>ENA-OPRU01001499-OPRU01001499.1-human-gut-metagenome-genome-assembly--contig:-NODE-1499-length-10316-cov-1.882078_pt1 | contig 10316 bp, 8 predicted proteins | sample MGYA00241897_ERZ501888 | MGnify/ENA primary metagenome ERZ501888 (study PRJEB25962, sample SAMEA2042398) | human gut metagenome | biome: human gut; feature: human-associated habitat; material: faeces... | reverse complement strand
TAAGAACTGGATGATGGACCGGATTGAGCAGCTGGAATATGATTTGACGATGTTAAGGAATATGGCTCCGGCGGCAGCCGTCAATTATATCCGGAAGGCAGTGGAGTACGATGAGTATATCCGGGAATATGCCCAGTCCAGGAGGATGAAGCCGGAGGAACTCTTTGAGGTACTGGACCAGCTTCAGGAGAGTGCGGCAGGGTTTAAGACGTATGAACACTGGTTTATCCATATGCAGGAATACAAGGAACAGCTTAAGAAACAGGCGGCAGACAGGGATACGCAGCGCCAGGGCGTCAGCCTTATGACCATGCACAGCGCCAAGGGGCTGGAATTCAGGGTGGTCTATATCCTGGATGCCAATGAAGGCGTCACGCCCCATCACAAGGCGGTTCTGGATCCGGATGTGGAGGAAGAACGCAGAATGTTCTATGTGGCTATGACAAGGGCAAAGGAGAGGCTCCATATTTACCATGTGAAGGAGCGGTACCGCAAGAAACAGGCAATATCAAGGTTTGCAGAGGAGGCAGAGGGATGAATGAAACGGGGCTGGTCCAAATCTATTGCGGAGATGGAAAGGGAAAGACCACGGCAGCCATAGGCGCGGCTGTGCGGGCCGCCGGACGGGGATACCGGGTATTGGTGGCCAGGCTGCTTAAGACGGATGATTCAGGGGAGGTCAAGGGTCTGGTCCATATTCCCGGAATTACGGTGCTGCCCTGCGACCGGAACTTCGGTTTTTCCTGGAACATGACCCAGTCCCAGCGGAAGGCCGCTGCGCTGTATTACGAGCACTGCTTCCTCACTGCCTGGAACATGGCCCTGGGGGCTGGCGGGGAGGAACCATATGACATGCTGGTGTTGGATGAAGCCATTGGAGCCTGCAATCTGGGGTTTGTGGACGAGTCCGGGCTGATAAAGGCCCTTAAAGAAAAACCGGCTTCCCTGGAGGTCATCCTTACAGGGCGCTGTCCCTCAGAGGCCCTGCGGGATCAGGCGGACTATATTACGGAAATGGTTATGAGACGCCATCCTTATGAACGCGGAGTCGGGGCAAGGGAAGGAATCGAATACTAGAAAATGAATATTAGAGAATATGTTCTTGCATTTTAAGGGTGAGTCTGATAGAGTGTAAGAGAAAAGAAACAAGCCTAAATTTAAGGAAATAAGAGAGGAATCAGGATATGGCAGACGAGAAAGAGCTGAATGAAGAAGAGCAGGAGATGACAGTCACCCTTACTCTGGATGATGATACAGAAGTGGAGTGCGTGGTGCTGACTATCTTTAACGCGGGAGAGCACGAGTACATTGCCCTTTTACCCATGGAAGGCGCTGATTCGGAGGAAGGCGAGGTATATCTGTACCGTTACAGCGAGACCGAGGACGGAACTCCTAACCTGGACAACATCGAGGATGACGATGAGTATGAAATCGTGGCTGAAGCATTTGACGAGCTTCTGGATGCCCAGGAATACGATGAGCTGGTTGGTGAGGACGAGGAAGAATAATCTGGATAATGAAGATACAGGTAAATGGCTCCGGGAGAAATCCCGGAGCTTTTCTTATCTGCTCCGGTAAAACGTTTTGGCGGCCTGCTTCTGTGTTCAATTTCCTGCTGTCTGAACAGCTGTTCCTTAGTTGTGAAACTTGTGTGAAATGATGGAAATGTTCCTTGATTTTTGTTAAAATAATTCCTATAAAAGAATGAAAAAAAGCCAGATTATATGTAAGGAGGCAGTATCATGGATACACTTAAGATATTAGTAGTGGACGACGAAGCCAGAATGAGAAAGCTGGTAAAGGATTTTCTCACCAATAAAGGGTTTGCGGTCATAGAGGCAGTAGACGGCGAGGAGGCGGTGGACGTGTTCTTTGCGCAAAAGGACATTGCCCTGGTGCTTTTGGATGTTATGATGCCGAAGATGGACGGCTGGGAAGTGCTGAGGACCATCCGCAAGTATTCCCAGGTACCGGTCATTATGCTGACAGCCAGAAGTGAGGAGAGAGACGAGCTCCAGGGTTTTTCCCTGGGAGTGGACGAGTATATATCCAAGCCCTTCAGCCCCAAGATTCTGGTGGCACGGGTGGAGGCCATTCTGAGAAGGACCAACGTGTCCTCCGCAGACAGCGTGAATGTGGGAGGAATCTGCATTGATAAGGCGGCCCATCAGGTCACCATTGACGGACAGGAGATTGACCTGAGCTTTAAGGAGTTTGAGCTTCTCACCTACTTTGTGGAAAATCAGGGAATCGCCCTTTCCAGGGAAAAGATTCTGAATAATGTGTGGAATTATGACTATTTTGGAGATGCCCGCACCATAGACACCCATGTAAAGAAGCTGCGCAGCAAAATGGGGGAAAAAGGCGAATACATCAAGACCATATGGGGCATGGGCTACAAATTTGAGGTGAGCGAAGGATGAAGCATTCCATAAGAGTAAAATTCACCATGATATTCATTGGTCTGATGGCGGCGGTGTTAGTCAGCATGTGGGCGGTGAACAGTTTTTTTCTGGAGGGCTTTTATGCAAAACAAAAGCTGCGGCTTTTGGAAAACGCCTATGAAAATCTGAATGCCATTGCTGTGGACAAGGAGTTCCTGGGCGAGAATATCACGGAAGATTTGCAGAGCCTGTACTCAAACGACGGGGAGCAGACAGAAGCCAGCCGTCTCTTGCGGCTCATGAACGACAAATATAATACGACCATCGTGATTCAGGACAGCATTACCGGGGAGCTGATTCCGCTGGCAAAGGACGGCAAATTCCTGGCGGATGCCCTCCACCGCTATATATTAGGAATCATTGACCCCAGGACGGAGACCCTGATATCCCAGGACGACCATCAGGTGCAGAAGATATATGACAGACGGTCACAGGGCTATTACCTCCAGAGCTGGGGTTTTTTTGACGATAACAGAACCATGTTTATCATGTCCATGCCCCTGGCCAGCATTCATGACAGCGTGAGCATATCCAATGAGTTCCTGGCTTATGTGGGACTTGCGGCCCTTGTGCTGGGAAGCGCCCTCATGTACTATGCAACCAAAAAGGTGGTATCGCCCATACGTTCCCTTGCAGCGCTGTCCGCCCGAATGTCGGAGCTGGATTTTGAGGCGCGCTATACAGGGGATTCGGAGGATGAGATTGGAGTTCTGGGCCACAGCATGAATACATTGTCGGAACGGCTTAAGGATACCATTGGAGAGCTTAAGACAGCCAATAACGAGCTTCAAAAGGACATTGAGGAAAAGATAAAAATTGATGAAACCCGCAAGGAGTTTATCGCCAATGTGTCCCATGAGCTTAAGACTCCCATTGCCCTGATACAGGGATATGCAGAGGGGCTGACTGAGGGCATGGCGGAGGATGAGGACAGCCGGAATTACTACTGTGAGGTCATCATGGACGAAGCCGGAAAGATGAATAAGATGGTGAAGCAGCTTCTGACCCTGACAGCCCTGGAATTCGGCAACGACATGCCTGTGATGGAACGGTTTGATATCACAGCCCTGATCCGCGGCATCCTGGCATCAGCCGGCATCCTGCTGCAGCAAAAGGAGGCCCGGGTTGTATTTGAACAGAAGGAGCCTGTATGGGTGTGGGCGGATGAGTTTAAGATAGAGGAGGTCATCACCAACTACCTGAACAATGCCATGAATCACCTGGACGGGGAGCGGCAAATTACTATCAGCATATTCAGGGAAGGGGACCAGGTACGCATCACGGTATTTAACACAGGGCAGCATATACCCGAGGAGGATCTGGATAATCTCTGGACTAAGTTCTATAAGGTGGATAAGGCAAGAACCAGGGAATACGGAGGCAGCGGCATCGGTCTTTCCATTGTCAAGGCAATCATGGAAGCACACAACAAATCCTGCGGTGTTGAAAATGTGGACGGGGGGGTGGAGTTCTGGTTTACAGTGGACAGCGGGGTATAAAAATGGCTTAAAATACAGTATTTTACAGTTCTTTTTGACAATTTGGAAATGTGCATAAATTTGGACCACCGCCAAAATGGATTTTATAACTATTGACAAAATATGAGCATATGCTACAATTAAAAAGTAACTGTTGTCCCCTTGTAAAAAAAATTTTGGAGGTAAGTATGAGAAAAAAGTTAATAGGCGTTATGCTTGCAGCAGCCATGGTGACAGGGCTTGCTGGCTGTGGCAGTTCTTCAGGCACAGGTACGAGCGCAGCGGCAGCTGATACCCAGGCTACCGAGGCTCAGAAGGAAGAAGCAAAGGACGATGCCAAGAAAGAGGATGAAAAAGAGGATTCAGAGGCATCTGACAGTGAGGGAGCCAGTGATTTCCACATTGGTATCATAACAGGCTCCGTATCCCAGTCCGAGGATGACAGGCGTGGCGCTGAGGCGTTCCAGGCTATGTACGGTGAGGATATGGTTAAGCTGGCTATTTATCCGGATAACTTCACGGAGGAGTTAGAGACCACCATCCAGACCATTGTAAACCTTTCTGATGATCCTAAGATGAAGGCAATCATCATGAACCAGTCTGTTCCCGGCACAACCGAGGCTTTCCGTAAGATCAAAGAGACCCGCCCTGACATTCTCTGTATTGCCGGCGAGGGCCATGAGGATCTTCCTGAGATTGGCAGCGCGGCTGACCTGGTCTGCAACAACGACTTCGTTGCCCGTGGTTACCTGATCATCCGTACCGCTCATGAACTGGGCTGTGATACATTTGTACATATTTCCTTCCCGCGTCACATGGCTTATGAGACCATGAGCCGCCGTGTGGCTGTTATGAAGGAAGCCTGCAAGGAATTCGGCATGGAATTCGTACTTGAGACAGCTCCGGATCCAACCTCTGACGTAGGTGTTGCCGGCGCTCAGGCGTACATACTTGAGAAGGTTCCGGAGTGGGTTGAGAAGTACGGCGAGAACGCCGCTTACTTCTGTACAAATGACGCCCATACCGAGCCTCTGTTAAAGCAGCTTATGGAGTACGGCGGCTACTTCATCGAAGCAGACCTTCCTTCACCTCTGATGGGATATCCAGGCGCTCTTGGTATCGATCTGACTGCTGAAGCTGGTGATTTTGATAAGATTCTTGCCAAGGTTGAGTCCACAATCGTTGAAAGAGGCGGCGCTGACCACTTCGGCACATGGGCATATTCCTATGGATATACCACTTCTGCCGGCCTTGCACAGCATGCACTGAACGTCCTCAATGGCGAGAGTGAGCTTGACGATATTGATGATATTGCAAAGGCATATCAGGTATTCTCTCCCAAGGCTGAGTGGAATGGTTCCAATTACACCAATGTGGAAACCGGCGTTAAGTTAGATAATGTGTTCCTGGTATATCAGGATACCTATATCATGGGCGATCCAGGACATTTCATGGGTTCCACTAAGATTGAGGTTCCAGAGAAATACTTCACCATCAAGTAAGACACTTACTAATAAAAATAAGTACGGAGAACAGTGGGGAGGGGTTGCTCTCCCCCCTGTTGTGTTAGGTGGGCATAATATGATGAATAACAACACTCCCTTATTGGAGATGCGCAATATCAAGAAGGATTTTTTTGGCAATCAGGTCTTGACTGATATTAACTTTACACTGAATGCCGGCGAGGTACTGGGTCTTGTCGGTGAAAATGGTGCCGGTAAAAGTACATTGATGAAACTCCTTTTTGGAATGGATGTGATTAGGGAAACCGGCGGATATGGCGGAGACGTCCTGATTAATGGCGAGAAGGTCAGCTTCTCAACACCCTTTGATGCATTGGAGGCCGGAATCGGCATGGTGCATCAGGAATTTTCATTAATACCGGGATTCACGGCAACAGATAATATACTGCTTAACCGTGAACCAAAGAAAAAGAATATTATCTCGGAAATTTTCGGCGACAGATTAGACACCCTTGACTATAAGGAGATGGCCGAACGTTCTGAGCAGGCTATTGATAAGATGGGCGTTAAGATTGACGCCAAAATGGTTATCAGCGATATGCCCGTGGGTCATAAGCAGTTTACTGAGATCGCGAGAGAGCTCAGCAAGGATAACCTGAAGCTGTTGATACTGGATGAGCCAACGGCTGTTCTGACGGAAAAAGAGGCAGAGGCGCTGCTGGATTCAATTCGCGGCATGGCTGCCAAAGGCATTGCCGTGATTTTTATTACACACCGGCTTCATGAGATTCTGACAGTCTGTGACAAGGTGGTTATCATGCGGGACGGCTACGTTGTAAAGGACGTGCCTGCAAAGGAAACGGATGTTGCGGATATTACAAAGTGGATGGTGGGAAGAAATATCCAGACCACGGCCAGGGCGGATATACGGATTAATCCGGACGCAAAGAATATCATGTCCATCCGCAATCTCTGGGTGGATATGTCAGGTGAGACTGTGCGCAATGTGGATCTTGATATCAAGGAAGGCGAGATTCTTGGCATAGGCGGACTGGCCGGACAGGGCAAGCTGGGCATTCCAAACGGAATCATGGGGCTGTGCGAGGCGGGCGGCAAAGTGGAATTTGACGGCAAGCCCATTCCTCTTAATAACCCAAGGAAATGTCTGGACGCCTCTCTGGCCTTTGTTTCTGAGGACAGAAGGGACGTGGGACTCCTTCTCGATGAAACCCTTGAGTGGAATATTGCGTTTTCAGCCATGCAGATTCATGATAAATTCCTCAAGAAATACCTTGGAGGAATGATTACCTGGAGAGATGAAAAGGCAATCCACGAAGTGACCCAGAAATACATAGATGAGCTAAAGATAAAATGCACCAGCTCCAAGCAAAAGGCAAAGGAGCTTTCCGGTGGAAACCAGCAGAAAGTGTGTCTGGCAAAGGCCTTTGCACTTGAACCTAAATTCCTGTTTGTATCCGAGCCTACGAGAGGTATTGATGTGGGCGCGAAATCATTGGTACTGGATGCTCTTAAGCAGTTCAACAAGGAGCATGGAGTTACCGTTGTCATGATTTCCTCTGAGCTGGAGGAACTGAGGACCACGTGTGACCGTATTGCCATTGTTTCGGGCGGTAAGATTGCTGGAATCCTGCCGGCGACCGAATCTTCAGAAGAATTCGGTATGCTCATGGTCAGCCAGGTTAAATAAGGGGGGAGACAGCATGGGAAAAATACAAGATAATACAATAAATCCTGGGAAGAAGACGAAAATCAGGGAATTGATTGACAACTTCGGTCTGCCGAGGCTGATCATTGCCGGATTCCTTCTGGCGCTCTTCATTCTGGCGCCAATCGTCGGAGCGGATCTTCCCACACAGATAACCAACACGATTAACCGTTTCAGCTGGAATGCCGTCCTGGTACTGGCAATGGTGCCCATGGTGCATTCGGGCTGCGGTCTTAATTTCGGCCTTCCGTTAGGCATTATCTCCGGTCTTCTGGGTGCGACCATGTCCATTCAGTTTGGATTTACCGGGCCTCTCAGCTTTTTCATGGCCATTCTTATAGCTACTCCGTTTGCGCTGCTGTTTGGAGGCGGTTACGGCTGGCTGCTCAACAAGATTAAAGGCGGCGAGATGATGATTGCCACTTATGTGGGCTTTTCATCCGTATCCTTTATGTGTATGATGTGGCTTTTACTGCCATACAGCAGTCCCACCATGGTTTGGGGATTGTCAGGCAAAGGCCTTCGTACAACAATCTCACTGGAGGGTTTTTACGACAAGGCATTGGCCAATTTCCTGCAGATTAATATCGGTAAGATTTCCATACCTACAGGCAGCCTCCTGTTCTTTGCCTTTCTTGCCTTCCTTATGTGGGCGTTCCTTCACACCAAGACCGGTACTGCCATGACGGCAGTGGGCTCCAATCCCAATTTTGCCAGGGCATCCGGTATCAATATTGATAAGACGAGAATGCTTTCCGTCATCATGTCTACCTGGCTTGCCGCGGTGGGCATCCTGATGTATGAGCAGGGCTTCGGCTTTATCCAGCTTTACATGGCGCCGTTCTATATGGCGCTTCCGGCAGTGTCTGCAATCCTGATTGGAGGTGCTTCAGTCAATAAGGCATCCATTACCAATGTAATCATAGGTACGTTCCTGTTCCAGGGCATTGTTACCATGACCCCAACGGTAATGAATTCCATGATTCATATGGATATGAGCGAGGTTATCCGTATCGTTGTTTCCAACGGTATGATTCTTTATGCTCTGACCAGGAAGACGGAGGGATCAAAATGAGTAAAAAACAGAAAAATAACGGCAGTAATAGCATTCTCGAATTAGTTCGGAATAACACTGTGCCGCTGATGTTTATCATTATCTGCGTCGTCTGCATTCCAATATCCGGTTTTTCACCGGGGTATCTGCTCAATGAGATTGTCACGAGATTGGGCAGGAATGCTTTCCTGATTCTGAGCCTGTTGATTCCTATTATGGCGGGAATGGGGCTAAACTTTGGTATGACGCTGGGCGCCATGGCGGGGGAAATCGGCCTTATCTTTGTGGCCGACTGGCAGATATGGGGCATACCCGGTATCATCCTTGCCATGATTATCTCCATACCGATTTCCGTTCTGCTGGGCCTTTTCTGCGGTAAGATGCTCAACATGGCCAAAGGCAGGGAGATGGTTACCAGCTATATCATCAGCTTCTTCATGAATGGTCTGTATCAGCTGGTGGTTCTGTACATGATGGGTTCCATTATTCCGATTATCCATTCCTCCATTAAGCTGCCAAGAGGTTATGGTGTCCGCAACACGGTCAGCCTTCTTCATATGAGGCAGTATCTGGACAATCTTCTGGCCATCCATATCGGAGGTGTCAAGATTCCGGTACTGACCCTTATCATCATTGCCCTGCTGTGCCTGTTCATCATATGGTTCCGCAAGACAAAGCTGGGCCAGGACATGCGTGCCGTTGGCCAGGATATGGATGTAGCCGGTGACGCAGGCATCAAGGTGGAGAGGACCCGTATTATTGCTATTATCATGTCAACGGTTTTCGCCGGACTTGGCATGGTTATCTACCTGCAGAACATGGGCAATATTTCCACCTACAGTTCCCATACACAGATTGGTATGTTCTGTATCGCAGCCCTGCTTGTGGGCGGAGCCTCTGTTGACAGGGCATCCATTGGCAACGTATTTCTTGGAGTCATCCTGTTCCACCTGATGTTCATTGTGGCGCCCAAAGCAGGCGCGACGATTACCGGTGATTCCATGATTGGTGAGTATTTCCGTGTATTCATCTCCTATGGTGTTATCACCGTTGCTCTTATCATGTATGAGACGAAAAAACGAAGATCCAAGAGCAAGGCTGGTCAGATGCTTCAGCTTGCGCAAAGTGAGGAGGGGGAGAATTGAGAGCGAAACGTACCATTCTATTCAGAATAGGAGCAATCCTACTCCTGCTCGTTATCGCAGGTATTATGATGGTTATTGGCCGCGGACATACGGTGTATATAGATAATAAGTCTATTGATTATAATGGTCAGACCTATACCACTCCTTATAAGGTAGTTGTGTATGTGGACGGTGAGCAGGTAGCGAAACTACGCGATAAAGAGAGAGGCATGGCCACCTGTATTGGCCAGACCTTTAAAATGACTCTGGAAATCACTCAGGAAAAGGGCGGAAGCGAAGAGATGGTCGATGTGACAGTGTCCCTTCCGCATCACATGGACGGTATTGCCATCAATCTGCCTGCGTATTTGGCCGGACTTCCTGAGGAAGCATATCTGTCTGAGTTCCAGGTTGCGCCGGAGGTGGTTGAAGAGGAGAGCGAATCTTCATCCGATGAAATTCCGGTTGACGGAATTCCGGCTGAGGGGATACCTTCAGATATATAATTGAAGCAGGCACAGTCTGTAAGTGCCGAACCACTGCCGATGAAACCATGCAGTTGATTGATACAGCCCGTGCGTATGCATGGGCTGTATTGTGTAAAAAAGTTTGCATAAAAAGGTTTGTAAAAAAAGTTGTAAATTATTGTTGACATTTGTCGAAACATCTGGTAAGATATCTCTTGCGCTGCGGTGAGTACCAAAAGCGCAAGAGAGTAAGAAATAAAAAAGTTAAAAAAGTTGTTGACAAACACAAGCGACTGTGATAAGATATAAAAGTTGCTGCTGAACAAGCCGACAACAAAGAACCTTGATAATTGAAGATTAGACAGTATGTAAAACCCTGAAAATTCTAAAAACAAAAGGTCTGGTTTAGACCTTTGGATTTGAGAAAATTCAGAACAAAACCAAGTAATGAAGGTTAAAGATAACTAGCCAAGCTAAGTAGTCTGAAACCTGGAATCAACTTTTAAACATGAGAGTTTGATCCTGGCTCAGGATGAACGCTGGCGGCGTGCCTAACACAT
>ENA-OPRU01001498-OPRU01001498.1-human-gut-metagenome-genome-assembly--contig:-NODE-1498-length-10319-cov-2.221941_pt1 | contig 10319 bp, 8 predicted proteins | sample MGYA00241897_ERZ501888 | MGnify/ENA primary metagenome ERZ501888 (study PRJEB25962, sample SAMEA2042398) | human gut metagenome | biome: human gut; feature: human-associated habitat; material: faeces... | reverse complement strand
AACGATGTCAACGCTATTCTGCGTGGCGCGGGCACCGCACTGTTCGGCATCGGTTCCGCACGAGGCGAGGATCGCGCCACCCAGGCAGCTGAAATCGCCATCAGCTCGCCGCTGCTGGAAGAAAGCATCGAGGGTGCCCACGGCGCGCTGATCAATATCGCCGGCCCGTCCGATCTGAAGTTGCAGGAAGCGGCCGCCGCCACCCAGCTGGTGGGCAAGGCCATCCATCCGGAAGCACAGATCATCTGGGGTCTTTCCCTCGACGACGCTTACGGCGACGAAGTGCGTGTCACCGTTATCGCAGCAGGCTTTGATGCCAACTCCAAGAAGGCGGCTCAGGCTGAAGCCCAGAAGCAGGCAGAGCCTGCGGAAAGCACGGTGCCGCTGTCGGCGTTGTCCGCAGCCCCGAGGGCAGCGGCGGTTCCGCAGCAGCCCCAGCCTCAGCTTATTCAGACTCCGGAAGCCCCGAAGGTGCAGCCGCTGTCCACTTATATTCCGTCCACTCCGGAACCCGTCGTTCCGTCATTCGACCAGACCACCGAGCATGAAGTGGTGTCTTCGAACGATGCCGGCGATTTGGATATTCCGGATTTCCTGCGCTAAAAGCAACGCGAAGACGCGAAAGGATCGTTCATGGCAGGTTTTATGAAAAGCGCGATGTCCTATTTGGGCATGACCGACGTTGCCGAAGGTGACGAGGATTTCAACGAAGAGGCTGAGAGCAGCGAAACCTCGTTCGATTCCGACCATTCCGTGACCCCGATGGCTTCGACTCCTGCCGCGACGTCCGCACCGCGCGAGCAGACCAAAGCCAACCCGTTCCAAGGCGGAAGGGTGAGCCGTATCACCACGATTCACCCGAAATCCTATGAGGACGCTCAGCTGGTCGGACGTGCCATTCGCGACGGCGTTCCGGTGGTGCTGAACCTGACCGGTGTGGCCGAGGCCGTGGCGTATCGCATTGTGGACTTTTCCGCGGGTGTGGTTTTTGGCGTGCGTGGCTCCATCGAACGTGTCACTCCGCGCGTGTTCCTGCTGAGCCCAGCTCAGGTGAACATCAAGGTTGAGGAACCGCAGGCGAATAACTCGTCGCACGATTTGTTCGCCGACTGATATAGACGAAAGCCGTTGCGAAAGCAGACTGCATGAAGCCTCCGTCACCCGTGATGGGGGCTTTGTTATGTTCTGTTGCTAAGGTGGTGCTCCATGATTTTGTCTTTGATCGGTAGCATCGTCCACTTTTTGGTGAATGCCTACATTCTGGTGCTGTTCATTCGCATGATTCTCGATTGGGTTGCTGTGTTGGCATCGGCATGGCGTCCACGGGGGTTGGTGTCGTCGTTGATCGACGCGGTTTACCAGTTGACGGAGCCCCCACTGCGCTGGCTACGCCAATATATCCGCCCTATTCCAATGGGTCCCATCTACTTCGATGTGGCATTCATCGTTCTTTATTTCATTCTCATTGCTATTGATTTCCTCATTTAATGTATGTCAAATGCCGATTTTTCGCAAAAAATCGGTGGTCCCGTGCTAGAGTCGAACAATGAAAGCAACAACAGCAAGGCATCAAGCCCAAAGCGAGGTGTAAGATTTATGGCTCTGTTGACGCCGAAAGATATCAGAGAGCATACCTTCCAGACCGTGAGGTTCAAGGAGGGGTATGACGTCGATGAAGTCGACGATTTTCTCGATCAGGTAACCGAGACGGTGGAGGCCCTTGGCAAGCAGGCGGTTGCCAGCGGCCAGGCTACTCAGTCCCTCGGCCCGGATGTTGCGGGGCTCAACTCCAAGATTTCCGAGCTCAGCGCCCAGGTTCAGTCCCTGCAGCAGGAGAACGCGACATTGAAGTCCGCCTCCGAGCAGGCAGCTGGCGCTGGTGATCAGGCAGCTCAGGCCGCACAGGTCGCAGCAGCCAAGCTCACCGAGGCTGAGGAAAGTAACCGTGCTCTGTCGGCTCAGAACGAACAGCTCAAGGGTCAGGTGGATCGCCTGTCCGCACAGGTCGACCAGCTCACCGCACAGGCGGCTGAAGCTGCAGGCCAGGCGGATCTGGGCGAACAGCTGACCTCCATGCAGCATGAGCGCGACGCATTCCGTGCACAGACCGAAGACCTGTCCCGTCAGCTGGCTTCCGCACAGCAGCAGGTTGTGGTGGCCCAGCAGCAGGCGGCTGAGATCCAGCAGCTCAATGCAAGGCTTGAAGAGGCTCAGGAGCAGGTCGCCCAAGCTCAGCAGCTCACGCAGCAGCATGCGGCACAGTCCCAGCAGCAGGATGAGCGTGCCCAGCAGCAGGCCGCGCAGATTCAGCAGCTTGCACAGCAGCTGCAGGAATCGCAGCAGCGTGAAGCCCAGCTGCGCGAGCAGGTCGCCAAGGTCGAACCGAGTACCGAAACCGGAAGCCTGCAGAAGATTGCAGGAGCCGCAGCCAGCGCCAACACGGAGCCGGAGCGTGCCACCGCCATGCTGACCCTGGCTATGCAGCTGCACGACCAGTACGTCGACAAGGGCAAAGCCAAGGCTAAGGAAATCACCGACGAGTCCCAGCGTAGGTACGATGAGCTCATCGGCAATGCCAACGATTACTCCAACCGCACTCGCACCGAAGCCGACAACTACTCCGAAGGCACCCGTTCCGAAGCCGATCAGTATTCGGCTGACACTCGTGCCAAGGCTGATGGCTACTTGAACCAGAAGACTCAGGAAGGCGATGCCTATCTGACCAAGCGTGCTCAGGAAGGCGATGACTATCTGGCGCAGCGCACTCAGGAAGGTAATGCTTACTTGGATCAGAAGACTCAGGAAGGTAACGCCTATCTTGCTCAGAAGACGCAGGATGGTGATGCTTACTTGGATCAGAAGACTCAGGAAGGCGACGCCTATCTTGCTCAGAAGACCCAGGATGGTGATACCTACTTCTCCACGAAGCACAACGAAGCCGACGAATACGAGTCCGAAGTGCAGAAGCGCGCCTTCGACTACGATTCGAAGACCCGTACCGCAGCCGACGACTACGCCCAGCAGGTCCGCGACAATCTCGAAGCGCAGACCAAGGTCATCGAAGGCAACATTCAGGGCCTCAAGCAGTTCGAAACCGAATACCGTGCACGTCTTACCGAATTCCTCGGCCAGCTCGTGTCCCAGGTGTCCGACACGAACAACTATGATCAGGACTCCCAGGACGACTGAGATTAGGCTGTGTCTGACATCATGACAAATGATCAAAGACGGCTGCGCACCCGCGTGGCCGTCTTTGCGTGTATCGCCGTTGTGGCACTGGTACTCGACCAGATCAGCAAGGCATGGGCGCAGTCGGCGCTTGCCGACGGGCAGACGGTACGTGTGATTCCGGGCATCCTCTCATTCACGCTGGTGCATAATCCGGGTGCGTCCTTGGGCATGGGATCCAACATGACCTGGTTGATTTCGTTGCTTGCCATCGTGGCATGCGTGGCGTTGGCCGTACTGGCAATCCGTACCATTTCCATGAAATGGACGGTGGTGTTCGCTCTTGCTTTCGCAGGAGCATTGGGCAATCTCATCGATCGTGTGATGTATGCCGAAGGTTTCCTTAATGGCAAGGTCGTCGATTTCCTCAATTACGGATGGTCGGTCGGCAATGTTGCGGATATTTTCCTGATGGTGGCGGGCGTCGCCGCCGTCGTACTGCTGTTTGTCGGAGAGCCCTTCAGCCAGAAGGATCTTGACGAACAGGCCGCAGAACAGACGAAACAGACGACCGGAGACCAGAACGCATGAGCCGTCTTGTTCCCGCACCCGACGCGCTTGTCGGCAAACGATTCGATGTGGCCGTGGCCAAGATGCTTGGTATCTCCCGAGCCAAGGCCGCGGAACTCATCGAAAGTGGACAGGCGCGCGTGCTTGGTCGTGACATTTCCAAATCATCGACTCTGCAATCAGGCGAAACCGTCGAATTCGATATTGTCGAGGAACGGACCGAGCCTGAACCGATCGCACGAGATATGGCAGTGGTCTACGAAGACGATGACGTCATAGTGGTCGACAAGCCAGTGGGTGTGGCTGCTCACGCTTCCGTCGGTTGGACCGGTCCGACGGTGCTCGGCAGTCTGCTTGACAGGGGAGTGCACATCACCTCCTACGGCGCCGCGGGACGTCAGGGTATCGTATCCCGCCTCGACGTGGGCACATCCGGATTGATGCTCGTGTGCAAATCTGACCTCGCCTACGTGGAAATGCGCAGGCAGTTCGCCGAACATGAAGTCGTCAAAACCTATCATGCGCTCGTGCAAGGCAATCTCAAGGAAAACAAGGCCACGATCGAAGCGCCGATCGGACGTGCCAAAGTCTCCGATTTTCGTTTTTGCGTTACGCCCGCCGGCAAAGAAGCCATCACCCATTGGGATGTGATGGAACGTTTCGGTGAGGCGACGCTGGTTTCCGTGAATCTGGAAACCGGTCGAACCCATCAGATCCGCGTGCATTTCTCGTCCATCGGGCATCCGCTTGCGGGAGACGCCATGTACGGTGCCAATCCGCAGCTGGGTGAGGCATTGGGATTGGAACGGCAGTGGCTGCACGCCAAGCAACTTGAATTCCGCCATCCGCGAACCCGTGTGTGGACCACGGTGAAATCGCATTATCCAGCTGATTTGCAGCATGCGCTCGACGTGATGCGCGGCAGGCACGACACACAAGACAAGCCTGAAGTGTGATCGCACGTCACCAATCACCGGTAGATTGGAACGTATGGCTACTTCCGGAAATTTCGTGCAACTGCATAATCACACGCATTATTCACTGCTTGACGGGGCGTCAAAGATTCCGGATCTGGTCAAGCGCGCCAAAGAACTCAACATGCCGGCCGTCGGCATCACCGATCACGGCAACATGCATGGCGCATACGAAATGTGGAGCACTGCGGTCAAGGAAGGCGTCAAACCGATTATCGGCATTGAAGCGTATGTGACGCCGGAAACCGCACGCCAAGATCAAACCCGCGTCAGCTGGGATACCAACTGGAATCCCGATATCGATCCGCAACATCGCAGGCGCAACCCCAACGACGTATCCGGCGGTGGCCTGATCACCCACCTTACGATGTGGGCGGAAACCGATGAGGGCCTTGTCAATCTGATGAAGGCGTCCACTGACGCGAATCTCGAGGGACGTGTCATGCGATACCCCCGAATGGATAAGGAAATCCTTGCCAAATATTCGAAAGGCATTATCGCATCTTCCGGATGCCCGTCGGGCATCATCCAAACGCGACTGCTGCTCGGCCAATTCGACGAGGCATTACGTGCGGCAGGCGAATTGCAGGATATTTTCGGACGTGACAATTTCTATATCGAATTCATGGACCACGGTCTGAAAATCGAAAAACAGGTGACCGACGGTCTGCTGGACATTGCGAAAAAACTGAACGCGCCGCTGCTCGCCACCAACGATTCCCATTACGTGCGCGCCGAAGACGCCGGCTCTCAGGATGCCATGCTGTGCATCAATTCGGGATCCACGCTTGACGAGCCGGGACGATTCAAATTTGACGGCACCGGCTACTATCTGAAATCCGCCGAAGAAATGCGTGAGCTGTTCAAAGACATTCCCGAAGCATGCGACAATACGTTGGAAATCGCCGAACGCTGCAATGTCATGTTCGACGATCATGAAGATGGCGCGTTCATGCCCCAATTCGACTGCCCGGAAGGTTGGGATGAGACGTCGCTGTTCCTGAAAAAAGTCGAGGAAGGCTTGGAACGGCGTTATGACGGGCATCCGCCGATCGAAGTGCTCAAGCAGGCCGATTACGAATGCGGTGTGATCTGTCAGATGCAGTTCTGCGGATACTTCCTTGTGGTGGCCGACTACATCAACTGGGCCAAATCGCATGGTGTGATGGTCGGGCCTGGCCGTGGCTCCGCGGCAGGCGCCATGGTGGCGTATGCCATGGGCATCACCGAACTCGATCCAATCAAGCACGGCTTGATCTTCGAACGATTCCTTAACCCGGAACGTGTGTCGCTGCCTGATATCGACGTCGATTTCGATCCGGACGGCCGCGGTCGCGTGCTTGACTATGTCGGAGACAAGTACGGGCGAGACAAGGTCGCGCAATGCGTGATCTACGGCACCATCAAAACCAAACAGGCGCTGAAGGATTCCGCACGAATCATGGGCTACGAATTCTCCATGGGCGAGCGCATCACCAAGGCGTTGCCGCCGGCGCAGACGGGTGGCAAGGATATTCCGCTGCATGATATTTTCGAGCCGAGTTCGAAGCGTTATGCGGAGGCCCGCGAATTCCGTGAGCTTTATGATTCCGATCCGGATGTGAAGCGCGTCACGGATGAGGCGATGGGTATCGAAGGCTTGATCCGTCAGACCGGTGTGCATGCGTGCGCCACGATCATGGGTAGCGAGCCGATTTCGAATACGTCGCCGCTGCTGGAACGTACCGATGGTACGGTTACGACCACGTTGGAGTATCATACGTGTGAAACGCTTGGTTTAGTCAAGATGGACTTCCTTGGTCTTTCCAACTTGACGGTTATTCGCGATACGTTGAACAATATCGAGGCGAATGGCAAGACGCGTATCGACCATACGAAGATTCCATTGGACGATCGTGCCACGTACGATCTGTTGTCGCGAGGTGACACGCTTGGCGTGTTCCAGTTGGATTCTGATGGTATGCGTTCGTTGCTGAAAACGTTGAAGCCGAATAACTTCAACGATATTTCCGCATTGATCGCGTTGTATCGTCCTGGTCCGATGGATATGGATTCGCATACGAATTATGCGAAGCGTAAGAATGGTTTGCAGAAGATCACGCCGATTCATCCTGAAGTGGCCGAGCCGTTGAAGGAAGTGCTTGACGAAACGTATGGTCTGATCGTGTATCAGGAGCAGGTGCAGTCGGCCGCGCGTATTCTGGCGGGTTATTCGTTGGGCAAGGCAGACGTGTTGCGTCGAGCAATGGGCAAGAAGAAGCCCGAGGTGCTGGCCAAGGAGAAGGTGCCGTTCTTCGCGGGCATGAAGGAGCATGGGTATTCCCAGGAGGCGGCGCAGGCCGTGTGGGATATTCTTGTGCCGTTTTCGGGCTATGCGTTCAACAAGGCGCATTCGGCCGCATACGGTTTGATTTCATATTGGACTGCATATCTGAAAACGCATTATCCGGTGGAATTCATGGCCGCGTTGCTGCAGGGTGCGAGTACGAACAAAGACAAGACCGCGTTGTATTTGGGCGAGGCTCGTCGCATGGGCATCCAGGTGTTGTCTCCTGACGTGAACGAGTCGGTGTACGAGTATTCCGCTGTCGGCGATGTGGTGCGTTTCGGTCTTGGCGCCATTCGTAACGTTGGCAAGGCTGCGGTTGATGCGATTGTCAAGGAACGTGAGAACGATCATGGCAAGTATGTGAATTTCCCTGATTTCATCAGGCGTGTGCCGATGGAGGCGTTGAATCGTCGATTGGTTGAATCGTTGATTAAGGCCGGTGCGTTTGATTCGATCGATCCGAACCGTCGTGCCTTGTTTACGATTCATGAGGCTGCGATTAATTCGGTGGTCGGTTTGAAACGCAAGCAGGCCGAAGGCCAGTTTGATTTGTTCTCCGATTTGGAAGATGCCGGCGAAGACGATGCGGGCATGGGCGATGCCATGGTGAATGTGCCCGATGTGGAGGAGTGGGATAAGAAAACCAAGCTGAATTTCGAACGTGAAATGCTTGGCTTGTATGTGTCCGACCATCCGTTGAGCGGTATGCAGTCGATTCTGGTGTCGTTGCGTGAAATGTCGATCGCGCATCTGATCGATCGCGCGGCGAATATGCCTGACGGCCAGCAGGTGACGGTGGCGGGTTTGATCACGAACGTGGACCGTCGTATGTCGAAGAAGGGCAATCCTTGGGCGATTGTGACCATCGAGGATTTGGAAAGCTCCATCCAGTGCATGTTCTTCGGCAAGGTATATGAGGCCGCCGCTCCCGAACTGGCGGTCGATACGGTGGTGCAGATTCGTGGGCAGGTTGAAAAACGTGATGAGACGGTGAGCATGCGTGCCACGGAATTTAACGTGCCAACGTTAGAGGCGCAGGATGAGAAGCCGGTGACGATTATGCTGCCGCCGATCGCGCTTGACCAATCGCATGTGCAGCAGTTGGGGCAGATTCTCTCAAATCATCCTGGACCTTGCGAAGTGAAGCTCGCGTTGATGGACGATAAGGGCAATGCCAAGGTGCTGACGTTCGGCGACCGTTTCCGCGTGCGCCGCGACACGAGTCTGTTCGCTGAGATCAAAATCCTTTTCGGTCCCAGTTCGCTGCCTTTGGGCTGACCGGTCGTGGGGATGATGCCGAAAGTTCGGCTGAATATCTCACTATGCGGCTGAACTTGAGACGTGCGGGCGTTCTCGTGACATCACGTTGTTACCATGGGGCGTTATGAGCGAAGAAAACTATATGCGAATCATTGACCTGCGTGGTAAGAAGCTGACCCGAGCTGAAATGCTGGAGGCTATGCCCCGTGCCGAGATGGGCACCAACGAGGCGACCGAACTCGTGCAGCCCATTCTTGACGATGTGAAGGCCCGCGGTGCTGCGGCCTTGCGTGACTTCGCGGAGAAATTCGACCATATCCGTCCGGAGAATCTGCGCGTGCCGGTGACAGCCATGAAGGCCGCCGTCGACGAGTTGGATCCGGAAGTGCGTGCCGCCATCGAAGAGTCCGTGCGTCGTTCCCGCGCCGTGTCCGCTTCCCAGGTGCCGGCACCGTTCCACACCGATCTGGCTGAGGGCGCCCGCGTTTCCGAACGTTGGATTCCAGTGCAGCGTGTCGGTCTGTATGTGCCTGGCGGCAAGGCCGTCTACCCAAGCTCCGTCATCATGAACGTGGTTCCGGCACAGGCCGCCGGCGTGCAACCCCGCCGAGCCGTAACAATGCCGACGGTCTGCCTGACAAGACCATTCTCGCCACCTGCGCCATTCTTGGCGTTGACGAAGTGTATGCGGTCGGCGGCGCTCAGGCTGTGGCCATGTTCGCCTACGGTGCCAAGGGTTCCGAACCGCAGGACGGCGAGATCCTGTGCGATCCGGTTGACAAGATCACCGGTCCGGGCAACATTTTCGTCGCCACCGCCAAGCGCATGGTGTCGGGCATTGTAGGCATCGACGCCGTGGCAGGACCGACCGAAATCGCCATCATCGCAGACAAGGGTGCCAACCCGAGCTGGCTGGCCGCCGATCTGATCGGTCAGGCCGAGCATGACGAACTCGCCGGTTCCGTGCTCATCACCGACAGCGAAGAGATTGCCGAACAGGTGCAGGAGAACCTCAAGTACCGTGTGCCGCGCACCGAGCACTCCGAGCGTGTGAACACGTCGCTACGCGGACGCCAGTCCGGCATCATCCTCACCGATGGCATCGAGCAGTCCATTGACGCGGCCAATGCGTATGCCGCCGAACACCTTGAGGTCCAGACCGCCGACCCGGATGCCGTGATCGCCAAGATTCGCAACGCCGGTGCCATCTTCCGTGGCCCGTACTCTCCGGTGCCGCTGGGCGACTACATGTCCGGCTCCAACCACGTGCTGCCGACTTCCGGCACTGCACGCTTCGCCTCCGGTCTGGGCGTGCACACCTTCATGAAGCCGGTCGAAGTCATCGAATACGACGAGCAGGGATTGAAGACCCTCGCTGCTCGTGTGAACGCCTTCGCCGTTTCCGAAGATCTGCCGGCACACGGTGAAAGCGTGCTGAGCCGTTTCATCGACGATCCGTACAACAAGGAAACCATCAAGGAACAGGAAGAGCAGGCAGGCCTTCGATGAGTGAGACTTCCAGCAACGCCATTCCGGCATATCTTCCGCTGCGCAACGATCTGATCGGTGAGGAGCCGTACGGTGCGCCGCAATTGGACGTGCCGGTATGCCTCAACGTCAACGAGAATCCGTATGCGCCGGAACCGGCGGTGGTCGAAACCATCGCGCAGCGAGTCAAGGAAATCGCTCTGACGCTCAACCGTTACCCGGATCGTGAGCATATCGCGTTGCGTCAGGCATTCTGCGACTATCTCGAACGCGAGTCCGGCGTCAAGCTGGAAGTCGACCAGTTGTGGGGTGCCAACGGATCCAACGAGATCATGCTGCAGCTGTTCCAAGCTTTCGGCGGTCCAGGACGCATTGCGCTCGGCTGCGATCCGACGTATTCGATGTATCCGGAATACGCCCGCGACACGTTCACCACATGGAAGCTTGCGCACCGCAACGAGGATTTCTCGCTGAACGTCGACGCCACCATCAAGGCCATCGAAGACGTCAAGCCGGCCATGATCGTGCTC
>ENA-OPRU01001491-OPRU01001491.1-human-gut-metagenome-genome-assembly--contig:-NODE-1491-length-10368-cov-1.680403_pt1 | contig 10368 bp, 14 predicted proteins | sample MGYA00241897_ERZ501888 | MGnify/ENA primary metagenome ERZ501888 (study PRJEB25962, sample SAMEA2042398) | human gut metagenome | biome: human gut; feature: human-associated habitat; material: faeces... | reverse complement strand
AAGATATCAATACATTCACCTCTTTTACCGATGGAAAAAACATTGACTTTTCAAGCAATCAAACCATTCGTGTTATTGATCAGATTGCAAATGATATTGCGGTTTTATTTAACACAAAATATCTAGGTAAAATTCCAAACAATGCAAGTGGCAGAATTTCATTGCAGAGTGATATTGTAACGCATCACAAACAGTTGGAAACATTACAGGCAATCGAAAACTTTGTAGCTGATGATGTTGTTGTAGAACAAGGAAGTACAAAGAAATCAGTTGTTGTAAGTGATGCAGTAACAGTGGTTGGCACAATGTCGCAGCTATATATGAGTGTAGTGGTAGCTTAATGAAAGAGGTGTAGAACATGGGGAAACAAACAATGCATGCAAAAGATACAATTAGTGGTTCACAAGCTGAATGCTATGTAACCATTGAAGGTACACGATATAACTTTATGCAGATGATTAACCTTGAAGCTGAATTTGAAAAAGAAAAATCGGAAGTTCCTATTTTAGGACGCAGCGGTAAAGGTAATAAATCCACAGGGTGGAAAGGAACGGGAAGTGCAACGATGCACTACAATCAATCAGTTATGCGTGAATTGATGTACCGTTTCAAAGAAACTGGCGAAGATATCTATTTTGATATCCAAGTAACAAATGAAGATGCTACTTCATCAGTTGGTAGACAAACAGTAATCTTGAAAGATTGTAACATTGATGGTGGAATCTTAACTAAATTTGATGCAGACGCTGAATATTTAGATGAAGATGTAGATTTCACATTCGAGGATTTTGAGTTGCCTGAGAAGTTCAAGTTATTAAATGGAATGATCTAAAGGTGCTTAATTGCACCTTTTTATTTTAGAAAGAAAGAGGTATAAAACATGTCAAATTTAAGTGCGTTTTTAGCGCAGAATGCTATCAAAACAGAAAATATCAAGTGTGTTGTTTCAAACCGATTCGTTGATAAAGATAAAAAACCAATTGAATGGGAAGTGCAGTGCATCACATCGCAGCGTGATGAAGATTTAAGAAAAACCTGTACAAAACGTGTTCCTATCGCTGGAAAGAAAAATCAGTACACAGCAGAAACAGATTTCAATAAATATGTTGGATTGCTGGCTGTTGAATGTACTGTATTCCCAAACCTAAACGATGCAGAGTTACAGGATTCATACGCTGTTATGGGAGCTGATGCTTTATTAAAAACAATGCTGACACCAGGTGAGTATGCTAATTATCTTGCTAAAGTACAAGAAATCAATGGCTTTGATGTATCGTTTGATGAAAAGGTAGAAGAAGCAAAAAACTAATTGAAGGCGATGGTGAGGCTAGTTATGCTCACTATTGCCTTCATAAATTAAAATTACTGCCTTCACAATTTCTTTCTCTACCAATTGAAGAACGTGCATTTATTGTAGCTTCCATTGATATAAAAACCGAAAAAGAAAGAAAAGAAATGAAGAAAGCAAAAAAAGGTTCTAAAAGAAGAAAGTAGGTGATGCAATGGCAACTATTCATTCAACTATTAGAATTACTGATGGCATGACACCTGCTTTTAGAGCAATGACAAGATCCATGGGTATTGTCATAAATACATTTGAAAGTTTGCAGCGTGCTTCAGGTAACACAATTGATACTGCATCACTACAAACTGCACGTGAAGAATTAGCACGTGTTGATGCAGCTGTGGATGCTGTTGAGCAGGAAATAAGACAAGCGAATAGGCAACAACAGAACTTCACAAACAATATTAAAAAGAGCGAGAGTGCAGCAGATAGTTTAGTTGATAAAGTGAAGTCATTTGTTGGTGCTTATCTCGGCATTCAAGCAGTTGGGCAAATTGTAAACCTATCTGATGAAATGTCGCAAACGCAAGCTAAACTATCAATGATTAACGATGGTACGCAGACAAATGAAGAATTGCAAGAAAAGATATTCCAAGCGGCACAAAATTCAAGGAACGCTTATCAACAAACTGCTGATATGGTGGCTAGAATCGGTATGAATGCAAAGGATTCATTCAAATCAAATGATGAATTGATTTCATTCACTGAAACCTTGAATAAGAAGTTTATCATTGCTGGAGCATCGCAAGAAGAAATTTCAAGCGCAACACTTCAACTTACACAAGCACTTGGTTCAGGTGTATTACGAGGTGAAGAATTGAATGCGGTATTTGAAGCAGCGCCTAACATCATTCATACAATAGCTGATTATTTAGGTGTCAATATCAGTAAAATTCGTGAAATGGCTGAAGAAGGAGAACTGACAGCTGATGTAGTCAAAGCAGCAATGTTGAGTTCAATAGATGAAACAAACGCTCAATTTGATAAGATGCCGAAAACATGGGCGCAAACATGGACTATGTTTAAAAATGAAGCAATATGGGCATTTGATCCTTTACTAGAGAAAATCAACGATGTTGCAAATAGTGGCGCACTTCAAGCAATGATAGATGCAACTGTAAATGGATTGTATATTCTAGCTGATGTAACTATGTGGGTAATTGATATGGTTGGTAATGTTGGTGAATTTATCGCTGATAATTGGTGGATTATTGGTCCTGTCATCATGGCTGTTGTCGGTTCTATGGCGGCATATTATGCGGTGCTAGGAGCAGTTAAAGCAGCGCAAATTGCATTTAATGTTGTACAAAAAATAAGTGCTGGGTTAGCGTGGCTGTATAGCGCAGCATTAAAAGCGCAGACTTTGGGATTCAGAGGAACGATAACTGCAACTGCAACGCAAATTGGTATGCAGATGGGATTGAATGGCGCATTGGCAACAACAGTTGGATTGATTGCTATGCTTATGATAGCAGTAGTAATTGCTGTAGCAGCCATTTATCTAGGTGTTTGGGCATTGAATGAATTTGCTGGAACTTCAATCAGTGCAACAGGGGTTGTAGCTGGCGTGTTCTTTGCACTAGGTCAATTTTTATACAATGTGGTTGCCTATGCTTGGAATTATTTTGCTGCACTTGCGGAATTTTTTGTGAATGTGTGGAATCATCCGATTTATGCGGTTAAAAAACTATTTGCAAGTCTAGTTACTAATGTTATTGATATGTTGATATCATTGACATCAGGATTCGATGAAGCTGCTACAAATTTAGCCAATATGTTCATTGATGCAGCAAATATGGCGATTGAAGGAATTAACTGGTTGCTAGATGCAATTGATGCTATACCGTTTGTTGATGTTGGAAGGGTAGGGAAATTGGAACACACAACATCAATAACAAATACTATGGAAGGTTGGAAAAAAGGCATCAATGATTGGGTGGGAGAAGAACCATCTGATTATTGGACTGCACCAAAAATGGAAATGGGAAGCATTGGTGGTGCTTTTGATGCTGGATATGAATGGGGAAGTAATTTTGAAGCAAATGTTGGTGATATTTTAGGTGGAAAAGAAGATATCGGATCTGATATCAAGGGCGCATTGGATTCTGCTGGTTTAGGTGATATTGCTGGTAATGGAAAAGATACTGCTGGTAATACTGCAAAAATGGCAAAAGAAATGACAGCAAGCAGTGAAGATTTGAAGTATTTGCGTGATTTAGCAGAACAAGAAGTAATCAATAGGTTTACAACTGCTGAAATTAAAGTAGATATGACAAACAATAACAATATCAATTCAGAAATGGACTTGGATGGTATCGTTGATAAGTTAGCTGAAAAAGTAGAAGAACAAATGATTGTAAGTGCTGAAGGTACACATATCTAAAAGGGGGTGGAACGTATGGCATATACATTATATTTAAGTGATATTCAATTACCAATTCCACCTTCTTCTATTGAAACGAAAATCAACAATAAAAATGAAACTATCACCTTAATCAATGATGGTGAAGTAAGTATTTTAAAAACTGCTGGACTAACTGAATTCACTTTTGATATCTTACTTCCACAAGTTCAATATCCATTTGCTTCATATCCTAATGGATTCAAACGAGCTTCTTATTACTTGGAACATTTAGAAAAGCTGAAGTTAAATAAAAAACCTTTTCAGTTTATTATTTCAAGGGTAACACCGAATGGAAAGCTTTTATTTGATACAAACTTTAAGGTTTCATTAGAGGAATATACAATCAAAGAAGAAGCTGAAAATGGCTTTGATATAGTGGTTTCTATCAGTCTTAAACAATATCGTGAATATTCTACTAAAGAAGTGAAAATAACGATAAAACAAGATAGACCAAAGCCAGTTGTAAAACCAAAGCCGACAAGACCCGATTCATCAGTTCCAGGGAATAAGCCAGTTACTATTGGATGTAATGCAATTATTAACGGTCAATTACATAGGGATTCCTATGGTTCAGGACCAGGACAATGGCGTACAAATTACAGAGGAAAAATAAACTTTATCAATCTTAAAGGATCGCATCCTTACCACTGCACAACGCCACAAGGTGGTTGGCAAGGTTGGGTTGTAAAAGGTGCAGTTAGGGTGATATAAATGAAAGTTGAATTACTTATACAGCAAGGAAATAAAGTTTATGAACCGATAGTTGAAGAAGGTATCACATGGGATTTAGAAAGAAAAGGTGTTCCTGGCAAGCTTCAATTTACTGTTAAAAAGGATGATAAGATTTCCTTTCAAGAAGGATCGGCAGTTAGATTAAGAATTGATGAAAAAAATGTTTTCTATGGATTTGTATTTACCAAATCGAGAGATAAGCAACAATTGATTTCTGTAACTGCATACGATCAGCTGCGATATTTCAAAAATAAAGATACCTATGTTTATACAAATAAAACTGCAACAGAACTTATTAAGATGATTGCGGCAGACTTTAGGTTAAATGTTGGAAAGTTAGAAGATACCTATTACAAGATACCTTCAAGGGTTGAAGATAACCAAACGCTTTTTGACATAATCCAAAATGCACTTGATGAAACATTGATGAACAGAAATGAAATGTTTGTATTATACGATGATTTCGGAAAGATAAGACTAGATTGGATTGAACAAATGAAACTAGGGATTGTCATTGATGAAGAAACAGGTGAAAATTTTGATTACCAAACTTCAATTGATGGGGAAACCTACAATAAAATTAAGTTAGTAAGAGAAAATGAGGAAACAGGAAAGCGTGATGTATGGATTGCGCAGCATGGCGAGAATATGAACCAATGGGGCATTCTGCAATACTTTGATACTATTGATGAAAAAGTCAATGGTAAAGCAAAGGCAGATGCCCTTTTGAAGTTGTATAACACAAAGAAAAGAAATCTTAAATTAACGAAAGTTAAAGGTGATATAAGAGTTCGTGCAGGGAGTTCACTTGTTGTTAAATTGGATTTGGGTGATATGAAAGTACAAAACTTTATGGTGGTTGAAAAAGTAACACATACTTTTAGAAACGATGAACACCTAATGGATTTGACCTTGCGAGGTGGTGAATTTGTGAGTGGCTAATATTGTTGAATTGATCAAACAAGCAGCAACAGAAGCAGTGGGCGCATCAATGCCTACTGCTATTTTTTATGGAACTGTAACAAGTACAGAACCATTAGAAATAAATGTTGAACAGAAAATAAATCTAACAAAAGATTTTTTGATTCTAACAAACGCAGTGAAGGATCATGATGTAGAAATGACTGTAAATCATTATACAGAAACCGTATCTTTGAATGCGAACCATACACATGAAGCTGAATCAAGTGGCGGTATTTCAGTGAAAGCAAAATTAGATCCTGAACAGCCAGGAACTGAAATTGTTACCGAAGTTGAAAACACTGCTTCTACTTCGATTAGTGAAGCTGAAATTGATTTATCACATAAACATGCTTATTCAGGAAGAAAGATATTTAGGGTTCATAATGGATTGAAAAAAGGGGAAACGGTGGTTTTGTTACGTATTCAAGGTGGGCAGAGATACATTGTTATCGATCGGGTATAAAGAGGTGATGTGATGATACCACAGAATTCGGATATTGATTTGCAACAAGATTTTGATATAGAAGAAGAACCGACTTCTACTTTTAAAATCAATACAGAAAAACAAAAAATTATTGGCAGATGTGATGGATTGGAAGCTGTGAAGCAAGCGGTATATCTAATCCTAAACACTGAAAGGTTCAAATGGATTATCTTTTCAGGAAACTATGGAGTTGAATTTGAAGAGCTTTATGGTAAGCCAATACCCTATGTATTGCCTGAATTGAAAAGAAGAATTACGGAAGCTTTGACACAAGATGATCGTATTACTAGCGTTGATGATTTTGATTTTGAAGTGATCAAAAATAAAGTTATGTGTTCTTTTACTGTGCGTAGTAATTTTGGTGATTTTTCAGCTGGAAATGAGGTGAATATTTAATGTATGAAAACATGAGCTATGAAACAATCCTTGAACGAATGATAGCAAGAGTACAAGAAGCTGATTCCACCATTGATACAAGGGAAGGATCTGTTATTTTCAATGCTTTAGCACCTACAGCTATGGAAGTCATGGGGATGTATTTGGAAGCAGAGCGTATTTTCAATGAAACATTTGCAGACACTGCATCAAGGGAATTTCTTATTAAGCGTGCAAAAGAGCGTGGCATCATTCCTCAAGAAGCTACAAGCGCAATCTTAAAGGGGGAATTTACACCATTAGATTTTGAAATACCTTTAGGTTCTCGCTTTTCGTTAGAAAAATTGAATTATAAAGTGGTAGAAAAAATCGCTAATGGACAATATCAGCTGGAATGCGAAACACCAGGTATAGATGGGAATTCACATTTGGGTCCTCTTATCCCTATTGAATACATAGAGGGTTTGGAAACTGCTAGATTAACAGAGTTGTTGATTCCTGGTGAAGATGATGAAAGCACTGAATCTATTAGAAAAAGATACTATCAGACTTTGAGCGCCGAATCTTACGGGGGTAACAAACAAGATTACAAAGAAAAAGTATCAATGATACAAGGTGTTGGCGGTGTCAAGGTATATTCAGGCACTGAATGGAATGGTGGTGGCACTGTGAAAATTGTTATTACTGATTCTAATTACGATGTGCCAACATCAACGCTTATAAATTCAGTTCAAGAAGAACTTGATCCGATAACAAACCATGGGGAAGGGATTGGAATTGCTCCAATCGGTCATATCGTTACGGTTGTCGGTGTCAATAAAGCAACAGTTGATATAAGTGTAAATATCACTTATCAACCTGGCTACACATGGGAAGATGTAGTTATTTCAGTACAAAATGTTATTGATGAATATTTGCGTGGATTGAACACTGTTTGGGAAAACGAGAAAAACATTATAGTTCGTATTTCTCAAATCGAAACACGATTATTAAGTATTACTGGAATACTTGATATTACTGGTACTAAATTAAATGGTATTGAAGAAAATCTAACAGTAGAAAAGGATTCTATCATTAAGCGTGGTGAAGTAACTGATGGCTAGAGATATAGATTTAATGGAATACTTGCCACCAGTGTTCGGTGAAATTCAAGAAATTAAGCACTTAATGCAGACCGATAGTGAAGAAGTAAACCTTTTATGGAAAGCTTATGAAGATTTGATGAATGATCAATTTGTTTATGATGCGACAGAAAACGGAATCAAACGATGGGAAAAAATACTTGGCATAAAACCAAGCGCATCTTCAACATTGGAAGATAGAAGATGGGAAGTATTGAATAGGTTAAATGTCAAGATACCCTATACCATGACGATGTTAAAAAACAAGCTTTCATCAATGTATGGTGATAACTTCAGCTTGAAGCTTATTAGTGATACTTACACATTACAAGTTAGAATTCCAATGTCTGAATTGAAGAATATTGAAAGTGTTAGAAACATGTTAGATGTTCTTGTTCCAGCTAACCTATATATTGATTTGGATGTTGATGAAAAATTTAAAAAGAAAGAGAGGAAAAGAAAATGAATAACATTAACTGGGAAGTACGAATTAAAAACAAGCAATTTTGGATTGCGTTGATTCCAGCGGTGCTATTGCTTATTCAAGTGATTGCTGCTGTGTTTGGTTTTGCACTTGATTTAGGTGATTTAGGAAATAAGCTATTGGCGGTAGTAAATGCTTTGTTTGCGGTCTTATCTATTCTTGGTATCGTAGTTGATCCCAATACTGAAGGCATTGCAGATAGTGAAAGAGCCTTGCAATATAGAGAACCAGCCAAAAACTGTAATCATGTAGGTGAGTGATGTGCAAGATTTGGAAGTATTAGGTGGAATGATAACATGGCTTGTTCCGATTATTGCAATTGTTGCGCCGATTATAAAATTAAATGGCAATATCACAAGGCTTAACACGATATTAGAACAAGCTTTAAAGGCTATTGAAAAGCATGAAAAAAGTATCGAAAAATTAAATGACGAGCTATATGAAACAAAACACATTATAGCGAATCATGAAACTAGAATTAAAAGTATTGAAAAAAGAATGGATAAAAAAGGATGCTGAAATGGCGTCCTTTTTTGATAAAAAGAAAGAGAGGAAATAACATGAAAATTAGACAAATGTTAGTAAATTCAAACAAATACAATATTAAATGCCCTTATGGAATGACACCAAAGTTTATTGTAGTCCATAACACAGCAAACGATGCGAGCGCCAATAATGAAATTAGTTATATGATTAACAATAATAACGAGGTATCATTTCATATCGCAGTTGATGACAAAGAAGCAGTGCAAGGTATCCCATTCAATCGTAACGCTTGGCATGCTGGCGATGGTGGTAATGGAAATGGAAATAGAAACGGTATTGCTATTGAAATTTGCTACTCAAAAAGCGGTGGCGATCGTTTTGTAAAAGCGGAACAGAACGCAGCTAAATTGGTTGCGCAGCTATTGAAAGAACGTGGTTGGGGAATTGATAAAGTCAAGAAGCACCAAGATTTCAGCAATAAATATTGCCCACATAGAACTCTTGATATGGGCTGGCAACGCTTCTTAAATATGATTAAAGCAGAGCTTGACGCTTTAAATGGTGTTAAACCTAATAAGCCTAATAAACCCACCACACCGCCAAAAAAAGAAAAATACTATAAAGGTATGCCTTTCACATGTACTGGATTGTGGACGCAAGCAAATGGTGGTACATGGTACAGTAAATCACAATTAGCATACGGAAAAGGAACGTACACTATTGGAAATATTCATAGCGGTTCTGAACACCCATACGAAGCATTATACAACGGAACTATTATTGGATTTGCAAATGATAAATGTATTGATGATGAGCCATCAACACCTAACGGTGTAGCAACTTCAAAGCCAACCCAACCAAATACTACCAAGAAAGAGAAGTATGGCGTAGGAACGCCAGTATGTACTAATACATTAGCAACACAATCAACAGGTGGAAAAGTCTATAAAGGGGATTGGAAAGGAACTATTACAAAAGTCGTTAATGGAGCGAAATACCCTTATCTATTGAACAACGGAACAGGTTGGACAAATGATGCAGGTATTGACAGCGACCCTCATACACCGAAAATTTAACATAGAAAAACCCTAGTCTTAATCGGCTAGGGTTATCTTTTAAATTTAACAAATTTTCAGAAAACTCTTGACATCTGTAATTACATAATTATAATGATATTTGTAATTACAGAAAAGAGGTGAATGAAATGGTCAGAACGGGTAGACCAACAAATAACCCGAAAAAGAAAATTCTTCAAATAAGGATTTCTGATGAAGAAAAAAGACAACTTCAGTATTGTGTCGATAAAACAAATAAGACACAAACAGAAATTGTCATAGAAGGAATTAAGAAATTTTATGAAGAATTACAGGGTAAATAAAAAAGTGATTCGACCACCGACCAAAGTTGTACGAATCACTACCCACTTCTAGGCACTTATATTATAACATTAAGTGCCTGCTTTTAACAATGGAAAAAGGAGGCTTTTTATATGAGCAAAGCAGAATTGTTTTTAGAATTAAACGAAAGATTACATGAAATTAAAGAAATGGTTAATAACAACGAAATTGTTAGTCTACAACAATTAAATTATCAAATTGATTGGGCAGCAAGATATTTGATGATGCTTATGGAAAGATAGAGAGGTATAGAATATGAACGAATTACAAGTATTTGATTTTGAAAGCAATAAAATTAGAACGGTTATGGTTGATGATGAACCATATTTTGTGGGTAAAGATGTAGCAAATGTTTTAGGGTATAAAGATACAGTAAATGCCTTAAAAAAACATATAGATGAAGAAGATAAAAGGGGGTGGCAAATTGCCACCCCATCGAGAGGAATTCAAAATGCAACTGTAATTAACGAAAGCGGTGTTTACTCACTGGTGTTTGGTTCTAAACTTCCAAGTGCTAAAAAATTCAAACGATGGGTAACAAGTGAGGTTCTTCCAACATTAAGAAGAACAGGAAGCT
>ENA-OPRU01001480-OPRU01001480.1-human-gut-metagenome-genome-assembly--contig:-NODE-1480-length-10418-cov-7.149860_pt1 | contig 10418 bp, 6 predicted proteins | sample MGYA00241897_ERZ501888 | MGnify/ENA primary metagenome ERZ501888 (study PRJEB25962, sample SAMEA2042398) | human gut metagenome | biome: human gut; feature: human-associated habitat; material: faeces... | reverse complement strand
GGATCATTAGCCTTTTTATTTTAATACACTATATAGAATCGCGGAGACGCTTACCTTAATACATCCAACCGCTTGGCAAGCGTACGCACACCTACATAAGAATCGAAAGTAAGTGTTGCTTTTCCTTCTCCTTTCGCACCGCTTTTGGTGGTGATTACCACTACGCCATTTGCTCCACGGGCACCATAAATTGCTGTTGCCGAAGCATCTTTCAACACATCGATACTTTCAATATCGGCAGGATCAAGGCTGGACATACCATCTTCCGTCGGAAATCCGTCGATAATATAAAGCGGTTCGTTGCTTTGCGTAATTGATATACCGCCACGAACACGCACTGACATCGTAGCACCGGGCTGACCGTCTGTCTGTATAATCTGTACCCCTGCCATACGTCCCGCTAAGGCTTGGGTTACATCAGATGAAGGAACTTTGAGTAAATCATCGCTTCTCACAGAAGCCACGGAACCGGTCAGGTCTTTACGCTTTACTGTTGCATAACCGATAGCTACTACCTCATCCAACAATACCGACGCAGCTTTCATGGTCACATCAATCTGTTTCCTTCCTTTCACGGGTACTTCCATATTTTCCAGTCCGATAAAAGAGAAAACCAAGACATCTTTCTGCGGATCACTAACGGTAATGGTGTATTTACCATTGATATCGGTAATGGTACCCGTGTTTTGTTTTCCTTTCACGGTCACATTTCCTCCAATCACTTCCAAGCCTTCGTTGTCCACCACCTTACCGGTAACGGTCAAACTCTGGGCATAAATGCCGGATACACCGACAAGAAGCAACAAAATGCAAATAATTCTACTTTTCATCATATTCTGTTTGTTATTTATATTCACTATGTTTCATTGTTTATCATTGATTTACTACCCGGGTAGATATAGGACTCCGGTCGGTCATTTCTACCACCTGATAAGCTCCGTCTATCTCGTCGTAAAGCAACGAGGAACCCGTATATTGTCGAGAGTAAAAATTGCCATTCAACGCAGGATTGTCTGTTCCATAACTAAATACCGCTTGTTCGGTGCGATGACTCACTGTCAGTTCCGGAGCCTTAGAAGCATCCAAAACCGCTTTGATCGTCCAGTCGCCTACGTTAAAGGTATCACCGTCACGGTAGATAGCTGGAACAGCCTCATCTCCTACCTGAATAATAGCCAGGAAACGGGTGGCAGGACAACCGTCAACCCGTGCAGTCAAGTGCCACTGGTTAGGATACTCTGCTCCGGTGATGGCGGGCGGCACTACAAAACGATCCGTTTGGGACAGCGTAAAAACATGTCCTCCAAAAAGTTGTGTCACAGCCACCCATCCTTTGGTCTTATTATCTGTAGACAACGTTTTCTTTACCGCATCAATCTTAAATTCCGTAGGACTATGCAACAGCCACTCCCAGCGGACAGCCTCCGATGCCTCCAATTCATCATACACTATTACTGTATGAGGATGAAGCATCAACACGTGCCGACGGTATTTAGTCAACGGAGTGGCACCGAATCCATTTTCAGGCGTCTGCTCAATACCTGCCTGCTTGAAGTAGCCAACCCACATCGGGTCATTGCTGATACTTCTGTAAGCATGTGAAGCATCTCCCAAACAGTAACTAATATGCTGTCCGCCCATAGCACGCATCACACTGCCATAACCTTCGGTAGAATAAGGTTGCCCGATGCCGTTTACCAACAGTGAATTATGCGCCCGCGTATGGCGATAGGACATCAGATTGTGAGCATCGCTGAAATTCTGATAATAGCCTGTACTGCGATACACATCGACACCCTTATACAACAGATTAAAAGCATTCTGGCTGGCAGTAGTGTGACTGCCGGATCCGAATGTACTGGATCGGAACGAGAGTGCAAGATCTTTTTCTACATCTTCCGGTGCACTGTGCATGGCTACTTCACCGGCATCTTTATACCACACCATTTTATCAGCCCCGGCAGGAAAAGCTGTGTTGTAATCCTGCTCGGTGCACATCCGGTAAAGACGCAATTCATAATCCCGACGCAACAGCTCCCGACATTCTCCGGCATACCATCCGGCATAGGAATCACCCGTTTCACACGCCAGATAATCAGCAAAGGCGGCAACCAGACGGTTGGGTTCACTACCCTTTTCACTATTGTCACCAAAGCCATTGCTTTTCGATCCCGGCGGACAAGTATAAACCAGCGAGCGTCCGACATTCTGATACCACGGATGCGATAGATAATCGTACTGACTGATGAATGAAAGAAGAGACGGCATATACGCTAAAGTCAATATATTGGCACTGAAATAGCCTGTGCCATTATGCCATATACCGTCACGATTGAAGCCGGAGGCAGGAGCTCGGGCTGTCCACAATTCATAATAATACTCCATCATGGGCAGCACTTCGGAAGAATAGGCCGATTTGTCGTAAAGCGACAAAGCCACTTGAAAAAGGATCCGCATATTCTGCTGCCAAAAATGATTATCAAAGAGATGGTTTTCCTGAAAACCGCAATTTACCTTGTAATAGTAACGTGCCACACGCATCATCAGTTCTTCGGCAGCAGTACGATCGGAAGCAGACAAGTTATTATAAAGCAGATCGTAGGCTGCAACAAGACACCATGCGATGTTGCTGGCAGTAAAGTTGGATGCAAAAAGTTGTCCGTCAGCAGGGGGAGCGACAATCAACGCTTCGAGAAGCTGACGTAACTTTTCGGCATAAATTTCTTTTTGGGTTAGATGATAGGCCTGATAAAGATAAGTGGCATGTTGCCGGAGCTCTTCGGCACGATTATATAAATCAGTCATTCCGGTGTATTCGGCATTCAATGCCAAAGAAGCACGGCTTTGCAGTTCTTTATATTCAGGGTGTGAGGCCACACGGTTACGAGCTTCCCCGATACGATCGTCCAAAAAACAGTAAATACGAGGATGCAGACGGGGAGCATTTGCTAAGAATGTCTGAAAAGGAGGTGTTACAAATTCCGGTGTATCATTCTTCACTTCAAAACGATAGATAGCACTCCATTCACCGGGCGCAGTTCCATTAAGGTTGGTGGAACGAAAGCGCCAATACCATGTGCCGACCTCCAAACGACGATGAAGATTATACATACACCATTCCTGCGGTTCGGAAAGTAGCGTTTCGGAACTGCTGAAATCTTCAGTACGTGAAAGGGAAAATTGCAGTCTTTCGCCCGTCTTCATGGTTTGAGGAACAATAAGAGGAGCAGGATTCAGATACAATTCATTATCTGCTTTGGGATAAGGTTGCGTCCGTATCTTATCCTGATAGGCATCGAGAATTCCGGCAGGCGTCTCTGGCTGCGTACTGTCCGGTTCGGGCAGCGAGTCAGATGTACAGCTACAGAATAACTGTACCATGAACAAAAGAAAAACCGATAGGCGAAATGTGGTGTGCATATTATTTTCTTTTCTAGGTATAAGATTAGAGGGCTATTTTCAAAAGTTTCAATGTAAGAAGAAGGTAAAGCGGGATGGGGGGACCCCACTTTCCTTGAATTTCTATTGAGTAAGGTCGAATATTCAGTGACTATTTAAAGATTGTAATCATGGGGCGGCAAAGAGCTTGTTGGTTAGCAGCTGTTTTAACAGCAATACCCGCTTCTTGTGCATTAGTTACGGCACCACTGGCCACATTAATACGTACACCAGAAACATTACCTTGGTTATTGATAGTACTGGAAGCATAATTCACTGTATTAATCGGTGTTCTATCAAACATTTTGCCATTGACAAATTCAAACTCCGGAATATTTTTAAAGTCCTCACTACCAGTAGCAGGCACCTCTTTCATTGTAAACAATGTACCCATAAACGCACTCAATTGCGACAATGTAGGAATATACCATGCACTCAAATTCTCACTAGCAGAAGCATGTTCTCCCACCCATTTCTCATAAGTTGTTTTAAACGCAACATCTCCAAGACCTGTTAATAAAACGTCCGTAGTCTGTGTTCCATTTGTCATACCTGCAGCTGTTTCGGTCAAAGTAGTCAATAATTCAGTATTAAGAGTTTGACGACCAGTCGCCACATTTTCAATCGCTACTGCATATCCGGCGATTGTCTTGCCCTGAAGTGCTACAGGATAATTAGCCGGCACATCATCACCAATAGCTTCCATCTTGAAAACAATACCAACAGCATCCGCCGCGTCACGTACCACTTTACCTTCTGCATTGATATAACTACCAACCTTCATTTCCAACGCTTCATAATCCGGATCCACTCCTACTTCAATGTCAAAGTTTCCATCTCCGATTTCAAATTTAGCCATAATCTGCATATTAGCATCCAAAGGTAATGTATTTGCCGGTATTTTAATCTCTTTACTATATCCGCCACTCAATGCCATGGTTATTTCTTCTGTAAATTTACCTACATTTGAAGGAGCAAAAAAGAAATTAGCGAACCAATTGCCATCCGCAGAAGCAAAATTTGCATTTGTATAAGTCACAGGAGTCGTAGCAGAACATCTACCCTCTAAAATATCATATCCGCTCAAAGCGTTGTATGTTATTTCCAGTTTATTAGCTGCCGCAGCTACTTCCGGATTCTTCGGTTTTACGCTCACATTAGCAAACGGGCGCTTCAATGTCACACTGGCATTACCAATCGTTTCCAATTTTCCGCAGAAAGCGTCGCTGGCTGCCATCAACGCATCATTTGTCAGATCGAATGATGCAGTATTATATCCTACTGCTCTCAAATCAGCAGTGTTATATACTTTATTAGCAGCACCACTTTCCGGTACGTATTCAGCCCAAAACAATGCTTTCGACACTTCTTTTTGTTCATCTACGGAAATAGTGAAAGATACCTTACCGTCTGTAACCGGTTTAGTTACCTGATCGCCTATCTTATTGCCATCAGCATTCAGTAATTGCATGATACATTGCATCGTATAACCGTCAGGGATGGTAACCGCACGGCTAAAGACGTTATTTACAGGAGCCTGTACAGAGATGGTAACAGGAGCATTGATTTCTGTTCCGTTGTCCGAAACGATTTCTTCTTGTCCACAGGATGCAAAAAGCACTACGAACAAAGCCATTAGCGAATAAAATAAGTTCTTTTTCATGATCTTAATTGTTTTATGGTTAAGCAATTCTTAATTGATTTGTCTATTTTATAATTCTCCAAGGTCCACCTCCAGATCACCGTCATAATCGGGGTCGATCCCTATTCCTCCATTGGCATCGGAAGTCAGGAAGTTACCGCGTACCGTTGTGTTTTTGCCCCGTTCACAAGGAATACGGAAAGCTGTACGTGCCAGCACTTCATTCTTCTCATTCAAGATTTCGAGCTCTACAGGGATGGAAACGGTTTCTCCGGCATCGGTCAACACATAGTCGAATCCCAGTATCAGTTCTTTCGTACCATCGGCAGGGCGTTCAAAGGGCACTTTATATTCCATGTACATGAGCGAGTTCTTGGATACATCGTCCCACAAATTGTAGCCGGTAGGCAAATAATCACTGTACTTCACACGAGCGGTAAAACTTTCACCTTTCAGTCCGCCTGTGGACAGTTTATTGAGAAATGTTGCCACATCTTTAGCCACCAGTTCATAGCGTGCTACGGGGCGATACAGTTCAACGTCAAGACTTGTTTCAGCTCCCCAATGATTGCGGAAAGAAGTCAGGTCTGCCATAGCAGAAGCAGCAAAAACATCTTTATAGCGGCTATTCCCTATATATTTTCCGGCAGGAAGGATAAAAGCCAGATTCTCCGCATCGTAAACAAGTCCCTGTTCCGGTGTCTCCGCATTCACATAATCGGCCCACACCAGAATGCGGTAATTACGGGCGTGCAGCTTCATACTAACAGACAGACTGGCACGGTTAAAATCCTCTTCATATACCGTTTGCCGTGCCGCCACCTGTCTATCCAGATAGGCTTCTACGATGAAACGACGCAGATATTTGGTTTCCGACGCACGGGTGATGGTTACCGGTGCTCTTTCTGCCAAACTTAGATTCATTGCCAGATTAAGGTTGAGTGTTACAGCTGTCGGATCCACTCCCAGTTCTCCTTCGGGAGTCATTTCCGGTTCTTCGTGCAGGCTGCATCCATTCACCAACAGGGTGATGAACAACAGGAAAGTGCACTGCGCCAGTATATATAAATTTCTTCTCATATTGTTATCTTATTTATATGTATGTTCCTATCTAAGGTTAGAAGCGGTAGACCAACGATGCTCCCACACGGGTTATCCCCCAGTAATGACGGACACGCGTATCCAGCAGTGCGCCGTTGTCTACATTATAATAGGTGTTATACTTCATGTTGGCATATCCCACTCCCAGATTAAATTCCGCTCCCCAGTGTTTGGAAAGAGGGAGTTTGTAACCGTAGCTTATTCCGGCTCCCAACAGCGGACGATCAGTATCTTGATAACGGTCATCGTTCCACTTTACGTTAAACCATGCCACGTGGGCGTGTAGTCCGACAAAGTGTCCCCGTCCTGTCTCATTTCCTATCCACCAGCGGGCTTCAGGTTGCAATGCTACCGTACGCACGCCGTGCTTATCCCCCAAGTCCCACAAACTGCAAGTCAACGGCAACTCTACCGTGATCTTTTTATGCACCTGCATTTCCACGGCAAGGTTCAGCAAAGCACAAGCATCATATATTACATTCGTTTTCAGTGCCAGATAGCGTTGACCATCAAAGGCAGCCGCTTTCTTTCCTGTATTCTCTTTGCCGGATTGGCGTTTATCCTCCTCCTTTTTTGAAGAAGTCGCAACTGCTGTTTCCTGCTTTTTCCCGCCGGGCTTGTAAACCGTAGTTTCCTCCGGAGCTGCCGAAGTCTGTACACGGGGTTTACCGGGAGTCTGTGCCGACAAGACGGTTATGCCCGATAATGCAGCCAACAGACATATAGTTCTCATATTAAAAGTAGAGTGTCTCATATATTCGTATCTTTCATGTTCATTGATTAGATTTCCAGTTCGGGCACTGTATCCCTCATTACTGTTTCATACCCATCCTCATTGATGACAGTAGCTTCACCTTTATAAGTGATATTCACCTTCTCTTGAGTGCTGCGGATAAAGAACGAGGGAGCACCGTCGGATTTCAGGTTAACACTGATTAGCCATCCGCCCACTTTGATACGTCCGTCGGACAAGATTTCGGGGTCTTTGGCAGGATATTTCAGTGCATGTGTATTGATGACAGTGGCAAAACGATATACTTGTGCCTTTTCCGATGTAGCGGTGAAATGCCAGTGATTAGGATACTTCTTGAACACCCCTTTGTCATCAGCACGTAGCCAGTTGACTGCCGGATAGAAAAAACGGCTCGTTGTATCAGTCTGCAATGTTCCGGTGGAGAAAAGATAAGCGTCTGATGCTCCTCCGCGGTTCGTGGCTTGAATATGCACGAAGCGATGATTCGATTTATCCACTGTCATGGGATTTTCTGTGGTATGCAGCAAATAACTCCAGTTTACAGGTTCGTCTGCCACGAGTTCGTCATAGATAAAGATGAGCCCTGTCTTTCCCAAATTGACAATGTGACGGCGGAAAGTTTTCACATGATTCTCATCCCAGCCATTTTCGGGCGTATAATGCACCTCCGACTGTTCGCCGCGTGTCAGCCAAAGCGGTGAAATCACTTTTCCGTAAGCATTGGAAGCATCACCCAGCACATACCCGATCTTCTCGCTGGCATAATAACGGGGAATCCATCCATATCCTTCCGTACCGATACGTTGTCCCATACCGTTCACCAGAATCGTATTGTGAGCACGTGTGGCACGATGGCACAACATACTATGTACGTCGGTAAACTCAATGTGGTGTCCGCTACTGTAAAATAATGGTTTTCCACCATAGAACGTATTGAAAGCATTCTGATTGGCTAGTGCATGAGAGGTAGAACCATAAGGGCTTGACCGAAAACTCCACATCGCATTTCCGCCTACTCTATCCCAGTTCGTCTGGAAAGAGGCAAGTCCTGTTGCGGGGAAGACGTATCCTGCAGGGAGTGCAGTCAATCCTTCACCTTCCGGCAGAGGTTTATCACATTGCAGGCGGAACCAGGCAAGATCACCGGGCTTATTCAATAAGGCTTTCTTCATATAATCCGGTTCCACTTTCAATGTGCGGCGTACGAAATCAGCGGCATAAGTGTTTCCGGTAAGACGTGCCAGCGCATCCAAATATCCTATCCGGATACTGTTTGGACGTCCCACATTCTGATGAGAACTTCCGTTTCCTCCGGATTTGGAGAAAGGAGGTTGCTGGAAGATGGTATACATGATATTTCCCTGATACCAAGGATCGGAAAAGAAGTCGTAACCGGTCAGTTTGCTATAATAGTAAGGTACTTCTACTAATGTACGGGTATTGACTGTAAAGTAAGAATCGCCATTGTGCCAGCCACCGTCTTTGTTCAATCCGGGGAAACGTGCCAACCAGACGTTATAACAGTAATCCACCCATGTGTTGGCTTCGGGCAGATCGCCATATACACTGAATGCCGCCATTGTAAGGATGCGAAGTGTCATCTGCCACACATGATTGTCGGCGATGTGATTTTCCATCCGGTTATTAAAGTTCTCATACATTTCACCACCTTTATTTTTGATGGCTTCCAGCAATGCTTTCTTTTGTGATGTATTCAACCGGTCGTAGAAAGAATCATAAGCCATAGAGCAGAGAGACAATAAGCTAGAAGCATTAAAATCTCCTTTTACATTCTTATCTTTATCCCAGTCGGCCATGATAAATACCCGTTTGATGGCTTCGTCAGCATATTTAGTATCCTGTGTCAGCAACCAGGCCCGTATCAATGCTTCGGTGTTGCCTTCTTCCGCATCGATGATGCGACGGCTTTCACGAGTGAGGTATGAATTTATCTGCATCTCGTTCTTCAGATTCTTCACCTGCGAGACATTAATATCTTTCACTGATTTCATTGGAGTCTGAAGTACCTGATCTGCACGCTCAAGATACCATTGTCTTTCTGCCTTTTGTTTGCTGTGATTTATAAAGTCCTTCCATTCGTTCTTCATGATCCACACACGCGGATGGTCGGCAGGTAGTTTTGCCAACACTGTTTTCAATGAAGGCGGACAGAATTTACCCGGACGATTTTCTACGGTGACTTGCTGTGTGCTTCCCCAGGTCACTTGTCCGTTTTCTACATAACCGAACTGCCAGTACCATACCCCCGGCGCAAGCGGTTGTTCCGGATTATAGAACGGCCAACGAGTTTCCACCTGAACAACTCCGGACTTCAATCCGGCATCCTGCGAATAACGTAACCGATAGGTAATCTTCGTTTTATCTACCTTCTTTACTTTGTGTTCGAATCCATCCAACGGACTGTCCTGCGAGTTCATGTCCGAACGGAGCGGCCATTGGAAAGAAACCGCGCGGTCATTAACCACCGCTTTATCAAGAGGATAAGGAGTGGCACGCATTTCGTGCATCAATGTCTTCTCCGTCAGCTTAATGACTGCTTGTTTTTGCGCATGTGTCATCTGTGCAGCCACAGACAAGATTACAAATGAAATCAATACTATTTTTCTCATGATATCAAATAATTGGTTTTTCTGTAGGCAAATGTAGGTAAACCGTCCGAAACGGAACTTTCAATTCATTTCTTCCTTCTCTGATACTGTCTAACAGGACTTTGTTTTCGTTCATTTCAACTTAAAATTCGTCCAAAACAAGCGTTACAGGAGGCTACAAAGAGGGTAAAAGGGTAAAATAGCCCCCAAAACGGAATGACCGAAACCGATAGAAAGATGAAGGTTATTAGTTCTTGTTTAGTTCCTTTTTATACGGAAATGAATGAAAGTTTTTTTGCCTATTATAAAGTTGAAAAACATAAAAACATCTGCCACCTGCAACAAAACGCGTGTAATTCACTAGCTGACAAATAGTTGTAGCGTTGCAGATACCTGTGGCAGATGTGTTGCAGATACTTTATCTGCAACACGTTATATAATCAAAGAAAAAGCCTTGATTCCCTTATGCAAAGCTAAGGCACCTACCTCCGTTTCTATACATAGAAACTCCAGTATCCATGCGTAGAAACTCCGGTTTCCAAGCTTAGGAACTAGAGTTTCCTGCCTGGGAACGGGAGTTTCAACGTAGGGAACCGCTAACTCGCAAATAGATACTGACGGAATGACCGGTGCAGCTTGTTTATAGTGTTGCAGATACCTAGGTATCTGCAACCATCCTACGCGGTATCTGCAACGCTGTAACAATCTGTTAATTAATATATTATCTCCATTTTGTTGCAGGTGGCAGATGTTTTGCGCTTTTTATCTTATATGAAAGAGATTATTTAGCTCAAAACGGCACGGATTTGAGCTAAATGAGAATTTAGGGGGTGGTTAGTCGGTAGTATTCCAATTCCCCTCCTTCCGGGAAGGA
>ENA-OPRU01001479-OPRU01001479.1-human-gut-metagenome-genome-assembly--contig:-NODE-1479-length-10427-cov-5.666217_pt1 | contig 10427 bp, 8 predicted proteins | sample MGYA00241897_ERZ501888 | MGnify/ENA primary metagenome ERZ501888 (study PRJEB25962, sample SAMEA2042398) | human gut metagenome | biome: human gut; feature: human-associated habitat; material: faeces... | reverse complement strand
TCGAGGATAATCTGAAAATGTTCTATTATCGAGGATTGAAAGAATGGAATAATGAGAAAGGCTATCTAAAAGACACCTGTCTGACCGCACAAGATAAATATAAAGCATATTTGGATTATTTTAGGATTGTGTATTAAGATATTAGATTTTAATAAGAATGAGGTATGCGAATGAGATGGTTTGATTTTGAAAAAGAATACAATAAATTACTTACTCCGGAAATCGTTGCGTATCTGACTCAGATTCATGAGTTTAAAGGGCTCCATTCCAATGTGGAATCGCAGAAAGAAATTTTGGCTGAATTAGTAGAAATTGCTAAAATTCAGAGTACAGAGGCATCAAACAGGATTGAAGGAATTATTACAACAGATGACCGTTTGAAGTTGATTGTAAAAGAAAAGACGATGCCCATGACTAGAAGTGAGAAAGAAATTTCTGGTTATAGAGATGTCCTTGCAACAATTCATGAAAGCTATGAATATATTCCGATCAGATCAAATATGATTCTTCAATTGCATAGAGATTTATATAAATTCAGTGGAAGCAGTGTTGGAGGCTATTTCAAGACTACTGATAATGTGATCACAGGGGAATTACTAGATGGAACAAGAAGAGTAAGGTTTGAACCAGTTCCGTCTTAGGAAACACCAGAGGCAGTTAGAAAGCTATTACGAAGCTCTTCAAGAAAGTTCTTACAATTGGCATGAAGAGGAAAATGATTACCAGCCATTTGTGAAATACATGTTAGGAATTATTATTGCTGCATACAGAGACTTTACCGATCGAGCAGCACTTTTGACTAATAAAGCAATGTCAAAACCTGATCGTATCAGGGAGATAATCAAAGGCACATTGGGAAAGATTACCAAAGCAGAAATAATGGAACAGTGTCTAGGAATCAGTCAAACAACGGTGCGGCGGGCATTGAATGAGTTGCTTAAAAACAATGAAATAATCAAAATTGGTGGGGAAGATACACTTCATACATATGGAATAGGGAGAATGATTAATATGATTACAGGCGAATTAAAAAGCAAAATTGATGGACTATGGGAAATCTTCTGGACTGGTGGATTGACAAATCCATTAGATGTGATTGAGCAGATGACATATCTGATGTTTATTCGTGATTTAGATGATGCGGATAATCTTCATGCAAAGGAAGCGGCAATGTTTGGACTTCCGCATAAAAGTATTTTTGCTGATGAGGTTCAGGTAGGAGAACGTACAATTGCAGGAAATCAGCTGAAATGGAGTGTATTCCATGATTTTCCGGCAGCAAAAATGTATAGCACAGTGCAGGAGTGGGTATTTCCGTTTATTAAGAACCTTCATGGAGATAAAGACAGTGCCTATTCAAAATACATGGGAGATGCGATTTTTAAAGTTCCAACACCGCTGATGCTGGATAAAATTGTAACATCTATGGATTCTATTTATGAGCAGATGGCACAGCTGAAATCAGCTGATACAAGAGGAGATGTGTACGAATATCTTCTTTCAAAACTGGCAACTGCAGGAGTGAATGGACAGTTTCGCACACCGAGACATATCATTCGTATGATGGTAGAAATGATGGATCCAAAAGCTAATGAAATCATTTGCGATCCAGCTTGTGGTACATCAGGTTTCCTTGTATCTGCAAGTGAATATTTAAAAGAGACTAAAAAAGAAGAGGTATTCTTTAACAAACAAAATAAGAATCACTATATGAACCATATGTTCCATGGCTTTGATATGGATAGAACGATGTTACGAATTGGTGCCATGAATATGATGACTCATGGTGTAGATAATCCATATATCGAGTATCGAGACAGTTTGTCTGACCAGAATTCGGATAAAGAAAAATATAGTCTGATTCTCGCTAATCCGCCTTTTAAGGGCAGTCTAGATTACGACACAGTAAGTGCAGATCTTTTAAAAGTATGTAAGACAAAGAAGACAGAGTTATTGTTTCTTGCATTATTTATTCGCATGCTTAAAATTGGTGGACGCTGTGCATGTATTGTCCCAGATGGTGTATTATTTGGCTCATCCAAAGCACATAAGGATATTCGTAAGGCAATTGTGGAAGAAAACAGATTAGAAGCAGTTATTTCTATGCCTTCAGGTGTGTTTAAACCATATGCAGGAGTGTCAACAGCAATTTTGATTTTTACAAAAACAGGTCACGGTGGAACTGATAATGTATGGTTCTATGATATGAAAGCAGATGGATTGAGTTTAGATGATAAACGTAGCGAAATAAAGGAAAATGATATTCCTGATATTATAGAGCGCTTTAGAAATCTGGATAAAGAAGTGGATAGAAAACGAACAGAACAGAGTTTCTTTGTCACAAAGCAGGAAATTGTGGACAATGGCTACGATCTTAGTATCAATAAATACAAGGAAATAGAATACGTACCAGTTGAATATCCATCAAGCCAGGAAATTATGACAGATCTTCGTGAATTGGAAATGAAAATTGGCGAGGAAATGGATGCTTTGGAACAATTGTTAGGATTATAAAAATTCGGATTTGTAGGGTTATGAGCAGAGCATGAGCATGAAGCGAAGCGGAATGCGAATGGGCACTGCGAGTAGCCCGTGAGGGATGAAGAGATGAGAGTAAAACTTGAAGATGTTTGCGTAAAAGGTACATCAAACCTTAAGCAATCAGATGTTATAGATAAAACTGGTGAGTATCCGATCTATGGAGCTGCAGGCTATATAGGAAGTGTTGATTTTTATCATCAAGATCAACCATATGTTGCTGTTGTTAAAGATGGAGCTGGTATTGGGCGAACTTCTTTGCATCCGGCAAAATCTTCAGTGATTGGTACGATGCAGTATCTATTACCTAAAAAAAATATCTTGCCGGAATATCTTTGTTATGTTGTGCGTTATATGCACCTAGAAAAATATTTTACAGGTGCGACTATTCCACATATCTATTTCAAAGATTACAAAAATGAAGCTTTCAACTTGGATACTTTGAATAGGCAGAGAGAAATAGTGGACATTCTCGGTAAAACAGAAGGTATTATTGCTTCGCGGCAGAAGGAACTTCAAAAATTGGATGATTTGATCAAGGCTCGATTTGTCGAGATGTTTGGAGATCCAGATACAGAATGGCCGTTAGTTACAATTGCAGAGATATGTTCTAATACAAGAACCGGTCCTTTTGGCAGCTCTTTACACCATGATGAATTTGTTGATGAAGGTGTATTTGTATTGGGGATTGATAACGCTGTTGAAAACAAATTTTCATATAATAGGATGAGATATGTTACGGAAGAAAAGTATCAGCAGCTAAAAAGATACACGGTATATCCAGGAGATGTCATTATAACTATAATGGGGACCGTTGGACGCGCAGCGGTTATTCCAGAAGATATGCCTAAAGCGATTAACACAAAACATTTAGCGTGTTTATCTCCTAACTTTAATGTTGTAGATTCATATTTTCTGTGTAATGCATTTCAAATCCATCCTGAAATTAAGAGACAACTTCAGGAACAAACTAAGGGGGCAATTATGGCTGGTTTGAATCTAACTGTGATAAGAGGATTGAAATTCAAACTTCCTCCATTAGAGCGACAGAAACAGTTTGTGGAATTCTACAAACAAGTCAACAAATCAAAAGTTGCAATTCAAGCTGCTTTAGATAAAACACAATTGCTTTTTGACAGTCTAATGCAAAAATATTTTGGATGATGAAAGGAGTGTATTTCAATGGCAATAATGACAGTTTATCATGGTGGATATACTCCAGTTAAAAGTCCAGAAATCAGAATTGGAAGAAACACAAAGGACTTTGGTAATGGATTTTATTGCACCATCATAAAAGAACAGGCGCAGAGATGGGCGAAACGTTATGATACAAAGATTGTATCTATTTATGATGTGCGTTTGAATTCTAAGCTACAGATAAAAGAATTTCAAGGAATGACAGATGAGTGGTTAGATTTCATCATAGATTGTAGAAGTGGAAAAACACATTCGTACGATATTGTAATCGGAGCAATGGCTGATGATCAAATCTACAATTATATTTCGGATTATATGGATGGAAGTATAACACGAGAGCAATTCTGGATTATGGCAAAATTTAAGTATCCGACACATCAAATAAATTTCTGTACGAAAGAATCCTTAGAATGTTTGGAATATCGAGGATTTGAGGAGGTTGTTTAATGCAAAATATAGGAAGAGAATCTACAAAAGATAACAATCTGTTCTTTACGTGCTCCTTAATTGATTATATAGCTAGAATGACGAAAAATAGAAGGAAAGATGTAGTTAATGCATTGAATAAAAAAAATATTTCAAAGATTTATGAGTTAGCAGATGTTTATCATAGCGACAATATAGATCGCGTAAGTGAAGATTTTATTAAAGAAGCAGAAATAGTTACAGGAACATTTGATAATGTAAAAGAATGTAAATACTCGATACCATCCCATTGGGATATAGGAAAAGTATATAAGAGATTGATAAAATCTGTAGCAGAATATGAAAAAATTGATGTAGTAGATGCATTGATAAAAGTTTATAATTCTTTCCTTAGTGATAAGATTGATGATTATAATAGTAGTATGTATTATGAAAATCCATCCTATTTGTTAGAATGTTATTTAGAAAATAAAGTGATTTAAAAAGTATGGATGCAGGATGTTGGTATTAACAGGAGAAGACCAACATGGAAGAGAAAATTGTGATGATTATTAACAAAATGGCTGATTATTTAAATGTTTCTCAAATGAAAAAATTGCAGGAAGTGCTGTTACAAACATTTTCAGAAAACACGATACAAAAAGAAGAAGTAACAAATGATGAGTATTTACAGCTATTTTTAGATGCAAAACGTATTGAAGGATGTTCTGATCGAACGATTCAATATTATAGTGTAACAGTGGATAAAATGCTTCAAAAAATCCAAACACCTGTGAGAAAAATTTCAACAGAGGAAATTAGAAAATATCTCGTTGATTATCAGAAAATCAATGATTGTAGTAAAGTAACAGTGGATAATGTGAGAAGAAATATTTCGAGTTTCTTTTCGTGGCTTGAGGAAGAAGATTACATTTTGAAAAGCCCTATGAGGCGCATTCACAAAATTAAAACGAAACAACCTGTAAAAGAAATCATATCAGATGAGGCAATTGAAATGCTTAGAGATCATTGTCAATGTCCTAGGGATTTGGCTATGATTGATTTGCTTTATTCAACAGGTATACGTGTTGGTGAATTGGTGAATTTGAATATTTCTGATGTTGATTTTGAAGCTCGAGAATGCGTTGTATTTGGAAAAGGTGATAAAGAACGTAGGGTCTATTTCGATGCAAAAGCAAAGCTTCATTTGTTAAATTATTTAAGCGAGCGAAAAGATAATAATCCAGCACTTTTTGTTACATTAGATGCACCATATGATCGTTTAAAGATAAGTGGAGTAGAGATTCGTATTCGTACGCTTGGAAGAAAATTAAATATGGAAAAAATTCATCCACATAAATTCCGTCGGACAATGGCAACAAGAGCAATTGATAAAGGTATGCCAATTGAACAGGTACAAAAGCTTTTAGGTCACTCTCAGATAGATACAACCATGCAATATGCAATTGTTAATCAAACAAATGTAAAAACATCTCATCAAAAATTCATCGCCTAAAATTCAATTCGGATTTGTAGGGGATGAAGATGGAATATAAAAGATTAGGAGATATAGCTTCATACATAAACGGTTATGCATTTAAGCCTGAACAAAGAGGCACAGAGGGATTACCAATTATAAGGATTCAAGATTTAACAGGAAATGCATATGATTTGGGATTTTATGATGGAGATTATCCAGAAAAAATAGAAATAAATAATGGAGACGTTTTAATTTCTTGGTCGGCGAGTCTTGGTGTGTATATTTGGAATAGAGGGAAGGCATTACTAAATCAACATATTTTTAAAGTTGCTTTTGATAAGGTAAATGTAAATAAAGATTATTTTGTCTTTGCGGTTAAGCATAAATTGGATGAAATGGTGTCAAAAACCCATGGAGCGACAATGAAACACATTATAAAGAAAGATTTTGATAATACAAAAATTCCATTTCCATCGCTTGAAATGCAAGAAGAAACTGCGAGTATTTTAAAAATGGTATCAGATATCATAGATACTCGTCAGCAAGAAATAAAAAAACTGGATGAACTTATCAGAGCTCGATTTGTCGAGCTGTTTGAAAATGGTGATTATAAGACTGAAAAGCTGGGTTCAGTATGTACAAAGATTACAGATGGAACCCATAAAACGCCTACATACCTTGATGAAGGAATCACTTTTATTTCCGCTAAGAACATTGTAAATGGTGAGCTCGATTTTTCTGATGTTAAGCACATTTCTGAGGAAGAATATCAAGAAATACAGAAGAGGTGTCAGACTGCTATTTATGATATTTTACTTTCTAAAAGTGGTTCGTTGGGGGCACCAGTTATTGTAAAGACTGAAGAAAAGCTTGGTCTTTTCGAAAGTTTGGCAGTAATAAAGTATGACAGAGAAAAATTGTTGCCTGAGTTTTTATGTGAACAGTTGAAAACAGACAGAATTCAGAGACAGTTTACCACTGGCACAAAGGGTGTAGCTATTAAACACTTGCACTTGGGCGTAATTGCTGAGACGGATGTTATAGTACCACCGATAGAAGAACAAAGACAGTTCGCCGATTTCGTCAAACAAGTCAACAAATCAAAATTTCAGAAATACAATGCGACAATTTTGTCTCATAATATATATGTATTCGAAACCAGAAGGAGGTTCATATGCAAACCAACTTTGATTATTTAAAAAATGAAGAAAAATTCTCGACATTTGCAGATGTTGCAATTTCTGCGGAAAAGATTGTTTTGATAGACCCTGAGGCGTGCGTTATTAACTGCCGTAGGGCAATGGAATTCGCCGTGAAATGGATGTATTCCATCGAAAAAGAATTGTATATGCCTTATCAAGATAATCTGCAGAGTCTTATGAATGCGGAGGATTTTAGAGAAATTGTTGGATACGATATTTGGAAACGAATGGATTACATCCGAAGATGCGGGAATAATGTTGCACATAATAACAAGAAGTTAGGTAGAGCTGAAGCGATGCTTTGCCTAGAAAACTTGGCTATTTTTCTTGATTTTGTTGCATGTTGTTATTCTTTAAGTTATGAAGAACATATTTTTGACAGACAATTGGTCGAGGACAGAATCAATAAAACAAAACAGTCAAAAAAAGAGGCTGCAGATACAAAAGAAAGTCTGATGGAGAAAATCTGTGAGCTTGAGAAAAAAGAGCTGGATTTACAGACATTAATCAAGGAAAATGCAGCACTGAAAGAGGAACTTTCAGCTAGAAGAGAGGAACAGCAGGATTCCTATGTCCCTAAGCCACTTGATTTGTCAGAGTATAAAACAAGAAAACTGTATATCGATGCTATGCTTGAGGATGCTGGATGGATAGAGGGAAAAGATTGGATCAATGAATATGAAATTCCAGGAATGCCAAATAAGTCTGAAGTGGGTTTTGCGGATTATGTTTTAGTGGGGGATGATGGTAGAATACTAGCTGTTATTGAAGCAAAACGTACTTGCATAGATGTTTCCAAAGGGCGTCAGCAGGCAAAACTATATGCGGATATTATTGAACAAAGACAGAAAAGAAGACCAGTCGTATTTCTGACGAATGGTTTTGAAACTAGAATCATTGACAACCAATATCCGGAGAGAAAAATTTCGGTTGTGTATTCTAAGCGAGATCTTGAGAAACTGTTTAATCTTCAAACTATGAGATCTAGTTTAAAATATATTACAGTAGATAAGAATATTGCAGGAAGATATTACCAAGAAGGTGCAATTAAAGCTGTCTGTGACGCCTTCGAAACTAAAAATCGCAGAAAAGCACTTTTGGTTATGGCTACAGGGTCCGGAAAAACAAGAACAGTCATTGCTCTTTGTAAGATATTACTGGAACAGGGATGGGTAAAGAATATTCTGTTCCTGGCTGATCGTAATTCGCTTGTGACACAGGCCAAGCGAAATTTTGTAAATCTATTGCCAGATTTATCAGTAACTAATTTATGTGAAGAGAAAGATAACTATACAGCGCATGGAGTTTTTTCAACTTACCAGACCATGATGAACTGTCTTGATTCTGTTCATGATGAAAATGGAAAATTGTTTACTTGTGGGCATTTTGATCTGGTCATCTGTGATGAGGCTCATAGATCTATTTACAATAAATATAAGGACATCTTCAGCTACTTTGATGCTCCACTGGTGGGACTGACAGCAACGCCAAAGGATGAAATCGATAAAAATACGTATGATATTTTTGAATTGGAAAATGGTGTTCCAACGTATGGATATGAGCTTGCGCAGGCGGTTAAGGATGGATACCTAGTAGATTTTATGTCTGTGGAAACGACTCTGAAATTCATTGACCAGGGAATTGTTTATGATGAATTATCTGAAGAAGAAAAAGAAGAATACGAAAGTAAATTTATAGACGAAAATGGTGAGTTACCAGAAAGTATTAAGTCTTCAGCGTTAAACGATTGGGTATTCAATGAGGATACAATCAAAGAGGTGCTGCATATTTTCATGACCAATGGTATTAAAGTGGATTATGGAAATAAGATTGGTAAGAGTATTATATTTGCGAAAAACCATGATCATGCGGAGAAGATTTATGAAGTCTTTGGAAAAGAGTATCCGCATCTGGTTGGATATGCAAAGGTCATTGATAATTATCTGAATTATGCCCAAAGTGCCATTGATGAATTTTCTGATCCAAAGAAGATGCCTCAGATTGCGATCTCTGTTGACATGCTTGACACAGGCATCGATGTACCAGAGGTGGTCAATCTTGTATTCTTTAAAAAAGTAATGAGTAAAGCAAAGTTCTGGCAGATGATCGGAAGAGGCACACGTTTATGTCCAGGATTACTGGATGGAGAAGATAAAGAGAAATTCTATATTTTTGATTTTTGTGGAAACTTTGAATTCTTCCGCATGAATAAAGGGCGTCCAACAGCGAATATGATTGCATTACAAGGTGCCATTTTCCAACTTGAATTTGAAATTGCATACAAATTGCAGGATATGGAATATCAGACGGATCGATTAATCGCATATCGTAATACGCTGGTAGAACATATGGCTTCGAAGGTGAAAGAACTGAATCGAGAAAACTTTGCCGTTCGGCAGCATTTGAAATATGTAGATACTTATGCAGATGAAAAGAATTATACGGTCTTAACCTATGAGGATACATTGATGGTAAGAGAAGAATTGTCACCTCTTATTGAGCCGGATCATGATGAGGCAACTGCTTTGCGCTTTGATGCTCTTATGTACGGCATCGAGTTGGCGTATTTGATGGAGAAGAAGTATTCGCGAGGAATGCATGACTTGATTTCGAAGGTTTCTGCGTTATCCAGTGTTGCAAACATTCCGGAAATTATGATTCAGGCAGATCTGATTAATCAGATTCTTCATACGGATTATCTTGATAATGCTGGAATAAATGAATTTGAGCACGTAAGAGAAAAACTTCGTGATTTGATGAAGTACATTCCAAAAGGTCCGAAAGCTATTTATGATACAAATTTTGATGATGAAATTCTTGCAATGGATTGGAAAGAATCAGAGTTAGAAAATGACGACCTTAAGAACTACAAGGCTAAAGCTGAATACTATGTTCGCCAGCATCAGGATAATGAGGTTATTGCAAAATTGAAAAGTAACAGACCTTTAACATCTTCAGATATTAAGATTTTGGAAGAGATTCTGTGGAGTGAAGTTGGAACAAAACAGGATTATGAAGCAGAATATGGTGAGAAGCCATTAGGTGAGTTTGTCCGAGAAATTGTAGGTCTGGACATGGCGGCTGCAAAGGAAGCGTTTGCAGAATATCTAGATGAAACAAAACTGGATAGTAGGCAGATACACTTTGTAAATCAGATTGTAGAATTCATTGTACACAACGGCATGATGAAGGATTTGTCTGTTTTGCAGGAAACACCATTTACGGATCAGGGAAGTGTTGTAGAAGTGTTTACGGATTTGTCCGTGTGGATGGGAATAAGAAGAGTAATAGAGCGGGTCAATGAGAATGCATTGGCAGCGTAAGGAAGAAGAGATTATAATCTATAATACTTGATAATAGTATTTCCCTTTGTATAGCAAAGGCCGTGCTTTCGCACTACTGTCGAGGGTTTGGGGACCGGAATCCCCAACAAGTGCCATGCAGTAAAAATTCATTTTTGTAGCGCATGGCGAAACTTGCTCTTGTATGTAAGCAAACTGACAAGGTGTCGTTTCTATGCGACACCTTGTCATGCATAGAAAAATAATGCTTCACTTGGTAAGCGTAAAATATTATATAGTTGGAGATTGACAGAAGCAGATAAG
>ENA-OPRU01001478-OPRU01001478.1-human-gut-metagenome-genome-assembly--contig:-NODE-1478-length-10430-cov-7.302458_pt1 | contig 10430 bp, 8 predicted proteins | sample MGYA00241897_ERZ501888 | MGnify/ENA primary metagenome ERZ501888 (study PRJEB25962, sample SAMEA2042398) | human gut metagenome | biome: human gut; feature: human-associated habitat; material: faeces... | reverse complement strand
GATGGTGGTCATTGCGTTAGTACCGGCGCTGCTGTTCGGTATGTATAACGTAGGTTACCAGCATTTCCACGCTACCGGTGCTGCCGGAGGCTTCTGGGAAATGTTCATCTACGGTTTTCTGGCTGTATTGCCAAAAATCATTGTATCTTATGTAGTAGGTCTCGGCATTGAGTTCGTAGTGGCTCAGTGGAAGAAGGAGGAGATTCAGGAAGGCTTCTTGGTTTCCGGTATCTTGATTCCGATGATTGTTCCGGTAGACTGCCCGTTGTGGATTCTGGCGGTGGCTACTGCATTCTCTGTAATTTTTGCTAAGGAAGTATTCGGTGGTACGGGTATGAACGTGTTCAACGTAGCTTTGATTACCCGTGCATTCTTATTCTTCGCCTATCCTACGAAGATGTCCGGTGATGCCGTTTGGGTATCGGGCGACAGTATCTTCGGTCTGGGACAGTCGGTAGATGGTCTGACGGTAGCTACTCCGTTGGGTGCAGCCGCTACCTCGGGCGCCGTTCCGGAGTTCTCCTGGGACATGGTGACCGGCCTTATTCCGGGTTCCATCGGTGAGACAAGCGTTATCGCCATCGCTCTGGGTGCCATTCTGCTGTTGTGGACGGGCATTGCAAGCTGGAAAACGATGTTCTCCGTATTCGTAGGCGGTGCCTTCATGGCATGGGTGTTCAATGCAATCGGTCCCGACACTCCGATGGCACAGATGCCTTGGTACGAACACCTCGTTCTCGGTGGTTTCTGCTTCGGTGCCGTGTTTATGGCTACCGACCCTGTTACTTCCGCACGTACGGAAAGAGGTAAGTATATTTTCGGATTCCTGATTGGTGTCATGGCGATCGTTATCCGTGTTCTGAACCCGGGTTACCCCGAAGGTATGATGCTCGCTATCCTGTTGATGAACGTGTTCGCTCCGCTGATCGACTATTACGTTGTGGAAGCTAATATCTCTCGCAGATTGAAACGTGTAATAAAATAAAGTAAGAAGGAATATGGCTAAATATAAATGTAAGGTATGTGGCTATGTCCACGAGGGAAATAAGGCTCCTGACACTTGCCCGGTATGTTCCGCTCCTGCTTCCGAATTTGAGGAAATCAAGGAGGAGGGCGCCGCTAAGAAAGGCATAAACCGGGATAGCAATGTTTATACGGTTGTTTATGCGGCTGTGATGGTTGTGCTAGTGGCTGTCGTATTGGCGTTTACTTCACAATCATTGAGAAGTTTTCAGAAACAGAACGAGGATAACGATAAGAGACAACAAATTCTGCGTTCTATCAACGTAAATGTTTCTTCTTCTGAGGCTGAGACCAAGTACAACGAGTTGATCAAGGAAGCTTTCTTGGTAAATGAGAATGGTGAGAAGGTTGAAGGCGACGCTTTCGCTACGGATGTAGTTAAAGCTGCCGCTGAGCATCAATATCCGGTTTTCGTCGCAAATGTAGATGGTCAACCGAAATATATCATGGCTTTGCATGGAGCAGGTCTTTGGGGTCCGTTATGGGGTTATATCTCTGTAGATAGTGATAAGAATACTATTTATGGTGCTGACTTCAGCCACCAAGGTGAAACTCCGGGTCTGGGAGCAGAGATCTCTAAACCGGTGTTCAGCAATGAGTTCAAAGGTAAGAAGATCTTCATGAGTGGAGAATTCAAGTCTGTCGCTGTTGTTAAGCCGGGTAAGAGCGTAGCGGGACAGGATTATGTAGACGGTATCTCAGGTGGTACAATTACCAGTAAAGGTGTGGATGAAATGTTATTCAACAGCTTGAGCGGTTATGTTAAATTTTTGACCTCACAAAATTAAGTAGAAGATGGGATTATTATCTGAAAAGAATAAAGAAGTTCTGTTAGGCCCGTTGAGCGCTAACAACCCGGTTGTCGTTCAGATGTTGGGTATTTGTTCTGCGTTGGCTGTAACATCAAAACTTGAGCCGGCCATCGTGATGGGTATCTCGGTGACGGCTGTCGTGGCTTTCGCTAACGTGATCATTTCATTGATGCGTAATACGATTCCGAACCGTATCCGTATTATCGTGCAATTGGTGGTAGTTGCCGCTTTGGTGACAATCGTTAGTGAGGTGTTGAAAGCTTTTGCTTATGACGTAAACAAACAGCTTTCCGTATTTGTCGGTTTGATCATTACGAACTGTATCTTGATGGGACGTCTGGAAGCGTTCGCCTTGGGTAACGGCCCATGGGAATCGTTCTTGGATGGCATAGGTAACGGTCTGGGATATGCGATTATTCTTATTATCGTAGGTTTCTTCCGTGAATTGCTGGGATCTGGTACCTTATTGGGTTTCCAAGTGATTCCGCAGGCATTCTATGATCTGGGTTACGTGAACAATGGTTTGATGATCTTGCCTCCGATGGCGTTGATCGTGATCGCTGTTATTATTTGGGTTCATCGTGCTAAGAACAAGGAACTTCAAGAAAATTAATGTTAACGATTAAACGAATAATAGAATGGAACAATTATTAAGCACATTCGTCCGCTCGATCTTCGTTGACAACATGATCTTCGCATACTATTTGGGTATGTGCTCTTTCGTGGCTGTCTCAAAGAACGTGAAGACCGCTTTAGGATTAGGTATAGCAGTGACATTCGTACTTTTCTGTACGTTGCCGATTAACTATATGCTTGAGAATTATGTATTGAAAGAAGGTGCGTTAAGTTGGTTAGGCCCGGAATATGCGGAGGTGAACCTTAGCTTCTTGGCGTTTATTATCTTTATCGCCGTTATCGCTTCTTTCGTGCAGTTGGTCGAGATGGTAGTCGAGAAATTCTCTCCGTCTTTGTATGCTTCCCTTGGTATCTTTTTGCCGCTGATCGCTGTAAACTGCGCTATCTTGGGTGGTTCTCTGTTTATGCAACAAAAGGCGTTCCCTAATGTAGGTGTCGCCACTGTTTATGGTTTAGGATCTGGTATCGGTTGGTTGCTGGCTATCGTAGGTATGGCGGCTATCCGTGAGAAATTGTCTTATTCAAATGTCCCCAATGCCTTGAAAGGCTTGGGTATTACTTTCATCATCACGGGTTTGATGGGTATGGCATTCATGTGTTTCTCTGGTCTGAAGATTTAAGTATTAACGCATTAAACAAAATATAAAGATGACTTTATTAATGTCGGGCGGACTTACGATTGGTGTCAGCGCAATAGTATTCTTATTGATCACGCTGATCTTGGTCGGTTTGCTTTTGTTCGCCAAAGCAAAATTGGTGCCTTCAGGGAATGTAAGCTTGAAGGTTAACGGAGAGAAAGATATAGAGACCCCGATTGGTGGAACTTTGCTAGGTGCGCTACAGAGCGGTGGCATCTTCTTGTCTTCCGCTTGTGGTGGTGGTGGTAAATGCGGTCAGTGCCGTGCTCAAGTTATTGATGGCGGTGGTGAGATCCTACCTACTGAGAAAGGTTTCTTCTCTCGTAAACAAGTGAAAGATCATTGGCGTTTGGCTTGTCAATGCAAGGTGAAAGAGGATATGGTCGTTCAGGTACCAGACGAGGTATTTGGCGTTAAGGAATGGGAATGCGAGGTTATCAGTAACAAGAACGTTGCTACATTTATCAAGGAGTTTATCGTTGCGTTGCCTAAAGGTGAGCACATGGACTTTATTCCGGGTTCTTACGCTCAGATCAAGATTCCTACATACTCAATGGATTATAACAAGGATATCGATAAGAGCTTGATCGGCCCCGAGTATCTGCCGGCTTGGGAGAAATTCGGTTTATTCGGTTTGAAGTGTAAGAACGACTCACCGTCTATCCGTGCCTATTCTATGGCTAACTATCCTGCTGAGGGTGACCGTATCATGTTGACAGTACGTATCGCTACTCCACCGTTCAAGCCGAAAGAACAAGGTCCTGGATTTATGGATGTGATGCCGGGTATCGCTTCTTCATATATCTTTACCCTGAAACCGGGTGACAAAGTAATAATGAGCGGTCCTTACGGAGACTTCCACCCAATCTTCGATTCTAAGAAGGAAATGATGTGGATTGGTGGTGGTGCCGGTATGGCTCCGTTACGTGCGCAAATCATGCACATGACTAAGACATTGCATACAACTGATCGTAAGATGTCTTACTTCTATGGTGCCCGTGCGCTGAATGAAGTGTTCTATCTGGAAGATTTCCTGCAAATCGAAAAGGACTTCCCGAATTTCACTTTCCATTTGGCTCTCGACCGTCCGGACCCTGCTGCTGATGCTGCAGGCGTGAAGTACACTCCGGGATTCGTTCACAACGTAATTTACGAAACTTACCTGAAGAATCACGAAGCTCCTGAAGATATTGAATACTACATGTGTGGTCCTGGTCCGATGTCGAAAGCTGTTGAGAAGATGCTCGACGATCTTGGCGTTCCGGCACAGAACTTGATGTTCGATAACTTCGGAGGATAATTCGCGGAAGAGAACAACTGGTCGGTAAGATGACCGGAAAGAATATATAACACAGGGCGGGAAATCTGAAAAGCAGTAGTGCTTCTTGGATTTCCCGCTTCTTTTTGGCATTATCTCATAATGTCTTTCCGTTATGGTTTGTATCTATTTTATGTCTGTTTTAAAGATAGTTCTCCTTTTTTATCCGTACTTATCTATTATATTCGTATATTTGGCTACACATTAAAGTACAATAGGTTATGGAATATCATCGTATATCTTTTATTCACAATGATACAGAGTATTCATTTGTTAAAGCAATGAGTTCGAACTTAACGGGATATGCATTAGTAACAGCTTGTAGGGCAGAAGTAACCATTTACATGAAAGAGAACAACCTGAAAGGTTATTATATATTGACCGGTATGGCTAAAGTTTGATTGTATTTTTGTCTCCGTACCCTTTCCTTTTTGTATCTTTGCCTCCATGTTAGAGAAAAATGAAATTATACAAGCGGCTCTTCGCAATTTGAAGATTGAAGAGCTGAATCCGATGCAGGAAGCATCACTTGAACAAGCTACCGGAAGAAAAGACGTTATACTGTTGTCACCCACAGGATCGGGCAAGACATTGGCTTATCTGTTACCTTTGCTCCTTACCCTAAAACCGAGTGATGACAGCGTGCAGGTGCTGATTCTGGTTCCTTCACGTGAGTTGGCATTGCAAATAGATTCTGTGTTTAAAGCAATGGGGACTTCCTGGAAAACCTGTTGTTGTTATGGTGGACATCCTATCGCTGAAGAAAAGAAGAGTATAGTGGGTAATCACCCTGCTATCATCATCGGTACTCCGGGACGTATCACCGACCATCTGTCGAAAGGAAATTTCAATCCCGAAACCATCGAGACTTTAATTATTGATGAGTTTGACAAATCTTTGGAGTTTGGTTTCCATGATGAAATGGCAGAGATTATCACGCAGCTTCCGGGATTAAAAAAACGTATATTACTTTCGGCCACCGATGCTGAAGAAATTCCTGAATTTACAGGATTGAACCGCACGGTGAAGTTGGACTTCCTTTCGGACGCTTCTGAAGAGCAGGAGTCCCGCTTGAAACTGATGAAGGTGCTTTCTCCTTCCAAAGATAAGATTGATACTTTATATAATCTGCTTTGTACATTGGGAAGCAGTTCGAGCATCGTATTCTGTAATCATCGGGATGCGGTGGACCGTGTACATCAGTTATTGGCAGATAAAAAACTACTCGCAGAACGTTTTCATGGTGGTATGGAACAGCCGGACCGTGAACGTGCGCTTTACAAGTTCCGTAATGGCAGTTGTCATGTCTTGATTTCTACCGATCTGGCAGCCCGTGGACTGGATATTCCGGAAGTCGGACATATCATCCATTATCATTTGCCGGTCAATGAAGAAGCCTTTACGCACCGCAACGGACGAACAGCACGTTGGGATGCTACCGGAACGTCCTATCTGATTTTGCATGCCGAAGAGAAACTTCCTCCGTATATCCCGGAAGATATGGAAACAGTTGTGTTACCTGAAAATCCTCCCCGTCCTCCGAAATCGGTTTGGGCTACCATTTATATAGGTAAAGGAAAAAAGGAGAAACTTAGCCGGATAGATATTGCCGGATTCTTATATAAAAAAGGAAATCTGACTCGTGAAGATGTCGGAGCGATTGATGTCAAAGAGCATTATGCTTTCGTAGCTATTCGCCGGGCTAAGGTGAAGCAACTCCTGAATCTGATTCAAGGAGAGAAAATAAAAGGAATGAAGACTATTATTGAGGAAGCGAAGTAAAACTCTTTTTTGTAATATAGAACTCTTAAAGTCCTCTTTTATTATTTACAATCGTCCCTATGTTCACTAGTCATTGAGCATTGGGATGATTACTTTATTTCCAAAGATATTTTACTTTCCACTTCATTTTCCTGTTAATCTAAGCTGAATTCACTGTTGTGGTTTATAAATATTCATTTTTATTGCATTAATCTTTTGTTTTATCATCAATATCCCCGGTTCTATTTCAATCTCGACTTTTATCCCATACTTGACATCTATAGATAACAATATGGTGTATATATCCTGTATAAACCAATAAAAAGAAAGGAAAATCTGCTTTAAAACAGTATTTTTATAAGGAAAGATTTGTACGATGGGAATAAATTCGTAAATTCGCAAGGTCAAAAGACAAAAGTAACGAAATTGTTAAACCAAAAACAAACTTCAAATGAAAAAGCATAATTTCAATGCAGGACCTTCCATTCTTCCGCGTGAGGTGATAGAGGATACAGCGAAGGCTATTTTAGATTTCAACGGCTCTGGTCTCTCTTTGATGGAAATCAGCCACCGTGCCAAAGACTTCCAACCTGTGGTTGACGAAGCAGAGGCATTATTCAAGGAATTACTCAATATCCCCGAAGGCTATTCGGTACTGTTCCTGGGTGGAGGTGCTAGTATGGAGTTCTGCATGGTTCCTTATAACTTCCTCGAAAAAAAAGCTGCTTACCTAAACACCGGTGTATGGGCAAAGAAAGCTATGAAAGAAGCTAAAGGGTTTGGTGAAGTTGTAGAAGTTGCTTCCTCTGCTGAAGCTACATATACTTATATCCCAAAAGATTATACAATCCCGACAGACGCAGATTATTTCCACATTACGACTAACAACACAATTTACGGTACAGAATTGAAGAAAGACCTCGATTCTCCGGTTCCGATGGTTGCCGATATGTCTTCTGATATTTTCTCACGTCCGATCGACGTTTCTAAATATATCTGTATTTATGGTGGTGCACAAAAGAATCTGGCTCCTGCTGGTGTTACATTCGTTATCGTTAAGAATGACGCATTGGGTAAGGTTTCCCGTTACATTCCAACGATGTTGAATTATCAGACTCATGTTGACAGTGGCTCTATGTTTAACACTCCTCCTGTTGTACCTATTTATGCAGCATTGCAGACGCTTCGCTGGATCAAAGCACAGGGTGGTGTGAAAGAAATGGAACGTCGTGCCATTGAAAAAGCGGATATGTTGTATGCTGAAATCGACCGTAACAAAATGTTCGTGGGTACTGCTGCCAAAGAAGACCGTTCACGTATGAACATCTGTTTCGTGATGGCTCCCGAATACAAAGACTTCGAAGCTGACTTCTTGAAGTTTGCTACTGAAAGAGGTATGGTAGGTATCAAGGGACACCGTTCTGTAGGTGGTTTCCGTGCATCTTGCTACAATGCTCTGCCGAAAGAAAGCGTACAAGCTTTGATTGATTGTATGCAGGAATTTGAAAAACTTCATTAATAATATTTTCACCACAGATTATACAGACGGACGCAGATTTTTTTTATTCTGTGAGAATCTGGGTAATCTGTGGTGAGTCTTTATAAACAGAATTAGATTATGAAAATACTTGTAGCTACTGATAAACCGTTTGCTAAAGTTGCAGTAGACGGTATCCGTAAAGAAATAGAAGCAGCCGGATACGAGTTTGCTTTACTTGAGAAATATACAGAAAAAGCCCAGTTACTGGATGCAGTGAAAGATGCTAATGCCATCATTATCCGTAGTGATATTGTTGATGCAGAGGTGCTTGATGCTGCTAAAGAATTGAAAATCGTAGTTCGCGCCGGTGCAGGATACGATAATGTGGACCTGGCTGCTGCCACAGCTCACAATGTATGCGTGATGAACACTCCGGGACAGAATTCTAATGCTGTTGCCGAACTTGCTTTGGGTATGATGGTATATGCTGTCCGTAACTTCTATAACGGAACTTCCGGTACAGAATTGATGGGCAAGAAATTGGGTATTCATGCTTATGGAAACGTAGGCCGCAATGTAGCTCGTGTTGCCAAAGGTTTCGGAATGGAAGTGTATGCTTATGATGCATTCTGCCCGAAAGAAGTAATCGAAAAAGATGGTGTGAAAGCACTTGATTCTGCAGAAGAATTGTACAAGACTTGCCAGGTGGTATCTCTTCATATTCCGGCAACTGCCGAAACAAAGAACTCTATCAATTATGCTCTGTTGAAAGATATGCCGAAAGGTGCTATGTTGGTAAACACTGCCCGTAAGGAAGTGATTAACGAAACAGAACTAATCAAACTGATGGAAGAGCGTGCAGACTTCAAATATATCACAGATATTATGCCTGCTGCTAACGCAGAGTTTGCAGAAAAGTTTGCCGGACGTTATTTCTCAACTCCTAAGAAGATGGGTGCTCAAACTGCCGAAGCAAATATCAATGCCGGTATTGCTGCTGCTCAACAAATTGTGGGCTTCTTGAAAGATGGTTGCGAGAAATTTAGAGTAAACAAGTAAGATTCTGAATAAGTCTGCCGGATTTTTCAGGATAACTATGGTAGTATCTGAATAAAAACAATCCGTTGCAGAATGTCTTTTTTAGAAATAAGTAGTATATTTGAGCCACAGATTTTCAAGAAGTCTGTGGCTTTAATTTTTTACATATAAAATACTAATATCATGGCAATAATCAAACCTTTCAAGGGCATTCGTCCTCCGCAAAACCTCGTAGAACAGGTCGCTTCACGTCCTTATGATGTACTGAACTCTGAAGAAGCCCGCGCAGAAGCGGAAGGTAACGAAAAGTCTCTTTATCATATTATTAAACCGGAAATAGATTTCCCTGTTGGTATGGATGAACACGACGAACGGGTGTATGCTAAAGCTGCCGAGAATTTCCAACTGTTTCAGGACAAAGGCTGGTTGGTGCAGGATAATAAGGAAAACTATTATATCTATGCCCAGACGATGAACGGGAAAACGCAATACGGATTGGTGGTCGGTGCTTATGTTCCCGATTATATGAATGGTATTATCAAAAAGCATGAGCTTACCCGTCGTGACAAGGAAGAGGATCGTATGAAACATGTACGTGTGAACAACGCAAACATTGAGCCTGTTTTCTTTGCTTATCCTGATAATGAGAAGCTGGATGTTATTATAAAGAAATATACAGCAAACAAGCCGGTTTATGACTTTATCGCTCCGGGTGATGGCTTTGGACATACTTTCTGGATTGTTGACCAGGATGCAGATATTGCTACCATTACTGCCGAATTTGCTAAAATGCCTGCTCTTTATATTGCTGACGGGCATCACCGTTCTGCCGCTGCTGCATTGGTGGGAGCAGAGAAAGCAAAGCAAAATCCGAATCATCGTGGTGATGAAGAATATAATTACTTCATGGCTGTTTGCTTCCCTGCAAACCAGCTAACCATCATCGATTATAATCGTGTAGTGAAAGATCTCAATGGTTTGACTCCCGAGCAATTCCTGGCTGCACTTGATAAAAACTTTATAGTAGAAGAGAAGGGTGCGGATATCTATAAACCATCCGGCTTACATAACTTCTCACTCTATCTGGGTGGTAAATGGTACAGTCTGACAGCCAAAGCAGGTACATACAATGATAACGACCCTATTGGAGTACTTGATGTTACCATTTCTTCCAACCTGATTTTGGATGAAGTTTTGGGCATAAAGGATTTGCGTTCGGACAAGCGTATTGATTTTGTGGGCGGCATCCGTGGATTGGGAGAACTCAAGAAGCGTGTGGATAGCGGTGAAATGAAAGTGGCTCTGGCTCTTTATCCCGTATCTATGAAACAATTGATGGATATTGCAGATACAGGTAATATCATGCCACCGAAGACAACTTGGTTTGAACCTAAACTTCGTTCGGGGTTGGTAATTCATAAATTGGATTAGGAAATTCTATCGGATGATGCAAAAAAGACGTTGCTGATGAAAGCTATATCAATAAATGTAACACCCGATTAAGATAAAAAGATAGTGACGCTATCCAATAAAAATAGTGACGGTATACCACAAAGATACCGTCACTATTTTTATTGGATAGCGTCACTATCTTGTAGATGAAAATCTGCCAACAAAGATTTTTATATTCCCATCTACATCTCATTGGTAAGTGGAACATTAATATTTCCAAACGATAGATTGACTTTTCTTATTAAAGCCGTATCTTTGCAGCATGACTGCTG
>ENA-OPRU01001472-OPRU01001472.1-human-gut-metagenome-genome-assembly--contig:-NODE-1472-length-10465-cov-2.912872_pt1 | contig 10465 bp, 4 predicted proteins | sample MGYA00241897_ERZ501888 | MGnify/ENA primary metagenome ERZ501888 (study PRJEB25962, sample SAMEA2042398) | human gut metagenome | biome: human gut; feature: human-associated habitat; material: faeces... | reverse complement strand
GAGTTCTCGTAGCCACAATCCAGACAACGGTTACGATTATGGTTTACGGAACCGTATCCGATATTGTATTTATCCATCATATCCACGACACGCATGATCGCTTCGGGGTTATGGGTAGCGTCGCCATCCATCTCTACGTAAAAGATATGGCCGCCACGAGTCAAATCATGATAAGGAGCTTCCACTTCGGCTTTATGACGGGCACTGCACTTATAATATACCGGGACGTGATTAGAGTTCGTATAATAATCCCGATCCGTGATACCCGGAAGCGATCCGAACTTCTTACGATCTTTTCCCGTGAACTTGCCGGACAAGCCTTCTGCCGGAGTTGCCAGTACGCTATAATTGTGTTGGTATTGCTCAGAGAATTGGTTGGCACGATCCCGGATATACGTAACGATCCTTATGCCTAAGGCCTGCGAATCCTCATCTTCGCCATGATGCTTCCCGGTAAGGGCTACCAAGCATTCGGCCAGTCCGATAAAGCCGATACCCAAGGTGCCTTGGTTGATAACGGAGGCAATCGGATCGTTAGGCTTCAATTTTTCCGAGCCTAACCACAAGGAAGACATTAACAACGGGAATTGCTTCGCGTAAGCGGTTTTCTGGAACTCCATACGCTCATGCAACTGACGAGCCGTAAGTTCCAGCATATGATCCAGTTTAGCGAAAAATAGGGCGATACGCTCTTCCTTATTCTCCACTTGCATGCACTCGATAGCCAATCGCACGATATTGATCGTCGAGAAGGATATATTACCTCGTCCGATAGAAGTCTTCGGTCCGAAACGATTCTCGAATACACGGGTACGGCATCCCATGGTCGCTACCTCGTGGATATAGCGCCCGGGATCGTCCGCATTCCAATCCTCGCTTTGGTTGAAGGTCGCGTCGAGATTCAAGAAGTTCGGGAAGAAACGACGGGCGGTGACCTTGCAGGCCAATTGGTAAAGATCGTAGTTGCGGTCTTCCGGCAGATAGCTTACGCCTCGTTTCTTTTTCCATATCTGGATCGGGAAGATAGCGGTTTCGCCGTTACCTACGCCTCTGTAAGTGCTTTTTAATAACTCCCGGATGATGCAACGACCTTCCGCCGAGGTGTCGGTCCCGTAATTGATGGAGCTGAATACCACTTGGTTGCCTCCACGGGAATGGATCGTGTTCATATTATGGATAAAAGCCTCCATCGATTGGTGTACACGGCTTACCGTGCGGTTGATGGCATGTTGTATAACCCGTCTATCACCGCTTAATCCATCCAAGGTCTGTGTCAGGTAATCGTCGATAGGCTTATTATATAAGTGGGAGAAATCCTGCCCGTATAAATCCTCTAAGGTCTTTACTTCCTCGATAAAGCTATTACGTACGTAAGGTGCTAGGTAGAAATCGAACGCCGGTATCGCCTGTCCGCCATGCATCTCGTTTTGGGCGGTCTCTAGAGAGATACAGCCAAGGATACTAGCGGTTTCGATTCGTTTAGCCGGACGTGATTCGCCATGACCGGCGGAGAACCCGTATTTCAGGATGCGATCCAACGGGTGTTGTACGCAGGTCAAGCTTTTAGTCGGATAATAATCTTTATCATGAATATGGAGATAGTTGTTTGATACGGCTTCCTTGACCTCCTCGCTCAATAAATAGTCATCGACAAACGGTTTGGTGGTCTCGCTGGAGAATTTCATCATCATGCCGGCGGGTGTATCGGCGTTCATATTCGCATTCTCACGGGTGATATCGTTGGATTTGATATTGATAATCTCCAAGAACATATCCCGTGTTTTCGCCTTGCGGGCTACGCTTCGCTGATTTCGGTAAGCGATATATTTCTGCGCTACGTCCTTCCGGCTACTGGCCATCAATTCCAGTTCCACGGCATCTTGAATCGCCTCTACGGTCATTTGAGGTTCTCCCTTGAATGAGATATGATCTGTGATCTGGCGAATCAGTTGCATATCTTCTCCCTTGTCTGTATGCAACATGGCTTTACGGATAGCGGTTACTATCTTCTCCTCGTTGAAGCCAACGATACGCCCGTCCCGTTTAACAACTGTCTGTATCATGATGTCGATTAATTTGTGATTGATTATGCGTGCAAAGGTATCTTATTACTCCATATGATTTTCTTTTTGGAAAACTTTTTGCTGATTAAATTATGTTAAGGTGTTAATTTGCAGTGTGTTGTAAAAAGTTTTGGAAAACTTTGTGTCTTATATGATTGCTTTTGTTTTCCTTTTTGGCGATGTGATGTGTTATAAGCTTCTCTTTGTAAAGCTTTTAAAGAACATAAGCCGGGATATATTTTTGTTTATATAAAATAATTTATACTTTTGCCCCCGTTTTGGTGATGACGTAAAACCATCCGGTTTCGTCATAAAGAGGGAATCCGGTGTGAATCCGGAGCAGTGCCCGCTACTGTAAGCTTTTGTAAAGTAGAAAACATTTCTCATACCACTGTCTGTAAAAGACGGGAAGGTCGTTTTCTACGAGGTAAGTCAGGAAACCTGCCAAGCGTTTTTATTGCTGTTTTTCTCGGGGTCAGGAAAGCGGAAATATACATAATAACAAATCGTTTATGAGAAGAAAGTGTTTGTGCGCGGCTTTAGCTGTAAGTTGTGCGATAAACGTATCATTTGCGCAGGTACGTTTACAGGGTAAGGTCGTGGATGAAAGTAATGAACCAATCCCGGGCGCGAATATCCGCGTGTCGGAATCCTTGAATGGCACAACCACGGATGCCGGTGGAAAATTTGAGCTGAACCTTCCCGATGGTAGACATCGTATTCGTGTGACTTACCTTGGCTATGAACAGGGCGTGTATCAAACGGATCACTCGGAAAAAGATGTCGTTATTAAGCTGAAAGAAAAGTATGTGAATATCGATCAAGTGGTGGTAACCGGTACCGGTTCGCATCGCCGCATGAGTAATTCCCCTATTCCCGTGAAAGTGCTTACGGGAAAAGACTTGAAAGAGGCGAGCGTAACCAATTTCCAAGATGCGATGACCAAGCTGAATCCGAGTATCGTATTTATGGAAAACGGACAGGGGGCTACGATGAATATGAACGGATTGACGGAGAAATACGTGGTTATCTTGGAAAACGGTAAGCGTTTGGCCGGCGATGATACCTATTCCCGTATCGATATGTCTAACGTAAAGCGGGTAGAGATCTTGAACGGGGCCGCTTCCGCTTTGTATGGTAGCGACGCGATCGCCGGCGTTATCAATATCATCACGGATGATTCCCGTAATAAGGTGAACGTGACGAGCAATAGCCGTTATGGTAGCAAGAACCAATTCTTGCAGTCGGTCAATGCGGACGTGAATGTAGGGAAGTTCGGTTCATATACTTCTTATCAATATCAACGGGCCGATGGTTGGCAATTAAATCCCTATACGGAGAGTAAAGGCGAGTTGGTTCCTACCAATAAGCAAGCTTCCGAGGGATTTCACCGGAACGTGATCAACCAACGTTTCACGTACGACGCAACGGATCGTTTGTCTTTTTATGTGCGTGGTACTTTCTTCGGACGTTCCAGCGATCGTCCGATGCCGATGGATAAAGTGAATACGACCAACTATGATATGAGAAAAGAGACGTTCACTTATGGGGCGGGCGCTCAATACATGATTAATAAGAACTCTTATTTGAACGCTGATTATCTGTCGGACAATCATAGTACGTATAAGGATTTCTTTGATGGAAAGAAAAGCGGAGAGAGTGATATGACGAAACGGATTCATTACCATAACTTGAATGTCAAGGGAATCTTTCGTTTGGGCAAGTATAATAAGCTTTCGGCTGGTGCGGAGTTCATTAAAGAGTTACTGAGTAGCGAGACGGATAACATAACGGGTAAAAGTATGTACACGACCGCGCTTTATGCTCAAGACGAGATCAATATCAATGAGCATTTCCAAGCGTACGCGGGTTTGCGCTATATTTACCATGAGAATTTTAAGAGTTATGCGACTCCTAACGTGGCTTTGCTGTATAAGGTAGGCGGTTTTAATTTCCGCGGATCGTATGCGGCTGGTTTCCGTACACCTGAATTGAAAGAGCTGTATACGGAATCGGAGAAGAAAGCGTCCGGAGCGACTCGCCTTACGATCGGTAATCCGGATCTGGACCCGGAGAAGAGCGACAATTTTACGTTGAGCGCAGAATATACGATGCGGTATTTCTCTTTGTCCGTGTCCGCTTTTATGAATAACGTACGTAGCATGATTAACTATAAGATGTTGGATACGGCGGAACGGGATGCTTATAACACCGCCCATGGTACGGACTATGATGAGATACAGATGCGTGCGAATATCGATAAAGCGAAGATCAAAGGTATTAACGTGGCCTTCAATAGTTATCTGGGAGCGGGCTTTACCTTGAATGGTGGCTATAGTTTCATGGATGGAAAAAACGTATATGAGGATGAGCCTTTGGATAAGACCGTTAAGCATAGTGGTACGGTAGCGGCTATGTGGTCTCATACTTGGAATAAGTATAAGCTGAACGTGAATTTTAACGGACGTATCCAAGGGGAACGTTATTCTACTTCTTATGGATATGCGCCGAAATATTCCTTGTGGAATCTCAATACGAGCCATACGTTTAGAGCCGGCGATTTCTTGTTGGAACCGGGAGTAGGTATCGAGAACCTTTTTGATTATGTAGATGATCGTCCCTTTAATTACAATTACGCTACATTGACCCCGGGCCGTACCTATTACGTCAGCCTTCTGGTCCGTTTCAAGCAGTAAACTGTCACATGTCAACTATCAACTAATATAATAATGTATAGGGGATTTTTACGATCCATGTTTGTTTGTTCACTCCTGCTTGGGTTCGCCTGTTCATTATGGGCGAAACCCGGGCGGGAGTTTTACGCTTCCGATATCCGGGAGAGCATGGAAAAGGGAGATAAGTTAGCGATCTTGATGGTACATTTCGGGAGTGCTTACCCGGAAGCTCGTACCCAAGTACTCGATGTGATGAACAAGCGTGTCAAGGAGGCTTTCCCAGACGTGGAAGTCCGGCAGGCTTATAGCGCCCGTAGCGTAGTGAGTCGGTTGAGGGCGCAAGGTGTTTGGGTTCAGTTGCCGGCGGACGCCTTGGTGGAGTTGCGTGATCAAGGGTTTACCCATGTAATTATCCAACCGACTATCATTATAGAGGGTGTGGAGATGGAAGCGATCCGTAAAGAGGCGGAACAGCGAAAAGGTTTGTTTAAGGATTTGCGTGTAGGTAATCCCTTGTTATATGATGATGCCGATTATGAGGCGGTGATGAAAGCGGTTTCCTCACCTTCTGGAGTGACTAAAAATGGGGCTAAGTTATTGGTGGCGCACGGAACTTATCATGCCAGTAACTCGGCTTATGCGAAATTGGGGTATATGTTCCAGACCAAAGGAATGAAAGATTATTATACCGGAACCCGTGAGGGTTTCCCTACGATCGAGAATGTAGGTGAGCAAATGCGCCAAGCCGGTCATAAGCGTGTGCAGTTGATTCCTTTTATGTTCGTACTGATTCGAGGTACGGAAAATACGGTTACGGATTTCTGGCAGAAAGGGCTACGTCAACAGGGTTTCGATGTGGATATTTATTTAAAGCCTCTAGGTGAGAATCCGGCGATCCGGTCTTTATTTATCGATCACATCCGTTTCGCCATGAAATATAAACGGGCGACGATTTTTGATCGAAAGAAATTATATACACACTGAACAATTGAAAATTGAGAATTGAAAATTAGTGAGTACTTACTGAACCAATTTTCAATTCTCAATTATTTACTGGTAGTCTTCTCCGGTTTCCCAAGCCTCCGCATCATTATATAATGCTTTTAGATGGTTCACCCAGATCTGACGAACAGCGTCGTAATCGCCTAAGCCTATGATCTTACAGTTCTCTAAACTTCCGTTATGGCTTTCTTTCGTGTCAATCTTGAAGCCCATCTTCAAAAGTTTTAGTCTCCAGCAAGCGTCGGCGTTAGGAGCGGCAGCGCTGAAATCATCACCCTCCTCGATACCCCAAAGGTCATTATGCGCATGGTCTCCGGCGATAGACATGAACGGAGCTAAGGAGATCGTGATCTCTTCCGGTTTTAAGTTATGATCCTCGCAGTATTTGGTAAGTTTGGAGTAGACACATTCCTCATTTGGTTCGCCTTCTTCCGGCCAGAACAACATATCTCCGTAATCAACGGTACCTACGAATACATTCTTGTTAGCGGCCAAGGCTTGCATAGCCTCTTCTGTTTCCGTGTATTTCGTATTTGCGTTATAGTTTTTATCCGGGTTACCATGTCCCATTAATAAAAGGATGTTCTTGTTATCAGCCAATTTATCACTGTAGTGGCTGTATAGGACTTTCGCTACGGCTTCCACATCATCCTCGTCGTATACCAAACAAGGGCTTTTTACGACTTGAACACTCGGGAAAGACTCGATCATGAATTTCTTCTTCACGTCCGTATTCATCAAGCTTAGGTATTCCTCACCCGGGATGATGTGTAAGGACTGTACCGCTACCTTCTTGTAACCGGCATTTCCTAGAGCTTGTAACCAAAGGTCCGGTTGGTAACGTGCGATACCGGTCTCTGCCTCTACACGATTCACGCAAGTACGTAAATGACAAATAGATGTCCGCATCGGGAAATGCGTTCTGGAAATCGGCCAATGTTGCGTCGTAAGTCTTGATAGACTCCTTGAATGTGCTACCGAATGTACACAACAAGATCGCCGTGTCATGTTTCTTACTTGTCTTTACGACTTCTTCCGCCGGGTTTGCGGTATTGTCGTCGTCTCCATCATCACAGGAGGTAAAAACTGCGCTTGAGGCAAATAGACTCGCCGCAAGCAAAAGGTACTTAAATTTGTTCATCGCATTTAACTTTTAAGATTGTTTATAGTTTATGTTTATTCTGAAATTTCACGATAAAGGAGGCGTACCAAGTCCGTCCGGGAGACGTAGTTCCACGATGGCGTCCGAACGGGGTACGATCCACATAATCGAAGATATTATCGATACCGACATTGATATCTAGGTTCCATTTTTTCTTTTTCAATACGTTATGACGGGTATTCAATCGCCATAACTGATAACTTTTTCCATCACCGTCCGTGATATAAAAGCGGGTGGATTGGTATCGGCCGAACAAGGTGACATCCAATTTATACTTTTTCCACGCATGGTTCCATGCTAGTTTCCAATTGGCATTATGGAATGAGGTTCCGTTGATCGGGGTGTAGAGCATATAATTCGGGTCGGCCGGATCATCCGTATATTGCGCTTTGGCATCCGTATAGCTATAGCCTCCACCAATAGCCAAGGAAGATAGGATTTGATAGGTGAGCGATATATCTCCCCCGAAAGAGCGGGCTTTGGATAAGTTCTTGTGTTGCATGCTGGCCTCGATCTCATCCAATCGGTCTTCGGCGCTTGTCGGGACCTCGGTCAGGGCGATCATGTTCTTGATACGGTTGTAGAATCCTGTTACCGTGATCTGTAGGTTCGACGCGTGATATTCTACGCTCGCCGAATAATAATTGGACTTTTGCGGTTTTAAATCCTTATTACCATAATAATGTTTCCACGGGCCGCCACCGATCTGCGTGATATAATCATCGTGCAACTCCTTTAAGGTAGGAGCCTTAAATCCATTTGAGTATGTGGCTCGGATATTGAAGTCGCCTAGTTTGTACATGGCGGAGACTTTAGGGGTAAACGTAGCCCCGAACTCTTGGTGCACGACGAAGCGCCCACCTACCGTCACATTCAACCGATCCGTCGGGTTCCATTCGTCTTGTACATAAGCGGAAGCCGTAAATACGGAGGCTTTCCCGTTCTCGATACGCCGGGGGGATTTCAAATGATCGTATTGATATTCGAGTCCGGCGCTTAGGATATTGTTTTCCCCGAGGTGGAATACGCTTTTGGCTTGTCCAAGGAAACGTTGTTGAGAGGTTTCCAGAATATGTTCCCCGGGATAACGAGTGATACGTAAACCCGTCTCCGGATCGAAGAAGTTCGTGACATCTTTATGATGGTAATTATAGAAATAGCTATAGTTACCATACGTTAGATCTACCGAAAGGAAGTTCTGCCCTCCCAATGCGTATTTAGCTCCTCCGGCTACATCGAAGTTCCGGTAGAATTGATCATAGGTATAATACTTGAATGCGCCGTGTGGACGATAATTCCATTTCTGGTAAAAAGAGCCATCGGCCGAAAGGCTCAGCCGGTCGTTCACTTTGTAGGTTAAGTTCTCCCTTAACGTAAAGTTCGTGGATCGGTTTACGGTTCGTGTCACAGTTCCATCCATTACCTCGTGATGGTCCCATTCTTGGGTCGTATTTCGCCAGCCGTCCGTATGGGTCGTACTAAGTGAGGTGGTGGAATTCACTCTCTTATGGCCAAAGCCGATTTGTACGCTTTCCAATATATCTCCATATGATCCGACACGAGTCGTATTCGATAGGCTCACTTTATCCCGGTTCTTTTTCGTGATAATATTGATAACACCGGCGATAGCGTCCGAGCCATACAGGGAAGAGGCGGCACCTTTTACGATCTCGATACGTTCGATATTGGCGGGGTTGATAATACTCAAGTCGTTTTGTCCGCCGGTATCTCCGTTGATCCGTTTGCCATTGATAAGGATCAAGATATAATCGTTGCCTAATCCGTTCATCTGGATGCCACTACCCATATCACTCGGATTGAAGGTGATGGAAGCATTCAGTCCCTCCAGAATATCTTGCATACTACGTCCTTGGTAACTGTCAAGGGCTTTACCGGCGATTACCTCTGTTTGTACAGGGGCGTCTTTCAGATAGTGCTCGGTACCAGTACCGGTAACCACGACCTCATTCAATAGCACGGAAAGTTCCTTTGGATCTTTCAATATGCTTTGGGCGCATACAGATTGTGCGCATGCCGCCAGAATAGCGAATGCTAAAAGCCTCATATAGTGTTTTATTGGTTCACGAAATAAAACAACAAGCTTCTATTGATAATGTCTCAAAAAATAAACTGAATCGTTTTTTGTATGACACGTACTTCTATCCTGGAAGCTTGATGTTATTGTAAGACTTTAGCAGGTATTCTGGCTCTCCTCTGGTTAGAAACCTTCCCATTCCAATTCTGGAACAGTGGCTTTTGAACTTCTAACCAACTTAATGAGGATTACAGCTGCAGGAACAGCTCCGGATTCACACCGGATTCCCTCTCACCAAACTATGTGATAGCTTGATTACTAAAATCGGAGGCAAAGATATGAATGTTTTCTAATATTTAGAAAATATATATGAAAAAGTTTTTCTATAAACAGCCGATTGCGTTTTTGTAAGGTATGATATGTCTGTCCACTTCTATTTAGGAGAAAGAATATTTACATCATAAAGAAGATATCGGTAAATGTAATTGGCTGACAATTCGTAAGTAATACTGTTTGTCGAATCTTACTTCAAGCCTCTCGATTGATAGATTCTTTCCTTGGCCTCATTTATTTTCTGGAACTTCTCGTTGGCGGCCTTGCGGATGTCTTCTCCCAAACTGGCTACTTTGTCCGGATGATGCTTGACGGCCATCCGGCGATAGGCGGCACGGACTTCCTCGTCCGTGGCGGTCGGTTCTATCTCTAGCACCTTGTAGGCATCGTCCAAGGAACTTCCTTTTAGGTTCAACATGGATTCAACTTCTCTATCAGACATTCCCATCGCCATCGCTACCTCTTTCAAGGCATTGATCTCGGCTGCGCACACATTCCCGTCACTCTTAGCGATCTCGGCGAGGAACGCGAGCAATTGCAGCCGCTCCTCATAACTTAGGTTGTATGCGATCTGGGTTCCGCATTCCCGGATGGTATTCTTGAATCCCATGTTGTTCTCCTGATCCATGCGTTTAGCTTGGTCGAAAAGCTTTAGCAATATCTCCTCACCTTGGCTTACGGCGATCTCGCCGAAGTTTCTCCGAAGGAATTGACGGACGTATTCCATCTCGCTATGCATGATCTTCCCGTCGGCACGGATGATATAGGATGCCATAACCAACATGGAGAAAAGGAAACTGTTACGTTCCCCGGCGTATGGGTCTCTTCGTATATATTCATCATCGTAATTGGTGCCGCCACCGAAAGACTGCCCCGTCATATTTGCCCCTTCCTCGAAGAAAGAGCCTAATATAATGCCGGCTAGAGCGCCTAGCGGTCCGAACGCCATAAATCCCAAGACGCCACCTATCCATTTCCCGATACCCATATTCTTCTTTATTTTGTTCTTTATTTATCAATGGCACAATATTCGTAAAAATTCGGGAGATATGCAAGTAATGTATAATGAGTGTATCCCGATCGTTCCGGATAAAAAGACGAAGGATTTAGAACGTAGATAAGAAAAATTTATATCTTTGCCCCCGAATCGGTTCCACATATACCATTCGGGTATGTGGATTAAAAGGGAATCGGG
>ENA-OPRU01001470-OPRU01001470.1-human-gut-metagenome-genome-assembly--contig:-NODE-1470-length-10477-cov-2.668586_pt1 | contig 10477 bp, 10 predicted proteins | sample MGYA00241897_ERZ501888 | MGnify/ENA primary metagenome ERZ501888 (study PRJEB25962, sample SAMEA2042398) | human gut metagenome | biome: human gut; feature: human-associated habitat; material: faeces... | reverse complement strand
TCTCCGACGGATTCAGCACCTCCGAAAGCCCCTTCTCCTCCATCTCAAACACGCCGATCTCGTTCGTGGAACCAAAACGGTTCTTCACCGCCCGGAGGACCCGGTAGGCGTCGTTTCTGTCCCCCTCAAAGTAGAGCACCGTGTCCACCATATGTTCCAGCACCCGGGGACCTGCCACCACGCCCTCTTTCGTCACATGTCCGACAATAAAGATCGTCACCCCGTATCCCTTCGCGATCTGCATCAGAAGGTTCGTGGACTCCCGGACCTGGCTCACGCTGCCCGGTGCAGAAGAAATATCTTCCCGGAACATGGTCTGGATCGAGTCGATGATCACAATGTCCGGCTTCGACCTCTCGATGGCGCCATGGATCGTATCAAGGTTCGTCTCGCAGAGGAATAAAAGGTCTCCTGTGATCATCCCGATGCGGTTTGCGCGCATCTTGATCTGCTTTAAGGATTCCTCACCGGATATATAGAGGACACGTTTTCCCGCCCCGGCGTTTGATCTGGGAAAGCGATTCTTCCCCGGAAATATATAGCACCGAACGATTCTCGGAACGTTTCTGGCAGACCTGTAAAAGCAGCGTCGACTTTCCGATCCCCGGATCACCGCCGACAAGCACGAGACTTCCCTTCACGATCCCGCTTCCGAGGACCCTGTCAAGCTCCCCGAAGCCTGTGGGCGTCCTGTCCTGCTCATCGAGAGAGATCTCCGAGATATGGACCGGGACCGCCGTCTTTCCGGCTCCCACCGCGGCGATCTGCCCCGACGGTGCCTTTTTCGCCTGGGCCACCGGCTCCTCAACAAATGTATTCCATTCCTTGCACACCGGACACTGTCCGAGCCACTTTGCGGACTCATAGCCGCACTCTTTACAGAAAAAAGCTGTGTTTCTTGCTTTTGCCACAATATTCTCCCTTTTTATAGTCAAAATGCCATGATACGTTTAGCTGCCTTACCTGACTGCCTGCGCCAATCGATATTCCTGCGTGAATTCGCACGACCTTTGTGCAATGCTTTCTTGGTGAACAGAAATATTTCATAAAACAGGAAACGCTCCGAAGTTCATCCCTCGGAGCGCCATAAAATACTACCGTCCATACCCCGGCCAGCAGCAATCTTCAATTTCCTGATCACTTGCGAACAATCTTAACTTCTACTTCCTTGCCCTCATTGAGCTCAACAGAAAGACTCAGCTTGCCGCTCATATTTGTCTTCATTCCGCCGACGCCAACGCCGTCCTCGTAAATCTCGTACTCGCAGTCGTCCTCTAACTGTACGGTGATCTGGGCATCCTCAAAGCCCTCAACCTTGAAGGTAACGGTTGTATCGGTCACTGCAAATTCTGTTACTGCAGTTCCTGGAACGGACTCGTAAACGAACATTCCGTTTCTTTCTAACTTTGTGATTTCCTTAAATGTCTTAACTTTATAAAGATCACCTTCGTGCTCGAAGTCTTCTACCTTGGATTTTGCCGCGAGGCTGTAGTTTCCGAAGCTTAAGGTTCCATTTGCCTCTGTGCGGATCAGTTCGTTGATTACTGACATAATGCTTACTCTCCTTTTGTGTGTTTCAACAAGGACTAAATTTTCCCTATTGCTATTGCTATTGTAATAGGTAACGGTCACAGGCATCCGTCCCTTCTAACCGTTACGTCGTGCCTATGATTTTACCACACTGGCGGAAGTTTTTCCAGCAGTTTGTGGATGTCTTGCTGAAAATTTCAGTTCTCCGTCCTTGCAGGTGATCTTCACGGAATCGCCTTCCCGCACTTTTCCTTCCAGGACCAGCTCCGCGAGCTTATCCTCGATGAGGTTCTGGATCGTGCGCTTAAGCGGTCGCGCGCCGTATTTCTCGTCGTATCCCTTTTCCACAAGGTATTCCTTCACGTCATCCCCGGCATTTAAGCGGATAGACATCTGATTCTTTGTCCGCTTTGCGAGGACATTCAAGAGGATCGTCACGATTTCCTTCATGTGATCCTTCGTCAGCGGATGGAACACGATGGTGTCATCGATACGGTTTAAGAACTCTGGCTTGAACATCCGTTTCACTTCGTCCATGACGCCGGTCTTCATTCTCTGGTAGCGGACCTTCTCATCGTCCTGGGACATGAATCCAAGCTGCTTCGGCGCGATGATGTTCTCGGCGCCCGCATTGGAGGTCATGATGATAACGGTATTCTTAAAGTCGATCTTATGGCCCTGGGAGTCCGTGATGTGACCGTCGTCCAGCACCTGTAAAAGAATATTGAAAACATCCGGATGGGCTTTCTCCACCTCATCAAAGAGGATCACAGAATACGGGTTTCTGCGGACTTTTTCACTCAGCTGTCCGCCGCCCTCGTATCCCACATATCCTGGCGGGGATCCGATCATCTTAGAGACGCTGTGCTTCTCCATGTACTCTGACATATCAACGCGGATCAGGGCGTTTTCCGTTCCGAACATGGCCTCCGCAAGGGCTTTGCAGAGCTCCGTCTTTCCGACACCTGTGGGTCCTAAGAATAAGAAGGAACCGATCGGGCGCTTCGGGTCTTTTAAGCCGACTCTTCCGCGGCGGATCGCCTTCGCGACGGCAACCACCGCCTCGTCCTGCCCGACCACGCGCTCATGGAGAATGGATTCCAGCTTTAAGAGACGCTCCGTCTCGCCTTCCGCCAGCTTGCTCACCGGGATCTTTGTCCAGCCGGAGATCACGTCTGCAATGTCATTCTCGTCGACGGTCAGCTCCCGGCTCTCCTTCTCACTCTCCCATTTCTCCTTCAGCTTGCGGATCTTCTCCCGCTTTGAGGCCTGTTTCTTCTTGATCTCACCGGCGAGCTCATATGCCTCGTCACGGATCGCGTCCTCTTTCTCTTTCTCGAGCTTCTTGATCTCCTCCTCGAGAGTCTTAATTCCCTTCGGCTCCACATAGACGGTCAGTCTCGTCTTGGAGGCCGCCTCGTCCACCACATCGATGGCCTTGTCCGGCAGGAACCGGTCGTTGATATAGCGGGCGGAGAGGCGCACTGCCGCCTTTAAGGCCGCGTCGGTGATCGTCACATGGTGATGTTCCTCATATTTCGGGCGGAGTCCCTTTAAGATCTGGAACGCCTCGTCCTCCGTCGGCTCCTCCACGGTCACCGGCTGGAACCGGCGCTCTAATGCCGCGTCCTTTTCAATATATTTCCGGTACTCTTCAAGCGTCGTAGCACCGATGAGCTGGATCTCACCGCGGGCCAGGGATGGTTTCAAGATGTTAGACGCGTCTAACGCGCCCTCCGCTCCGCCTGCGCCAATGATCGTGTGGATCTCGTCGATAAATAAGAGGACGTTCTCCGCCTCTGTCACCTCGTTGATCACATTTTTAATGCGCTCCTCGAACTCACCGCGGTACTTGGATCCCGCTACCATGCCGGAGAGGTCAAGGATCACCACGCGTTTTCCGCGGATCGTATCCGGGACGTCGCCGGAAGCGATGAGCTGCGCGAGACCTTCGATCACAGCCGTCTTTCCGACACCTGGTTCTCCGATAAGGCACGGGTTGTTTTTTGTTCTTCTGCTTAAGATCTGGATCACGCGGCGGATCTCCTTCTCCCTGCCGATGACCGGATCCAATTTTCCTTCTTTTGCGAGGACTGTAAGGTCGCGGCTGTAGGCATCAAGTGTCGGTGTGGCGCTCTGTCCGCCCCGCTGCTGGCGTCCCTGGGCCAGGTCCTCTTTTCCTGCGTTTCCGTCCTCACCCATGGCGGATAAAAGGTCAATGTAGACCTTCTGAATGTTGATATTTAAGGTGTTTAACAGGCGGACTGCCACACAGTCCGATTCCTTTAATAATGCCATCAGAATATGCTCGGTACCGATTAACGGCGCATGAAACCGGACAGCCTCTTTATAGCTGTTTTCCAGCACATGTCTCGCGCTTGGAGTGTAGCCGTCCCGCTCTTTGGTGGCTGTATTCTGATAGGAAGAGACAAGCTGCTCCACAAGAGCCAGCAGTCTGTCGAGCTTCACCTCGTTGGCCTCGAGGACCATGGCAGCGGTACCGCTCCCCTCCTCGATCAGCCCAACCAGGATGTGCTCCGTTCCGATCACAGGGGAACCCATATCCTCCGCCGCTTCACTGGCGAGAACCAGTGCCTCCTGGGCTTTTTCTGTATATTGTGCCATCTGTTCTAATTTCCTCCTGAACTTTTCCGTCAACTGCGTAACCATTCAATCCATTCATAGTTACGAACATAACTCCATTCCAAATCAACTGCGCCGATTAAAATTTTGCCTCCCTGCCTATGTTTTCTTTCGGTCGGTGCAGCAAAAGCGCAGATCTGCTGAACCGTCAACTAATTTTCTATCTCTATGATCTCCGGCAGCCGCCTTCTCAGGAACTCTGCCCGGGCGGCATCCAGCTCATCCTTGTCAAGCGGGCGGTCCGCCATACTCAAAAGGTTCGCAGGCTGGATCCCCAGCATCAGACCGTATACAGAGTACGGTTCCTTCACTTTTAAGATCCCATCCGTGATTCCTGTCATGATCTGGGACAGGAATTCCATTCCGTCTTTTCTCGTCAGCCGTCTCGCGTACTTTAAGACGCCGTAGGATTTATAGCATTCATCGGCCGCCTGCACCGGCTTTCTCTGACGGTATTCCCGGCGTACCCGCCGTTCCTGGACATCCAGCTCCAGGGCTGCCTTCCTGACGATATCGATGATCTCCCGCTCCGTCTGTCCTAAGGTTTTCTGGTTTGAGATCTGGTACAGGGAGCCGAAGTTCTCCGCGCCCTCACCGTACACGCCCCGGACCTGGGTCCCGAACCGGCCCATATCCGCAACGAGACTGTTGAAATTTTTATTCTTGGACAGCATCGGCAGGTGCAGGACCACCGCTGCCCGAAGTCCTGTGCCCACGTTTGTGGGGAACGAGGTCAGGTAGCCGTATTTTTCATCGAAGGCGTAATCAAAACGCTCGCTGATATAGTCATCGATCTTATCTGCTCTCTCGTAAAGCTGCTCCAGGGTCAGCCCCGTCTGCAGCGTCTGGATCCGCACATGATCATCCCCATTTAGGAGGATCGCCGTTGATTCGTCCTCCGACAGGATCATTCCCGTCGGGTCTTTCTTCTTCATTACACTGCGGTTGATCGCCCGGCGCTCTAAAAGCGCTGTTTTTTCCAGGTCGCCCATCCGCTCTAAGTGTGTAAACCGATACTGCATCCGATCCATGGACGCGATGCCGGTGAGTCCGCCGAGAAGCTTCTCCGAAAGCTCCGCGCTCTGCTCCTTGGTGAGGCGGCCAGGAAACGGATACTCTTTCAGATTTCGAACCAGACGGACACGGCTGTAGATCACATTTGTGCCTGCTTTTCCCGGTACTTCATACCATTTATCCATTCTGTCTCTCCTCTTTCAACGCCCGGATCTCATCCCGGAGCTTCGCGGCCTCCTCGTACTCTTCCCGGCGCACCGCGTCTTTTAATCTCGTCTCCATCAGGCGGATCTTCTCTTCCTTTGAGAGTTCCGGAATATTCACCGGATCCTCTCCAGTAGTTCCCACCCCGTTCATTTCTTCCATCTCGGACCGGTATCCCGCCGGACGCTTTCCGACGTGCTTTTCGCTGCCCTGAAGATGACGGATATTGTCGCTGATCAGAGGATCAAACACGCTGTAGCAGTCCGGGCATCCGAACCGGCTGTCCTTTACAAATTCCTCATAAGTCGTTCCGCAGGTCGGGCACACGACGCCGGAGTACTTTTCATCTTCTTCCTCCGTCTCCTGGGTTCCAAGAAGTCCGGAGAGAAGTTTTCCTAACGGGAATTCTCCCTCAAAGAGAGCTGAGAACTGTCCAAGGTCCGCATGGGCGGCACACTGGGTACAGAGGTTGTGCTCTGTCTTCACGCCGTTGATCACTTCCACGTATTTTACGGTTGCTTCCCGCTTTTTGCAATGTTCACAAAGCATACTGCCCCTCCTTTATGCCTGTCCGCCAAACTCATCATAGATCTGGTCTACAAGGCTGTGGATCTCATCTCTGCCGACATTTTTACAGATTCCCCGGGCAACGATCAGCGCGAGGTCGTTCTTCATCTCTTCCATCGTCCGCAGTTTATCCATATCCAGGGCGATCACGGCCCCGCGTCTGCGGTCCAGGCGCAGAAATCCTTCCTGTTTCAATACAGCATATGCCTTGTTGACTGTATGCATGTTAATTCCGATCTCATCAGCAAGCTGTCTGACCGACGGGAGACTATCCCCATCGTGAAGCACATCCATTGCGATGCCGCAGATGATCTGGTTGCAGAGCTGGGTATAGAGTGCTTCCTCACTGTCAAAATCGATCTTCAGTACCATTTGATCACCGTCTTTTTTCTTAATATTTTTGATGCCGGGACCGTTTATGCGTTTCCGGTATCATAGTATTCCATTTGTTATATGTGTATAGTAACAGATTGTGTGGTGTTCGTCAAGTGAAACCAAAGTTTATTCGTACGTATGTTCTACTTCCATTTTTGCCTGCTTTGCAGTTTCGCCTCAAAGTATTATATTTTCCTACTCTAAGTCCAGACGTCCATCCGCCGACCGGTTATCCGCGATCCGCTCGATAGTCCAAGTAATATCTGAAGCTTTTGCTTTCAGCGCGTTCCAGACATCCGGGTCCTGATATATATGAAACAGCGCTCCAAAGATCACGTCATACTCTCTCTTCGCGCCTTCCGGCAGGCCCGTCGCCTGGGCGATCTCCGCAAACCGGTACCTCGCCGCCTTTGGGAACTGGTCTTTCTTCATCTCATCCCCGGAATTTTCATAGACATACGCCCCGAATCCGCCCTTCACGGCATCCGTTTTCGAAAACCGGAGTTCTTTCTTCTCCTCATCCAGAGAATAATTGCAGGAATAGAGTACGTTTCCCCTCTTATCTTTGAAGGTTCTATATGCCCCGCCCGACGGACAGTACACAAACCTCCATCCGTCATCCCGGAACTTCTTTCTCCAACCATCCGGGAAGGCGTTGATATACACGGCGATCTCATTTTTCTCGGCCTCGCTCACCGTCTTCGCCGTTCCATCCGCGTTGACCGCCAGAATATCCCCCGCCGGATCCGGCTGTCCGTCGTAGTCGGTGTAGGAAAAGCCCGCGTACTCATTTACCCGCATGCTTCCATCCGGGCGGAACGCGTATGTCTTTCCTTTTATTGTGCGGACAGCTTCCTTGTTCATCTTTCCGTCCGAGTCAAACCAGTACCAGTTTCCCTTATCCTGAAACCACTGGATCTTCGCGTTCCCCGCGGAATCATAGTAGTACCAGTTTCCGCCACCCGGACCGTCGTACTGCCAGCCCTCGGAGAGGGAACCGTCCTGGTTGAAATGGTAACGGATGTTTCCCACCGTCTTCCATCCGGTCTCCATGATTCCGTTTCTGTCAAAATGGTACCACTCGCCGTCGATATCCTCCCAGGTACCCCGGGCTTTGCGCCCATCCGAGTATGTGAAGGTGTAACCGGCATCCGTGAGCGTCCATTTTCCATCCGCAGCGAAAGATGTTATAGTCTGCACAGCAAGCAGGATGCCGACAACGCCGATCAGGATAAGTGTTCGTTTTTTCTTCATGGTCACTCCTCCTTTCCGTTTTTATCAAATGCTGGTAACTATTCAGTACCTTCATAGTTACGCGCAAAAATTCATTCCAGATCAGCTTTGCTGATGGGATTTTTGTCTTCCGGCCTATGTTTTCTTACGGTCAGCGCAGCAAATGCACAGACCTGCTGAATGGTTACAATATATTCTGTTCAAAAATCTTCCTTCCGGAACCGGAATTACGTTCTTTATGCCTCATTATCTTGAATCCCGCTTTAAAATACCTTATACTAAACAGGAACTCAAAGTATGTACATGAAAGGAACCTAAATATATGAAACGATTTTTCGCCTGGGCCGGGATCCTCATCATCGCCGCGGTCTTCCTCGCCCTCATCGTCCTGACCTTCACCGGTGGCCCGGAGAATGTCATCCTGGCGCTCCTGTTCTGCGTCATCGTCATCCCGGTGATGCTCTACGGCTACGCGCTGATCTTAAAGTACGTCCGAAATAAAAACAAAAGGGATAACTAACAAAATCCGTAATCTTTCGCCATCTTTTCCAGACGGTCAGCAGCCGCCTCAAGCGTCTCTTTCCCTCTGGAAAAATGCAGGCGGATGTAATTGTTTACCGGCTCCTTAAAGAAGCTGGAACCCGGCACAGCTGCCACACCGTAATTCTTTATCATCCATTCACAGAATTCCAAATCTGTCCAGCCGGTAAACTCCGGCTTCTCAAGAAATCCCGAGATATCAACGAGAACAAAATAGCTGCCCTGAGGTGTCGTGTGGGAAAGTCCCATCTGCTCCAACCTTCCACAGAGATAATCTCTCTTTTCTGTGTAGAGATCCTTTAACCATTGATAGTACTCTGGTCCAAATTTCAGACCAGTGACTGCCGCTTCCTGAAGCGGTGCCGCAGCGCCTACGGTCAGGAAATCATGGACCTTCTTCGCCGCCTCGATCACATGTTCCGGTCCGATCAGATAGCCGAGTCTCCATCCGGTCATGGAGTATGTCTTTGAGAGGGAGCTGCAGGTGATCGTCCGCTCATACATTCCGGGCAAAGCAGCCATGGAGATATGGCGGTTCTCACCGTAGATAATGTACTCGTACACCTCGTCCGTGATCACAAAGGCGTCATACCGCTTTGCGAGCTCCGCGATCTCCTCCATCTCTTCCATCGTAAATACTTTTCCACAGGGATTCGACGGATTACATAGGATCAGTGCCTTCGCACCGGCCTGAAACGCCCGTTCCAGAGCTTCGCTGTCATAATGGAAATCCGGCGGCACAAGCGGCACATAGATCGGATCTGCCCCGGAGAGGATCGCGTCCGCCCCATAGTTCTCATAGAACGGGCTGAACACCGCGACCTTATCTCCCGGATTGCACACGGTCATCATCGCCGCCATCATCGCTTCCGTTCCCCCGCAGGTCACAACGATCTCCTTTTCCGGATCGATCTCACGGGCAAATTTCTTTGTATACATTTCTGCCAGCGCGTCCCGGAAATTCTTCGCCCCAAAGGTGATGGAATACTGGTGCGGGCCATGTTCCGCCGCTTCCTTTAACGCGTCCAGGATCTCCTGCGGCGGATCAAAATCCGGGAATCCCTGACTTAAGTTAATGCTTCCCGGTGTCATATTGTTGATCCTTGTCATCCTGCGGATGACGGAGTCTGTAAATGTCTGTACTCTTCTGCTTAATTCCGGCATATGTAAAACCTCTCTTCTATTGTCATGTATGATGTCTTTCCGGTATTCCGATCCTTCCGCGCGCACATCTCAGTATTACGTTCCGAATCGTCCCTCTGTTCTAATATCTTATCACAACTTTCATGACAGACCTATTGATTTTTCTTTACATTTCTATAAAACTTCCCCCGGATCATTTGTGTTGTCAAAACCAAAAGCGACAAGCCTAATTCATAAGCTCATCGCCCTTAATGATCACAGTCGGACCTGTTTACAGAGTTTTTCTCCCTCTTCCTCTCGGACTCTCCGCAACTCACTGCCAGGGCTTTGATGAAGAGGTATTCTTCTCCCTGATCCTCATACCAGCCTCTCTCCTTCCCTCTCGGCTGATATTTTTCCATCATCGGTCCATTCGCAGCCTACCGATTTCATGGTCTCCCCCGGCTGTATCAGCTCGATCCATGTCTCCAGTGCACTCTTCCGCTCTCTGTCTGACAGCGGCGTGTTGAAATTTTCTGTGCAAAGCATATTCGCACGTTTATTTAATGATTGGTCCCTTACTCTTTTGTCATAACCCCTGAAAAAAGTAGCTTTTATAACGCAAAAAGACTCAAGTCTCTCGACTTGAGTCTTTCGTGCGGAAGATGGGACTTGAACCCACACGATGTAACCACCACAAGATCCTTAGTCTTGCTCGTCTGCCAGTTCCGACACTTCCGCGTATCGGGTGTTTCAAGATTTTGTATCTCTCACCGACGCATATTAATATATCATAGTTCTTTCTGTTTGGCAAGTACTTTTTTAAACTTTTTTTATTTTTTTAATAACATATTTTTTTTACTCAATTTGTACTATATTCTATCCCATGGCATAACCGAAATCCGCTAAAGAGATCATCTCCACAGTAAGACCCATCCCAAAGATATCATGCAATGATCTCTACGGCTATATCTCACAAAACATCTTCTGCAGTCATCCTTCAGAAATATCATCTATCTTAAATTTCCATCGCCTTTTCTCCTGCTCTTCCCACAAATGCCGAATATAGCGCTTCCCTCTGGTGCCCATCGCAACCGCTCTTCCTTCTCTCCGTGTTACACTTTGCGTGGCATTTTCCTCAAAATACGCATTCATACATTAATTTGACAATTCCAGTACCATCACCTCAATCACCAGGCTCTCCACATCTATCGCTATTTTCTCTATAACGCAAAAAGACTCAAGTCTT
>ENA-OPRU01001465-OPRU01001465.1-human-gut-metagenome-genome-assembly--contig:-NODE-1465-length-10489-cov-9.946617_pt1 | contig 10489 bp, 4 predicted proteins | sample MGYA00241897_ERZ501888 | MGnify/ENA primary metagenome ERZ501888 (study PRJEB25962, sample SAMEA2042398) | human gut metagenome | biome: human gut; feature: human-associated habitat; material: faeces... | reverse complement strand
ACCTCCACAAGTATTTGAAAAGATATGGTACGGATTTCCGGATGATATTACTGTCATTCGTGTTCCCGCCGAATCTGTAGAGAAATATAAAACCGCAGCCGGTTGGCAAGACTACACAAACAAAATACAAGCGTCCTGATGATTTATCTGAATTTTCGGTTATCATTGTAAAAGTCGATTCCACATCTGCTTTTTATGATGATAATCGGAAATTCTTTTTTATTCGGTTTCTGTCAGATATATTCAGTAAATATTCCGCTATATATTCTTCTTTACTCCCAAATACTGTTCTATTTTCCAGTTTTATTCTTTATCTTTGACGCAATAAAACCACTTCGAATTCACAAAAATAGAAAACGGCAAGAGGATGCCAGACATATAGTTATGACTATACTAATTATTATAGCTGTAGTAGTAGTGATTTTCATCGCTATTTACAACTCACTGGTGCGAAAAAGAAATGAGACGGAAAATGCTTTCGCAGCCATCGACGTAATGCTGAAAAAGAGATACGACTTGATTCCTAATCTGGTAAACACAGTGAAAGGATATGCGACACATGAGAAGGAAACATTAGAGGGAGTTGTTGCCGCACGTAGCCAGGCAACTCAAATAAAAGTGGACGCTGCCGATCTGACACCGGAAAAGTTAGCGCAATATCAAAAGGCACAAGGTGCTGTAACATCAGCACTGGGCAAGTTATTAGCTATTACCGAGAATTATCCGGACTTAAAAGCTAATCAAAACTTCCTGGAATTACAGGCTCAACTGGAAGGAACTGAAAACCGTATCAATGTAGCACGCAAAAATTTCAATGATGCTGCACAGGCTTATAACACCAATATCCGCCGTTTCCCAAAGAATATCTTTGCAGGAATGTTCGGCTTTGATAAGAAAGCATATTTTGAAGCAGAAGAAGGAAGTGAGAAGGCTCCAACAGTAGAATTCTAAAAAACTTCTCAACATAAAAAACGTTGCCTGAAAAGTTTGAGTATTAAAGAAAATACATAAAACTTTTCAGGCAATATTTTTAGGTCAGTCCCTCTACACGAGAGAAACTATAGAACGTCTAAACGCTACTTATTCCACAGTCAGGATTTCATTATCTTGCCAGTCAATTGTTCCACTTGCTCCATTCTGGTCAGTCCATCCTTTGGTTTGTCCAAGCCAAGAGTTATTATCCAGAATATCTTTGGAAAGTCCCAAAACATAGTAATTAGTGTTCCAACCGATCTTAATCCATTCATTGTTATTATTCTTATCCGGTTGTGTGTTAGGCTCACCATATTGGAAATTGGCTTCCCAAAAATCGGCTACTTTCTTGAGTTGATTTTGGAAATCAGCAGATTCCGGATCAGCAAAGATATTCTTACGAAGATCAGCCAACACGTCTCTGCTGGCCGGTGTATAGCCATCCTTAACGTCTACATATTTAGCAGTTCGGTATTTCTCGGTCAATGGAGTCACCCCTAAGAAGGAACAAGTATTTGTAGAACTTAACTCCATTGTTCCGCCCTGTCCGCCATCATAAAGCATCCAGCGCCAAATATCCCAATACCTTTTTCCCTCATAAGCCAGCTCAACCTGACGTTCCCGCAAACATGCGGCAAGAGCTGACGCACGGTCTGTTACGTAAGTATCCAACCCATAATTATTATCCGCTGGGATACCGACACGTGCACGTAACTTTCCAATAGCCTGTTTACATAAATCAATCTGGTTAGTAGCCGCATAGCATTCTGCCAAATTTAATTGCAGTTCTGCATAGCGATAATCATAAATATGCACGCCTGAAGCTTCATAGTTATTATCCGAAGCCGTAGTAAGCCCACTCATCTTGCGAACAAATACCGGACTGGAAATATTTACACCTTCACTATAGGCAAACCCGCTAGTAGTCGATGTCGTAGTTCTCCAACGATAAGCCCAAACTGTATCATTCGTTAAACTCTTATGTCCCCATTTCAAGCCATTGAAAGCAAATGTCTGATAGAAACGCGGATCACGATTTTCCATGAAACGCAAGCTTCCATCTTCCACTCTATGAGCAACATCGGGCAAAGTTCCGTCAGCCATTGGAAATACATCTATCAACTCAATAGGCACACCTTTTCCACCACTACCTCCTTGAGAACTCAAACGGATTGCTTTCTCCCAACGATTATTTTTATATCCCAGCGAAGAATTACTTTCTTTTGCCAACAATCTGACAACCAGCGTCTCTCTATTTGAATGTTCATTATCATCATCCGCAAGAATCTTACTCCAACTTGCCGCATCTGTCACACCATTCAGTCCGCTAGCAGTAATACCTGACATTGCATTCAAAGTAGCATTCAAGGCTTTCTGCCAGCGACCATTACCCGCATCATTCCATCCTTTATTAAATATAGGGCTGGCATAAAATAACAACACACGACTTTTGTATGCCAGTGCACCTCCACGCGTCAGCCGACCATAATCGTTTGTTCCCCATTCATCCGGCAGCAAAGTTGCCGCTTCAGTCAAATCTTTCACAATCTGTTCTACACACTGTGTCACAGAAGCTCTCGGCAGCCCTGCATCCGTAGCCTCTGCATTCAATACTGTCGTCACAATAGGCACACAACCATACATACGCACCAAATCGAACAATTGCATAGCACGTAAAAAAAGTGCTTGGCCTTTAGCTTTGTCTTTTGTCTCCTGCGAAACAGAAGAGGCATCTATATCACGAAGAAGAATATTGCAGTTACGAATACGTGTATAAGCATTATTTGTAACGCTTGATCCTAACGCCTTACCGAAATAACTGGCAAACAACGGGTCATAGCTTTTGCCACTAGAAGCATCTGTTTGTGTTTTAATATCATCAATCGTTGAATACCGAGTACTCGGGTCAATCCGGCTGGTAGAAGTAATTCCCCACATTTCATCAGTAAATTCATTAAAATCCTGGGCGTATGAGGCGTGTAATCCCAGATATTGAGAGGTAGGAGAAGTGTAATTCTCAAAACAATTCTGATATAAACCTGCCAAATACCAGGTTATTTTAGTTTCTGAATCAAAATCATCATAAGCTCCATAATTATTCATATCCAAAAATGAATCGCTACAGCCAGACATGAACATACCCAAAGCTAAAGTTCCTGCATATAAAAAATTTCTCTTTTTCATCATTGATACAACTATTAAAATGTAACATTAACACCTAACGACCAGGTTCTCAAAGTAGGATATTCTGTAGAAGAACTATCATACATATTACGATAATGATTCGGATAAGGATTATACAAATCCCACAAATTATTACCGGTCAGATTCAGACGGACAGCCGACATCTTCAACGGTGCAATCCATTTCTTAGGAAGTGTATAGCTGACAGACAGATTGCGTATATAACAACGGAACGTACTAATCATCCATAAATCTGAATTGGCAAGGGCTGAACTGGAGATTAACGATTCTACTCCTAAATTGGGATATTTACCATTCGGATTGTAAACTTCATCAAACATATCTCCCCAGAATGAATCCGGTGCCCAAATCATTGTACTCTTACTTCCTCCCATAGAAGCACGGTCTATAAAACGTACGCCTCCCCATGAAGTCGAAATGCTGGCACTAATAGCAAGACCTTTCCAGCTAGCGCCCAATCGGGTTGACACATTGTAGGTTTTATTCTTTTCACACAATTTTCCATAATCCTGTTCAAGAACGATCTGTCCATTAGGTCCCTGCTGCACACCATTAACCATTTCACCACCCAAATCTTGATAAGCAACCATCCCTGGACGTAAATCATCTTTACTCGTTTTATCCAAATATTTAGTTTGTCCACCTGTAGGAGTCCAGGATTCCAGATAATTCCAATAATTATTGATGTCTTCCTGCGTACGCAAAATACCATCACCTCCGGAAGTATTCTTCCACACTTTAAATCCCCACACAGGCAGGTAAGTAGACATTCCTTCCTCCCAGCTTGAGCTGCATGGATATTTGTTATATCGTAAACCCGGAACCCATTCTCTGACTCTACTGCCACTCAGGCCGAAATCCATACCGATATTATAGTTTACCTGTCCGATCTTGTCACGCCAAGTCAAAGACAATTCACCGCCGTAAGTATCAACCCGGCCAAAATTTTCTTCTGCATACGAGCCACCTGCATAAACAGGAATACCTGGCTGACTAGCCATATACTGATTCAGAATGTTATCATTAATGTCATAGTAGAAATCAAAGACTGCGCTTAACCGACCATCAAAGAAACGAGTATCAAAACCCAGATTGAACTTATCTGAAACATCCCATTTTACATTACGGTTCGGAGATGCCTGCGGTATCAGACTAGTACCCGGTTTTCCACTTTCAGCACCAAACTGCATACCTTTCAAATCCATTTTATATTGTTCTTTCCACTTCCACATTTTAATATTATCACGTCCTGTACGCCCCCAAGACACACGAACTTTCATAAATTCAAACCAAGGCAATGAACGTTTGAACCATGACTCTTCGGACATGATCCATCCGGCAGAAATACCCGGAAAAAAACCCCAATAATTTTCAGGAGCAAACTTTGTCGAAGCATCCGAACGGAAAATAAACTGTAACATATAACGGTCCGCATACGAATATGCTACACGCCCCAAATAAGAAAGTGAACCTGATTCACCTTTTGATGTCACTGTATTATCTGAAGTCAAAGCCGATTTGCCATCCTGCCCCACGATGGAAGGTCCACCAACTCCCAGATAAGTATCAGATATATCATGTGCCAAATCAGCATACTCAATATCACGGGAATCATAGAATGATTCGTAACGTTCAACAGAAGCCATAGCAGAAATAGAATGTTTGCCGAATGTACGGTCATAGTTCACATAGAAGTTCATCTGCCGTCTTTCCGCTTGCTTATCTTTAAATGACAAGGTACTGTTTTTATCAAAAATAGCTTTTGTAAAAGAACTGTTAGGAATGGTATAGACCAGATGTTGATCAGAAGCCATTCTGGTGTTTACATAAGCCAACTCATAAGGAAAACTTGCCTGTTCAGTGGCTTCGCTCGAATGTGAAGATGAATAAGTGGCACGAAGAGACAAACCTTTCACAAAAGGCACCTCATAAGTCAATGAGATATCAGCGTTCCAGCTATTAGTCCTTTCTTTACTAAAGGAACCGCTATTGTTTAAAGCAAAATAGTTCCAGGAGGTCACGTAATCACGATTGAAGTTGGGGTTATTATAAGTGTTCTCTATCGGTCCCAACCAATATTCCTGTTCTTCTCCGTTTTCATTGGGTAATGTTACACTCCAAGGCATATGATTAGGCATGTGGTGTAATGCGCTATAGTCAGACTTTTCAGTACTTCCTCCCATACCGTACAGTTTGAAACGTGCTCCTTTAGTATATATCTGATCAGACTTACCTTCGTTACCGGCAACGGTAGCAGACAACTTAATATCATTTGTCAAACGTACATCCACACCAGCACGATAAGTATAGCGCTTATAACTTTGATTTCCCAGATTCGCTCCCTGGTCAAAATAAGTAGCTCCTGCATAGTAAGTAGCACGTTCACTACCGCCACTCACATTCAACGTATGTGTCTGCTGGAAAGCGGATTTCCACCCAGCTTTATCCAACCAGTCATAATTCAAGTTATCCATCTCGGCCAACTCCATATCACTATAAAGCACATCAAAATCATCATAACCACTAGCTTTGTTAGAGCCTATTGCCAAAGAATTATAGAAACGTCCATAATCGGAACCTTTCAAAACCTTGGAATGACTAACCGCATCATTTACGGCGAATTTACCGGAATAAGAAATCAGGAGAACACCTTTTTTTCCTCTTTTAGTCTTCACCAGAATAGCTCCATTAGCTGCACGCGAACCGTAAATAGCTGCACTCGCATCACGCAACACCGTAATGCTCTCCACTTCTGAAGGATCCAGCATATTAAATTGTTCCATACTTGGCTGACCGTTAGTACCCAACTGAATCACATCATCAATAATTATCAATGGTGTAGAATTTCCTCCATCTTTAGAAATGCCTGTAAAAGTTCGATTCTGACGAATATAGACTTCATTGGCATTTGTACCCGGACGGCTGGAGCCTAGTTCTACTGTCAGGCCATTAACCATTCCCTGTAATGCTTCTGAAAGATTAGACACCGGAAGGTCTTCCAACTCTGAAGCCGAAATTGTTGATACAGAACCTGTAATATTTTTCTGTTTCATGCTACCATAGCCAACCACAACTACCTCATCAAGTTTTTGACTATCTTCCTGAAGAACAATATGCAAGGTATTAGCTTTGGGGGTAATAACTTGAGTTACAAAACCAATATAAGAAATAACCACTTTCTTACCTTCCGGTACATTTAACGAGAAATGACCATCTATATCAGTAACAGTACCTGCCGAAGAATCTTGCAATCTTATGGTAGCACCAATGATTGCCTGCCCACTTTCGTCCAATATCTGCCCCGTTACTTTTCGGGTCTGTGCGTTAACAGACAGTGCAAATGCAATAAAGCATAACAATACACCTATCTTTTTAACGAATAAGGAACTTATTAACTTCATAAATATAACGTGTTTATCCATATTATTTTTGTTATTTGATGTGTGTCGATTGCGAACTATTGTCTCCATTTTAAAGCCCCTACACTAGAACAACCAGAGAATAATTCGTTCAGCTTGAAATTGTTATTGCCAGGATCGGTAAACAAACTGATCGTCGACATTTTGGAGTCAACCAACCCAAGACTTCCCTTACTGGAAGAATGGTCGTTTGACTGGAAACTATTCACTGGGCTGAAACGATAAGTTCCGGTATAATCATCCTGTCCGCCCGAACCCAGTTCGTTAAACATTGGAAGATTGCCATTAACTTTCATAGAGCCACCAAAAACGCAATTCTCAATATTGACAGCAATACTCGCATCCACCCGGAATAAAAATGAGTTTTCCATTGGAGCATAACAGAAAGTGGTGTTTGTAATCGAAATATTCTTACCGCTGTCACTATTTCGAAGATCAGCAATGCCACAAATATTGGTTATGGTACAATTGTCAAAAGAAACATTGTTTATATAATTACCTTTTTTACCATCCGTCGATACTATACCTTGATTACCAATCGCATTTATCGTACATTCTTGAAATGAAATAGCTTCAACATTTCCACCAGTGCTCTTTGAACGAACGATAGCACGGAAATTTTCAATATAACAATTAGAAAAATCAATCTTATTAATCAAGAAATTAGTCGTTTCCGGACAAATCACCTGTTTACCACTTAAACTGTTATTGGTAGCTTCATCTAATGATTTCGATGCTTTAAGATTAATACGTTTGAAAGTTACTTTATCTATTGCCCCACCTTCTACTACACGGAAAGCGTTCTCAAAGCTAAAGGTACAATAATCCTCCAAAGTTTGTGGCGTCACAAAGTTGACAGAATGTGCAAACTCTGCTACCACTTCACCGCTATTCACCACAAATGTTTTTCCTGCAGGAAGCAGAAAAGTCGTTCCTTCCTCCAAAGAGTTCCAATCCAGTTTATTGAAATAGTCCGGATCAAACGCTTCATTACGTAAATCTACCCGGTTCGCCGTACCATAATCCGCATCCAGATTTTCGGTAGCTTCTGTTTTCACCTCTACGCGCGCCTGATATGTATCAGAGGTCTGTTCTTCACCTGAATAAAGGCTAACCCGATAAGCTGTTTCAGGAGAAAGTCCATCAATCACCTTAGAACCAGACAGATACTCTTCTGCAGAAACAGGATACACTTTCATTGTTTGTGTAGATACTTCTTCCGTTCCCATCGGAACAGCGGTCAAAGCTGTGATAACAACCGTATCATTAGGTATCCATGCGACAAGGGCTTTTGTATCTATAGCACGGGATTCTTTCAATTCAATAGACAACGGGCGATAAAGAATACCTGTTACTTCCGTCTCCCAATAACCGGACAGTCTTCCATCACCAATACATTTTACCTTAAATTTGTAGTTTTCCTCCCAATCTAAATCTATCACACAGGAAGATTGACTGGCAGGTACTATTTCTGTTTTATAAAGCTCCTCCCCTTTATCGGTCACTTTATAAACCTCAATTACATACTCAGTTGCTCCTTCTACCGTTTTCCAACTTAAATAGGCCTTGTTTTGTACAACCTCCATAGTAGCAACCGGACGCAACAATACTTTTGAACTCGAATCATCATTATCCGAACAGCCTGTCAGTAATGCTGAAAAACAACTCAAAAGGAGTCCTACCGCCATCAGTTTCATTAAATTCATAGCATTTTATTTTAATATTAACATTCGATTGATTTACTTCTTAAAGTTGTACGAGATGCTTTCATCCACCAGACTATTGAGATATACTTCCAAAGCAGTATACCCAACATCCGTAGTTTTATTACGGTCTTCAGGATTATTCGGGTCCAATCCTACTTTCTTTTCCCAAGCATCATCCATGCCGTCTTTATCCGCATCAGTAATGGCTCCTGAGGTTTTATAGGTCAAACCTCCAAAACCTTCGGCTTCATCAGGACTATTAATTATCCCAGGAATAGAACCGCTAGTTTCATTTCCTGCTCCCGTGTAAGTACAACTGCCGTTCTTCACTTCCTTCATAATACGCTCATCGACCTTGTCACGTGGAAAAGCACCGGCTCCATTTTGTCCAATTACCGACTGGAAAGCCTGTTCTGCAGATTCATATTTTTCAGATAACGTATATGTTTCCCAATCAAACCAATATTGTTCGTAGTTATCTCTTCCAGAGGCTACAATAAAAGAAGGAGCTTTCATTTCATCGAAACTATAAGGATAGCTTCCATCTGTATATACCCCTTTCCAATTATCAGAAGTCAGTTCTGAATTACCTTCCATCACATTACCACTAAAATACCATTTAGAGACAGCACGTAAAGGTGCTTTTTCCTGATCACGCGCACTCGACTGACGGAAAAATTTCAGATCTTTCACCCGGCCCGTTGTAGCAGGTCCAGGTTTATAATAATTATTCACGAAATTACATGCCCATCCATGATGTTCCGGATCTTGTGATTCATCCATCCCACCGTAAGTTGCCATCTGACTTCCCCAGTTATAATTCACATTATTGATGTATTCCATATATACATTAATATCTTGTCCGGGATCTTTTCCACGTGCACCATTCATCAACGGAGTACGGCTATTACAGTGAGCAAATAGATTATGATGGTAAGTAGATGAAGTTCCTCCCCATGCACCTCCATAAGCACGGGAACCTTTCTTATTAACTGAATAATAAAGTCCTTCACTAGAAATACACCATTGTACTGTAGAGAAATGAGTATCAATAAAATCAGTATTCTCTTCACTAGCCCAACTAAACGAACAATGGTCAATTACAAAATTATTCGCATTCTCCACACGAAGACATGCTGCATTATGATCTTTTCCATTCGCATCTTTATCCCCTACACGAAAGCGCATATGGCGAATTATAAAATTCTCGGAACCTCCAAAGTTTACTTCATTTTTAATTACACAAATGCCACCTCCCGGAGCCGTCTGTCCAGCTATTGTAAAATTCTTAGCTTTACAACGTATATCTGATTTCAGTTCTATTTTACCGGAAATAGCAAAAACAACAGTCGTAGCTTCATTTTCAGAGCATTGCTTCAATGCCCACCGGAAAGACCCTTCCCCATCATCATCGGTATTAGTAACAATAACAACTTTGCCTCCACGTCCTCCTGTAGCATTTTTACCGAAACCTTCAGCAGTTGGAAAAGCTTTTAATACTTCCGGACCTTTTGCATAAGGCCCCGGTTCCATGTTAGTAAATCCTTTAATATCAGTACATGCTCCCAAACTCAAAGTGCAGCCAATTAGAAAAAGACTTTTAACTAAACAACGTTCCATTGTATTAGAAACACTCACATGCCTTGGTTTTAAAAACTCAAAAACACGCTCTGTACGCATACGTGTTTTCCATTTCTCAATAAATACATAATTTTTCATCCATTTTAATTTAAAGTTTATACAAATTACCATAGCTTTATGAGAGAGCTATATGATTATAATCGTTAATATGACACGATATAAATTATATTGTACTCACTTTTTCGTACTTAATTTCGCCTTTTAAATACTATTTTTCCTAAAAGAATATTCATTGCCACCTTCTATTTTCGCATAGATTATCCGTAATTATACAATAAGATATAAAATTACTTAACTACATAATCCAAGATTATCTGGTATTTTCAATACTACATAATGATAATTTCCTAACGAAAAGAATACGAAAACTATTTTGAGTAATGGCATTTCTATAAAGATAGTTGGCTGTACAAAAAAAAAGCAGTACTTTTGCAGCCGTATACAATATAATTCTATAACTCATGAGTAATCAACGATACATGATGCGTGGAGTAAGCGCATCAAAAGAAGATGTGCACAACGCCATCAAGAACATCGACAAAGGAA
>ENA-OPRU01001462-OPRU01001462.1-human-gut-metagenome-genome-assembly--contig:-NODE-1462-length-10520-cov-1.809747_pt1 | contig 10520 bp, 10 predicted proteins | sample MGYA00241897_ERZ501888 | MGnify/ENA primary metagenome ERZ501888 (study PRJEB25962, sample SAMEA2042398) | human gut metagenome | biome: human gut; feature: human-associated habitat; material: faeces... | reverse complement strand
CGAAAGGAAAAAGCGAAAAGATTTTATCCGGGAAGCTTGCCAGTGCGCAATCCAAAGATGCACGGAAAAAGGAATTATACTTGGTCGAGGGAGATTCTGCCGGTGGCAGTGCGAAACAAGGAAGAGACTCTCGCTATCAAGCCATTTTGCCTTTGCGTGGAAAGGTATTAAATACCGAAAAGGCAAGCATTGCCAATATTGAAAAAAATGAAGAATTAAATACGATCATTCATGCGTTGGGGGCAGGAGTTGGCGCTAACTTTCATGCAGAAGATGCTAGTTATCACAAAGTTATTATTATGACCGATGCCGATACCGATGGCGCGCATATTCAAACCCTATTATTAACCTTCTTTTATCGCTATATGAAGGAGCTGATCGAAAAGGGTATGGTGTATATCGCTTTGCCGCCATTGTATAAATTACAAAAGGGCAAGGAGATTCAATATGCATGGAGCGATGAGGAATTGGATCGTATTCGTAAAACCTTTCCAAAGGGCTATACCTTACAGCGCTATAAAGGTCTTGGTGAAATGAATGCCGATCAGCTATGGGAAACGACCATGTCGCCGGCAACACGCACCTTGATTCAGGTTACCATTGACGATGCCTTCCTTGCGGAAAAGAGGGTATCGGTATTGATGGGAGATAAGGCAGATGTACGTCGTACATGGATCGAAGATAATGTATCCTTTACGATGGAAGATACCTATGAAACGGAGGCGAAACGATGAAAAAAAAGGACGATATTTTCGAACATGATAATTCCACTATCATCGCAACGCCATTAGAAGAAATTATGGGTTCTCGTTTTGGCAGCTATTCAAGATCGAGCTTTGCCAGATGCACGAGATGGGTTAAAACCGGTGCAACGTCGTATTCTATATGCTATGTATGAAGATGGAAATTTATGGGATAAGGCGTATCGCAAATCAGCAAAAACCGTTGGTTTGGTTATCGGTAATTATCACCCTCATGGAGACAACAGTGTTTATGATGCGATGGTACGTATGTCGCAGGAATGGAAAATTCGCCACCCGCAAATTGATATGCAGGGAAACAATGGTTCGATTGATGATGATCCGGCAGCGGCAATGCGTTACACCGAAGCAAGACTTGGAAAGATCAGTGAGTATTTATTAAAAGATATTGAAAAGGATACCGTTACTTGGTCTTTGAATTTTGATGATACAGCGTATGAGCCAACTGTTTTGCCGGCAAGCTATCCGAACTTGCTTGTAAATGGAATTACCGGAATTGCTGCCGGATATGCGACCAATATTCCTCCGCATAATTTGAATGAGGCTATTCAAGCAACCATTTATCGTATTCGAAATCCGAAATGCTCCTTAGAAGAATTGATGGAGTATATGCACGGACCGGATTTTCCAACCGGTGCGATCGTACAGGGAATTGATGGTATTAAAGATGCTTTTCGAACCGGTAAGGGAAGAATCATGATTCGCAGTAAGGTTTCCATTGAACAAACCAAAACCATACAGCAGATCATCGTTCATGAGATACCTTATGAAGTCGTGAAAAGCAATATGGTTAAAAAGATTGATGAGGTCCGTTTAAATAAAAAAATCGAAGGTATCTTAGATGTACGTGATGGAAGTGATCGCAATGGCTTAAGAGTTGTTATCGACATTAAAAAAGATGCCGATGCACAGCTGATTTTAAACTATTTGTATAAGAATACCGATTTACAGGTTTCTTATTAGTATACCCTTTCTGCGGCAATAGGCAGCGGTTTCTTTCTGTGTGAAGAAAGGATGGATTTCCAGCTGGTCCACACTTGGCTTTATATGGGCTGAAACCTCAATATTGTCTATATGGTGGGACAGGAAATTACTCAGCCCGATGGAACGGACCAATCCTTCCTCATACAGGCGTTCAAAGGCCCGCCATGTGTCCCTGCTGACCTGTTTCCAGTCATCCTTAAAGACAGCCGGTACAGGCCAGTGGATTAAATATAGATCAAGGTAATCCAATCCCAGGCGCTTCATGCTTCCCTCGAATGCCCTAAGGGTACTGTCGTATCCCTGGTCCGTATTCTTCAGCTTCGTGGTGACAAACAGCTCGCTTCTGTTAAGACCGGATTCCTTAATACCCTTTCCGACGCTTTCTTCATTTCCATAAAGCTGGGCTGTATCAATATGCCGGTATCCGCAGCCAATTGCTTCCCTGACAGCCTGAACCGTATCAATACCATCCGGGGTTCTCCATGTGCCGTAGCCCACACAAGGAATCTTAACCCCATTGTTTAAAACAAAACAATCACTTATATTTTTCATGCAAATACGTTCCTTTCTGTTTTAAACCATTTTAATACAACAGGCGAGGCAGAAATAAAACAACATCCGGCAAAAATGCAAGCAACCCAATGGCTAAAAGAATTGCAGCCAGGAATGGAATCATGGATTTAGTATACTCCTGCAGGGAACAATCCAGGATTGTATTAACCGTATACATACTCATACCCACAGGCGGTGTGTTTACTCCCATGGTTACAATGACACACATGAGAAGTCCAAGGTGCACCGGGTCAATTCCCACAGACTGGCACATAGGAAGAAGGATTGGTGTCAGAAGCAGTATCACCACGGAACCTTCCATAAACATCCCCACAAATACCAGAAGGATAATAATAAGGATTAGCACCAGGGAGGGATTGGTGGTGATGCCGGTAATAAATGTGGTCATTTTCTGAGGTATCTTATCAATGGGTATGCCGTAGCCAAACAGTGCCGTCATGGAAACAATCATCATAATAGAACCGATATCCGCGATGCTGTCTCTTAAAGCGGTTATAAAGGATTTGATGGTCAGCTCCTTATAGATAAAGGCGCCTACAAATACAGAGTAGAAGCAGGCAAAGGCCCCGACTTCAGATGGGGAAAAGAATCCCATCCTGATACCAACTAAAAGGATGACCGGAAACATGACAGCCCAAACCGTTTCCTTTAGATTGATACCGATTTCCTTCCATGTGGCCCGGTTCTGCCTTATCGGTTTATAACCACGCATCCGGGCAATGACTGCTACAGATACCATAAGAACAATCATCATATATAAGCCCACAAAGATACCTGCTGAAAAAAGCTTTCCGATGGAGACGCTGCCTGTAGTGCCGTATATGATAAGACCCACCCCCGGAGGAATCGTGGCAGTAATCAGTGAGGTGAATGTAAGGACATTTACAGAGAACCCCTTGGAATATCCGCTTTTTATCATGTCAGGCCCCAGAAGCCGGGCTTCCATGGCTGCATCTGCCGTAGCGGAACCAGACACACCGCCCATCAGAGTGCTTAAGACCACGCTGGTCTGAGCAAGCCCGCCCCTCATATGTCCGGTTAAAAGGGTGGCAAGACTGACAAGGCGTTTTGTAACCCCTCCGTTATTCATAAGGTTGCCGGCCAGGATGAACAGGGGGATGGCAAGCATGGAAATGCTCTGGACCTGGGTTAAAGGCAGCTGCGCAATGTGTGTCAGCGGAAAATGGGTGTTTAACAGGAAGAATACCATACCGGACGCACCGATTGCAAATGCAACCGGTACACCCATTACCAGGAAAATAAGGAATACTATAAAAACATATATCATATTGTCGTTCTCCTTACATTTTAGAAATGACGGTTGTATCTGATGACATCATCAGGTCATACAGACGTTTGACAGCCGTTATAAACATCAGGGAGAAACCTACCGGAATAGAGGCGGCAACCCACACGTAACTGAGAAAGGGAATGCCCTCCAGCGTTCTTTTGCCCACATTCACACAAAGCAGGGCACCTTGTTTTACCATCATGAACATCATTACCAATAAAACAGCATATACCATGACGGCAACGGCCTTTTGGAACCTGACCGGCAGTTTGGCAATCAATATATCCACATTCACCATTCTGCCTGCCCGAAAGGCCACGTCACCGCCCAGAAAGGTGGTCCAGGCCAACATGAGCAGTGCCACATCATTACACCAGTTCAGCGGATGTCCCAGCAGGCGTACCGCAGCTCCCAGCATCAGCACGGATGTGAACCCCACAACACAGGTCATGGTAATTGCAAGCTCCGCTTTATTCAGAATCTCAAAAAACTTTTTCATTCCCAGTTCTACCTTTCATTAAGCTGCATTTCAGGATGATTATTTACCAAGTGCACTCATAATTTCATTGTAGGTATCGGTCAGGCCAAGCTGCTCGTAAGACGCCTTGGCAGCTTCGCGGAATGCGTCTGTGTCAATCTCAGAATGGTCAATTACAGTCATACCCTCATCAATACACTTCTGCTTTGCCTCCTCGGTGAATTCGCCCAGCATTTTGTCGGAACAGGAATTGCATGCCTGGTCACATGTCTCAATCAGGGCATCCTGATATTCCTTTGGAAGACTGTTGAACCAGCCGGCGTCGACTACCACTGGATTTAACAGAAGAATATTATGTGTTTCGGAGATTGTGTTCACATTCTTTATCTCATAATAACTTTCAGAAACAATACATGGATAAACATCCTCATAGCCGTCGATTACCTTATTCACAAGGTTGTTATAGATGTCGCCGCGGCCCATTCCCTGTACACTGCAGCCCAGTGAGCTGACAGCAGCCCGCCAGATTTCCGTGTTGGGGCAGCGTAAGGTGAGTCCTTTTAAGTCGTCGGGTTTCAGGACTGGCTTGCCCGCCACTACATTTCGGTAACCCTGTACCAGGTTAAGGGATACCACCTTTATATCGTTCTCTGTTTCCAGCTTATTAATCCATTCTTTTACCATGTCCAGTTCCTTTACTGCATTAATATCGTCCATGGTCTCAACAAAATAAGGAAGGTTAAACATAGCCAGCTCAGGCACATAGGTACCCAGCCGGGCAAAGTCTGTGTTGTAACCCCAGTTTGTGTCTGAATCCTTAAATGAATTAATAATATCCTCCTCGGATCCAAGGGTATTGCTGGGATAAAGGTCAATCACAAGACCGTCGTTTGTTTTCTCCGCCACCGCATCAGCCCATTCCTGGAAACATGCCTGATATGGATGGGTTTCTGTCTGGGCATGTCCGAACATCAGAGTGTAGGTTTCTTCCGGTGCAGCGGCTGGGTCCTCCTTCTTTTCTTCAGCGGCAGATTGAACGGCCGTGGTCTCTTTATTCTCCGGAGCTGCCGTGGTACTTCCGGTGCCGGAGGAGCAAGCGGTTGATGTCATTACAATTGCCATTCCTATTGTTGCTGCTGCAATACGTTTCATCATTTTTCTCATTTGGAAAGCCTCCCGAATTATATGTTTTGTTGGTTTTTAGAGTGGTCTCTATGGTGTTATTGTAATAAATGCCTATATTTTTATCAATGGTAATTGTGCACAAAAAATGAATCCATTTTTTGTATTCATTTTTTGTATACAAATTTTGTATTCTGCTTTAAACTATAGATAAACTAAAATGAATTATCATTATTTTGTGTGGAAAGGAATCGACTAGGTATGGAACATTCATTATTTCCCTTTCGGACCGGCTTTCAATGTGTCCTGGAATCAAAGGAGCAGCTTCCCCAACTGAGAAGACTATTTGGCCTTTTGCACCGGGAAGGCTTTTGCGGGGTTGAGTTAAACTTACCTGATTTGGATTTAATAAAACCAGAGGAACTAAAGTCATTATTAAATGAATATCAGATGAAAATGAGCATGCTGGCAACGGGAGTGTATGCGAAAACACATGGTCTGTCACTCAGTTCAGGTATTCCTGAGGAAAGGATGAGGGCTGTTAACGGTTGTAAGAGGAACATTGATTATGCTGCATCCATGGGTTGCGGAATTATAATTGGTTTCTTAAAAGGAGGCCCCGGCAGTGACCGTGAAGTTTCAGAACGGCTTTTTCTGGAATCCATGCTGGAATTAAAGCCATATATAGAAGAAAAGAAAGTGCAGGTCCTTATTGAGGCAACCAACCACAAGGAGGCATCTATTATAAGGACTCTGAAGGAAGGGGCACACGTGATTAATTTTCTGGACTGTCCGTTTATACAGCTTCTGGCAGATACATACCATATGAATATTGAAGAACCATCGCTTCTGGATTCACTTTCAGAATATATGGATTATTATCCTCATCTGCATATTTCGGATGATAACCGGGCATATCCGGGCCTGGGAAGTCTTGATTTTGCCGCCATATACCGGAAACTGGTGGAAAGCGGTTACAGGGGAACCGTGGCTGTGGAGGGGAATATACAGCATGGATTGCTGGAGGACACACAGATATGCGCGGCATATCTGCATAAAATGTGCGGCGGTTTGTACACCCCCTCCCATGTTTCCTGCCATGCGGTTTAATAACTTTACTTTTTAAGAAAAATGGATTAGAATGGTTTTAATACGTAGTTGTCACAGGAGGATATGATGGAAAAAGACAACAGCTTGACAAATAAAGCCTATGAAACCATACGGCAGCAGATTTTTGATTTCGATCTGTTTCCAGGGCAAATCGTATCCGACTATCTTCTCAGCAAGGCGCTGAATATGAGCCGTACCCCCATCAGACAGGCACTCATGCGCCTTAAAAATGAGGGACTGCTGGAAGAACAAATCGGTAAGAAGAACTACCGTGTTTCTACCATTACAAAAGAAGATATACAGGATCTCTTTGATTTTCGGGAAGGGATTGAGACTACCGCCTTCATGCTTTCCTGGCGAAATGGGATTACCCCTGAGCAGCTGGAAAACCTTCAGGAAATCACCGATAAGATGAAAGAAACAAAGGATGCCGGACAGGCCAAAGAACATTTTTTTTATGATCAGCAGTTTCATAATGAATTGGTTGCACTGTCCAACAATAAGCGGCTTATAAAAGCCCATGATGAGATACTGCTTCAGCTGACCAGGATGCGGTTTCTCTCTTTTTTGGAAAATTCACTGCAGAGTAAAGCGTGTATGAAGCATCAGGCCATCATAGACGCCATTAAGGACCAGGATTATGAGCGCGGGCGCCAGGCCGTCATTGATCATGTGCGTTCATCACGGGATGATTATATTAATCTGTTCGGCAACGGGCTGTCGGCTAATTCCCTTTGTCTGCTGCGTTATTTTACAAGAAGTCCTGAAACGGATTCAAAAGAGGATGAATAAGAAAAGGCCATGAAACTATGAAGGCGGGGCGGAAAATGCCTTCATGGTTTCATGGCTCTTTTTATATTTCAGACACACGCTAGGACAGCTTCAGCGCCCACTCCTTACAATCCCACACATCGGTTGCCAGTCCCTCATAAAACTCAGGTTCATGACAGATTAAAAGGATACTGCCTTTATACTCCTTAAGGGCCCGTTTCAGTTCATCCTTTGCATCCACATCCAAGTGGTTGGTGGGCTCGTCAAGCAGAAGCACGTTGGATTCCCGGTTAATCAGTTTACAGAGCCGGACCTTAGCCTGCTCGCCTCCGCTGAGCACCCTGACCTGGCTTTCGATGTGCTCCGTGGTCAGGCCGCATTTTGCCAGGGCGGAGCGGACCTGGTACTGTGTATAGGCGGGAAATTCGGTCCATATTTCCTGAAGGCAGGTGGTAGTATTGCCGGGCGCCATCTCCTGCTCAAAGTAACCGATGGACAGGTAGTCGCCCAGCTCCACACTGCCGCTCAGGGCAGGCGTAAGACCCAGGATGCTCTTAAGCAGAGTTGTCTTGCCGATACCGTTGGCGCCTACCAGCACGATTTTCTGGCCCCTCTCCATCACCAGATTGAGAGGACGGGACAGAGGCTCGTCATAACCGATGATTAAATCCTTTGTTTCAAAAATATATTTACCGGGTGTACGGGCTTCCAGAAAATGGAATTCCGGCTTGGGCTTTTCCCTGGCAAGTTCAATAACATCCATCTTATCCAGTTTTTTCTGGCGGGACATGGCCATGTTCCTGGTAGCCACCCTGGCCTTGTTCCTGGCCACGAAATCCTCCAGCTCCGCAATTTCCTGCTGCTGGCGCTTATAGGCGGCCTCCAGCTGGGACTTCTTTACAGCGTATACTTCCCGGAATTTGTTATAATCCCCCACATAGCGGTCAAGCCTCTGGTTTTCCATATGATAAATCAGGTTGATGACACTGTTGAGGAAGGGAATGTCATGGGAGATGAGGATGAAGGCGTTTTCATACTCCTGCAGGTAGCGTTTCAGCCAGTCAATGTGCTGTACATCCAGGTAGTTGGTAGGCTCGTCCAACAGAAGAATGTCCGGCTTCTCTAACAGAAGCTTGCCTAAGAGTACCTTGGTGCGCTGGCCTCCGGAGAGTTCCGTCACATCCTTGTCCAGTCCTATGTCGGCCAGGCCAAGGGCCCGTCCTACCTCCTCCACTTTGGAATCAATGATATAAAAATCATGGGCCATGAGAAGGTCCTGTATGGTTCCCAGCTCATCCATCATGGCGGTCATCTCATCCTCGCCGGCCTCACCCATCTTATCGCAAATCTGGTTCATATGCTCTTCCATCTCAAAAAGGAAGGCGAAGGCGTTCTTTAACACATCACGGATGGTCATGCCCTTTTCCAGTACAGCATGCTGGTCCAGATAACCGACCCTCACGTTTTTTGCCCACTCCACCTTGCCCTCGTCAGGCATGAGCTTGCCGGTAATGATGTTCATAAAGGTGGACTTTCCTTCGCCGTTAGCCCCAATCAGGCCAATGTGCTCACCCTTTAACAGGCGGAAGGAGACATCCTGAAAAATAGCCCGGTCCCCAAAACCGTGGCTTAAATGTTCTACGTTTAAAATGCTCATATTATCAAAAACTCCTTTTCTCTCAGCAGTATTATTCTACATGACATAATCTGTTCTGACAAGCACAAACCTTACTTTTATGGGGGTTTGTTCAGATATGGAGTAAAAATAGAGCAATTGTAAAAAATAATTACAAAATAAAATGAACCGTCTGCCCGCCAATCTCCTCTATATAGCAGGTGCACCGATTAACAACACCTTCTGGCAGTTATGCCAGAAGGGATATATAATGGTTCCATATAGAGGTGGTTCCAAATAAGAGACGGACCATGGAAGGAGTGGATGGACATGGAGCAGGAGACGGCAGGTCTGGTACTCCGTATGGCGGAGGGAGACAGCCAGGCATTTGACCGGTTGATGGAATTTTATTATCCCAAAATACTGCGCATGGCATATCTCATATCCGGAAGTCATGCAGACAGTGAGGATATTGTACAGGAAACCTTTGTGCTGTGCTGGATGAACCGAAAGAAAATCAAAGAACCGGAATATTTTGGGAACTGGCTTTATAAGACCCTTACCAGGGAAGCCTGGCGGTATTGCAGGAAGAACAGGAAAGAACAGCCGGTGGAGGAAGTGTTTGGGAAGGAAGAGCCTGAAACAGCCTCAGTGCTGGAGGAAGTCATGATGCGCTCCCAGGAAAAGGAGCTTTATAAGGCAATAAGGAATCTTCCGGTCAAACAGAGGACAGCCGTTGTCCTGTACTATTTTAATCAGATGTCCGTCAGGGAGATAGCAGGTATCATGGGATGTCTGGAGGGAACCGTTAAGTCCAGGCTGTTTACGGCCAGGGCGAATCTGAAACAGGAATTGATGGAAGAATGCAAGAGGGTAGGAAGGGAGGTAACCTTATGAACAGACGGAGTAAGCAGGTGACGCGGAAGGGACTGGAAGAGCAGATAGGCCGTGCCCTATGCAGCCGGGCAGAGTCCATACAGGTGACTTCCGCAGATACAGAGAGGATGCGGCACTCTGTTCACCGGAAAATAGAGGAGGAATCAGGAATGAGGAAATGGAATATGAAGCGTGTATTCGTGGTGGCGGCAGCTGTCTGCGTACTGGGCACCATAACAGCGGTTGCGGCCGGGAAGGTGGTATATACAAGCGGCGGAGGCAGTCATCTGGATGATTTTACCTATGATAAACTGGGAGAAATGGAGACAAAGCTGGGCTATACCACCAATGCCCCCGAAGTATTCAGCAACGGATACCGGTTTGACATGGGAATGCCCACCCATCAGGACGCCATGGACCAGGATGGAAATGTGATAAAGTCCGCGGAAAGCTTTTCTCTGCATTACAAAAAAGACGGAAGCCCGGATATATTCGTTACAGTCCAGGGCACAAGCCTGTTTGAGGAGGAAGGACAGCCGGACCAGGTATTTGAACATAATGGGATTACTCTAAACTACACCAGGGACCAGTACCGTTTTGTTCCCCCGGATTATCAGGCCTCCGATGAGGAGAAGGCAAAGGAAGCAGCAGGAGAACTCTATATCTCTTATGGAAGCGATAAGGTACAGGATAAGGTTGCCCAAAGCATGCTCTGGAAGGATGGGGAGAAGGTTTACATCATAACAGCCATGGATAATCCCATGACAGCCCAGGATATGGCCCGGATGGCCGGAGAATTGATAGATAATAAGCAGTAAAGCAGAAAAATACAGCGGATAAAAACAGCAGATAAAAACAGCAGATAAAAACAGAAGATAAGTGCTGGAGTTAAGTAAGAAGGCCCTGCATGATTCAAGCGGCATTCCGCAGCCTGATTCA
>ENA-OPRU01001460-OPRU01001460.1-human-gut-metagenome-genome-assembly--contig:-NODE-1460-length-10529-cov-3.907867_pt1 | contig 10529 bp, 5 predicted proteins | sample MGYA00241897_ERZ501888 | MGnify/ENA primary metagenome ERZ501888 (study PRJEB25962, sample SAMEA2042398) | human gut metagenome | biome: human gut; feature: human-associated habitat; material: faeces... | reverse complement strand
CGGATTGATACTGCACCAGCCAATATCCTCACCACTCAGCTCAGCAGTCCATTGATATCCGGCCTCAAAACTGACACTTTGTGAAGAAGCAGCTTCAGCAAAGCTAAAACCTTGTTCAAAAATAGCTTCACTACCGGAGGCAGGAGTCAAATATTCCTGAAACTCCTCTTTGTTGTCACTACATGCCGTGAATGCCAGCAGCACGCTGAAGCATATCAAATGCCATAAAACAAGATTCTCACGTTGAACGATAATTTTCATAATATGAAGTATTTAAAGTTATCACTTCACAAATATAACCGGAAAAGAAAGGGCAAATCAATTAACGTAAAGGAAAACGAGAACAATATCACGAAAACGTTTGCATATCAAACAGAAAGAGGAGACCTTACACAATATAATAGTATAGGGTCTCCTCTTTTATTAAAATCCAGCCGTCAGAATCTAATTATTCTATACTCTAATGCATTCAGTTTAATTTCATTCATCAATTCCAGAGGTTTATTTTCGTAAATATCAGTAGCTACATGATGCTTCCAACCCTCCGGTAAGATAACAGAAACATCTCTATTACGCACATTAACCAATATCATAAAAGCATCTTTACCATCACTTTTCTGATACATCAAGACGTCTGAAGCAGGATACCCAGTTAATATTCCTTTCCGAAGTGCAGGATATTTATTATACAATCCCATTAAACACCCATATTCTTGATAAATATCCGAACATTCGGACCAATCCACGGATGTATATGCAAAAAAATTAATAGGAGCCTCATGTCCAATTTCTTGTGAACTATAAATCAATGCTCCACCATGCAAAAAAACTGTTCCAACAAAAGCAGCCATAGCTGCCCTTTCACTTCCTAACTCCACAATTGGCGACATTTTAGAAGCCTCATCATGATTGGTAATAAAACGTAATTTCATTTTTCCTGCCGGAATTGAGTCATACTCGCTCCAATCCACCTCCAACAAGCGTGCCGCACTACTATCATTAACGAAAACATCCCGCATCGCCTCCATCAAATCCCAAGCATAGTTCATATCAAATCCTGCATCAAAATGATCTTTGCGCTTACCTTCTGCCAACATTAACAATTTCCGATTTGGAATAGCCCTCAGAGAATCAACAGCTTGCTTCCAGAAAGTATATGGAACATAATCAGCAGCATCACAGCGAAAACCATCTACACCAACTTCTTGTATCCAATATTTCATAGCATCAATCATTGCAAGGCACATATCTGCATTATCGTAGTTCAAATCTGCCACATCATTCCATCCCGTTCCTGCAGGAGAAATTATATTTCCGATACTATCCTGAGTATACCACTCTTTATGTTCTTTAATCCAAGCATGGTCCCAAGATGTATGATTAGCAACCCAATCTAAAATTACACTTATTCCTTTTTCATGGCATAATTCCACTAAACGCTTAAATTCTTCTACTGTTCCAAATTCAGGATTTATTCTTTTATAATCTTTGATACAATAAGGAGAATTCACCGTATTTACCTCACCAATCTCATAGATTGGCATAAACCAAACAACATTAACACCCAAAAACTGAATAGAATCAAGATGTTTTGATATGACATTAAATGCATTCTTCAGAGCAAAAACACGTGGATTGATTTCGTACATCACAACGTCTTCTACAGCAGGTAATACTTGCTTTTGTTCAGTAACTATCTCGCGTTTTCCGGCACAAGCATACACTGTCAATAATACAAGTATAGTATAAAATAAATTCCTCATCTATTTACAATTCATTGGTCTGACAAATAAAAAAGGATTAAAGGTCCCCCCTTAATCCTTTTTCTATAAATAAGAGAGCCTTAATTGGCTGTCATTGTAGCATTCTTAGCTTCTGGATCCAATACAATCGTGTATGTTCCAGCTGAAACTTTAATATTTCCACCATCCTGCGTCAGCGCACCTAAACTACCACCAAAGTTTATAGTCCAAGCTGCATCCCATCTGAATTTCATTTCACCATCACCTAATGTAACAGTCACCGACCACTTTTGCGTTTCAGCATCATAATCCATTAAAGTGCCTTTATCCCATCCACCAGGAGTAGCATCACCAATAATCTCCCAACCTGTCTTATCCAAAGTAGCAACCATCTTCTTAGTATCGGCACCTACTCGATAATAACCGGCAGCCTCAATCTTAACATTACCGCCATCACCGATAACAAACGTAGTTGATGTCTTAGCCTCATTCCAAGTAATATCTCCAACAACACCAATCCACGTACCAGAATCATAGAACTTGAATTCTGTATCGGCAGGGAAATAGTGAGTGCCAGTATATTTGAAATCACGAGCTGCAGATTCTACCTTATAGCAATCATCAGCTTCCGGCTTCCAACCATCACCACTCTGATAGCTACCAGGCAATGTCATTGCAGAGCTAGAAAGCTCAATCGTTGTTTCTTCCATACTATAAGTATATTTTCCTGCATTAGTCAAATTTAAAGTAATAATATAGGGACTTGCCTTTACCACTTTGAAATTTTGACCTCCAGCAACCAAGTTACCGGCCAACTCAGAAAGTTTACCTTCTTCTGCTCCATAATTGAATCCCCAGTCATTATTGGCTCTAAATTTGAATTCCTTATCGAGCAACGGAGTAACCACTGTCCAAAGACGAGTAGTGGTATCGTATTCCATCTGGGTATCTTTGTCCCAACCACTAGACGTAGCATCTCCAATTACTCCCCAAACCAGCCCTTTCTCTGATTGGGTTACCTTACCTTCTGCATCTAAAGTAATTTCAATGAAACCTTTACCATCAGCAGTAACTTGCTGGTCTTTAGCCAATACTTTCGTAAGGTCTGCACCATCAATGATTGCATAAGAAGCAGCACCATCAAAATTGGCATAACCACTATAAATGCCATCACCGTCAGGGTCACCTATCAAATAGGCAGTAGTGTAGTCCCAATCAGGATAGCCAACAGCTACATAAGCATACTTCCATGTAATATTATCTACATTAGGGTCATAAGGTGTAGCCTTAAAAGTTATTGAGTTACTAGCTGCATCAGTATAAGCATCATATGCCTCAGAAACCAAAGAAACAGTAAAATCATACGTTTGCCCCGGATATGCTCCTACCTTAGCCAATAAAGAATTCATTTCACTATTTGTAAATGCCAGTTTTGCATCCCCTGTTTCTCCTATTACAATACTCTTATTGGTAGAAGTATTTGTTAGAGTTACAACATAATTAACTACTGCAGAAACTCCATAATCTGCCTTATCCCAAGCTATTTCCGGAAATTGCGCATCCTTATTGTCTTTAGTAATAGTAATGTCTGTTTGGTAAAGCGCATGCAATGCAGCAGCAGTCTTCAATTCCAATATGGGGGTAGCATCCTCCTCACAAGACATCAATGCGAAGATTCCAGCCAAAAGTAAATAAATATATTTTGTCTTCATATCATTCATGTTTAATCATTAATATTAGTATCCTTCATTCTGTACCAGGTTCTGATTAGAACCAACATCGTCTGAAGGCAAGGGGAACACTTGATAAAAGCTTTCAACAGATTTTCCTGCCGCAACTCCACCCTTCCATGGCCAAACATAATCAGCAGAAGTATATTTACCGAAGCGAATCAAATCTGTACGTCTTTGAGCTTCGTAGAATAGCTCACGTGCGCGTTCATCCATCATAAAGTCCAAAGTAAAATCACTATCGGAAATAGGTGCGGACGCCTTGTCTGAATATGCACGTTTACGCAAATCATTTACATATCCCAAAGCCTCTGTTTTTGTTGCTCCTTGTCCGCCACGAAGAACAGCTTCTGCTAAATTCAAATAGATTTCACCTAAACGGAATAATGGATAATCTGTCCAAGCTTCCGCAGATGCAGGTTTACTTCCATCTTTATTCACATTATAAAACTTGGTAACGGGAATGCCATTATTGACAAAATCAGCTTCATTTGTGATCTCAATATTTGTGGTAGCTTCTGTACGCAACATTGCTTTACGAGTATCCTTATCACTGCTATCCTCTTTTTCAAAGATATTATATAAAGACGACTTAGCTCTAACACCTTGCCAACCTCCCTTTGCATTCGTTTCTTCTTGAAAATCAGCAGAACCCCAGCATAACAAAGCTGTCATACCTCCCCAGGTCATTGTATCTTCACCTTCATACCTCAATGGGAAAATCATCTCTTTGGATTGGTCATTATCAGCTTTGAACATATCGCCATAAACCGGTTCCAATTGGTAACCTGCTGAAATAATCTTTTTAGAATAAGTCACACATTCAGTATATTTATTTACACCTACATACGTGTCTGCATTCAAATACAAGCGAGACAATGCAGCCCACAGAGCAGCTTTATTAGCATGTCCATAATTATCATTAAATCCAACTACAGGATCAAGCATATCACTTTCACATGCCAACATTTCACTTTCAATGTATTCAAATAATTGATCTTTCATAATTTGTTGTGGACGAACGCTACCAATAGGGCTGTTTTCATCTACAAACGGAACATTACGATACAAATCCAAAGCATACAGATACATCAAAGCACGCATAAAACGAGCTTCTGCACGGAAAGTTTTAATAGAAGCCTTTACTTGCTCTGAACAACCTCGTGAGGCAAGTTTATCATCAGTTGTTTCACGTAAAAACGCATTTGACAAGTTAATCTGATAATACAAACGATAATATGATCCTTTGATCCATGGACTTGAAGCAGCCCAAGAAATATGATTGAAGTCTGGAATACCAGGATCATTCCAGCAACAATGAGCGATATCAGAAGCCAATTCCTGCATATTCCACAATACGCGAATAAATGAAGCCTGAGAACCACCGTCAATGCCGACAACATCCTGGTCTGAGTCTCCACCTGCATTACCACCTATTACCAAACCTGCATATATTTTAGCCAAACTTTGTTCATAAGCTCCTATCTCCTTTCCAAAAACGACATCCGAAACCAATTCATCCTTATCCAATGGAACCGTATCCAGATCGTTCACACAAGAGGTAACCCCTAACATCGTACTCAAAAGGGCTGCCGACAATATATATTTATATTTTAATATTTTCATAACTTCATTGATTAAAAATTAAGATTCAAGCCTAACATAAATACACGAGGGCGAGGATAGATATTATTATCAGCTCCACTACCGCTAATTTCAGGATCCAAACCATCATATTTGGTAATAACAAACGGATTCTGTACCGTGACATAAACACGTGCACTTTGTTTATCATTGAACAGCTTGTTAAAAGTGTATCCTAATGAAATATTGTCCATCCGTACAAAAGAAGCATTCTGAACATAGTAACTAGAACGATATTGCCCTGTCTTGAAATTTGTTTTCCATGCAGAAGTCAAACGATTTTTCAAGAAACCAGTTTGGTCATACATTTGTGAACCATCCCAAGCCTCACGATTGGATTGTACATTGTTATAAGCATAGTTTCCAATACTTGCACGCAAAGCAAATGACAAATCCCAATTCTTATAAGACAATTGAGAAGTTAATCCCATAAATACGTCAGGAGCAGACTTTTTGTAAGCGACCAAATCTTCTTCGTCTATTTTATTATCCCCATTTTGATCAACATAAGCACCTTCTATCGGATTTCCAGCCTTATCATAAAGTTGTTCCCATACATAGAATGAATTATAAGGATGATCAACAGCATTTATCATGATATTATAACCGGTTGCTCCATCAATACCAGTATGAATCACACCTTTATAAGCCGGGTCATCATTAAATGTCAATTTGGTAATTTCATTTTTATTATAAGAGATGTTATAACTCAATGTCCAGTCCCAATCTTTTGTCGTGATAGGATGAGCCGTCAAAGTAAGTTCAATACCTTTATTCTCCAATGTACCTACATTCGTCAACAACTGGTTACTAAAGTTTGTACCGGCAGGAGCTGTAACCGTATTCAGCAAATCATCAGTTTTACGATAATACAAATCAAGAGTACCTGTCAATTTGTTGTTCAATACACCGAAATCCAATCCAATATTGTAAGTTGTAGTTTCTTCCCATTTCAAGTTTTCATCATAAGCTTGAGGAGCAATCAATGAATACTTGTTATTACCAAAATAATAATTTGCTCCAGCTTTGGAATACATATAGCGAGCCATATAAGGATAGTCACCATTATTCAGGTTTTGCTGACCAGTAATACCATAGCCCAAACGCAACTTCAAATCAGAAAGCCAATCCACTCCCTTCAAGAAATTCTCTTCTTTCATCTTCCATGCCAAAGCAACTGAAGGAAATAATCCCCAACGATTGTCTTTATTGAAACGTGAAGAACCATCATTACGCAAGGTAAATGTCACCAAATAACGATTCAATAATGTATAATTCAAACGCCCAAAGAAAGAAACAAGATAGTTTTCAGTTGAATAATCTTCCATATCCTTATAGAATTCCTTACCAGTTTCTTCAGCTTTTACTGTAGAATAAGGATATTTGGTCCATGTAGAATTATAGAAATGCTGCCAAGAATAACCGCCCATAACATCGACATGATGTGCACCAAACTCTTTAGCATAATTCAAATAGAAATCCAGCAATGTATTCCGCTTCAATTGATAATAGCTGCTATTTTCCCCAAACCCAGTTTTATAGTTACCTTGGCACCAAGTCATAGGAGCATTATCTTCTATAATAACATCACCTTCACTCTTAGACACGTCGTAACCTAAATTCAAGTTTGCTCTCAATTCGGGCAGGAAATGAAACTTATAGTCAATTTGTGCATTACCAATACTTCTATAAACAGTTGATTCGTCATGCTTTGAATCTAAAATAGAAACGGGATTAGCCAAACCAATATCAACCGGTGTAGGATTATTGCCACTTTTCATATACATAAAGTAGCCGTTACCATAGGGATTTCCATCCATGTAAATAGGCTGTGTCGGATCATATTGCGTCGCCATACCTATCGCACCAGTATCTGCAAAACGGTTTGTATTATAAATGCCTTTCACATTCAACTGAATATTCAATTTCTTATCAAAGAAATTAGGATTCAAGCTAATAGCACCAGTCAAACGCTCCATATTAGAAGTCTTCAATATACCATTTTCATTGGTATAAGAAACTGATACACGATAGGGCATGTGTGGTATAGCACCAGAAACATTAACATTGTGGTCTGTACTGAAAGAGGTTTTGAATATTTCATCCTGCCAATCAGTATTTGCCTGACCTAATGCTTTAAACTGAGCACTTGATTCACCGAATTTAGAAGTCACAAATTCTCTAAATTCATTTGCAGACATTACATCTACTTTATTGGGTCTTGTATTAATAGAGAATGTACCGCTATAACCAACTTGTACACGTCCAGACTTTCCTTTTTTAGTATTAATAATAATAACACCGTTAGATGCACGAGAACCATAAATGGCTGTTGCAGAAGCATCTTTCAAAATAGTAAAAGTCTCAATATCATTGGGATGGACAGTAGCCAAAGGATTTGACATACCATTAATACCACCGTCATCTACAGGCACACCGTCAATAACAATCAACGGATTATTGGATGCAGACATAGAAGAACCGCCACGCACACGAATTGTAGCACCAGCTCCCGGAGCACCACCGTCAGTAATCACACTTACACCGGCAGCTTTACCAACCAACATATCAGTAGCAGATGTAACAGCACCTTTTACCATTTTATCTGCACTAATAGCCGTAACAGACCCAGTCAAATCATTCTTTTTGGCTGTACCGTAACCAATTACGACCACCTCGCCCAACAATTCCGCATCATCTTGTAATGTAATAATTACTGAAGGAGCAGCAGCTACTTCTTGCGTCTTGTATCCGATAAAAGACACGACCAACGTAGCTCCCTGAGGAACTGTCAATGTAAAATTACCATCAAGGTCAGTGATTGTACCATTCGTGGAATTTCCTTTTTCCACTACATTTGCGCCTATCACTCCTCCCAAAGCATCTTTTACATGCCCTTTCACGGTGATGTTCTGTGCATAAGCGCCTACAGACAAGAATAACCCTAACATTAGGGTAAGAATCGTTTGACAGATTCTAAGATTAACTTGCTTCATGCATTTAATAAATTAAAGTTAACAATATTAATTACCTATATATATTATTCGAAAAATAATTTTCGTACTTTCGCTTTCTAACGTCTTTCAAGTACCTAAAGCATGACGCAACAAAAATATGCTTTATTACTTTAGTAAAGTATAAAGAGAGTGTAAAATGTGGAAAACGAACAGTGCAAACGATTGCATGCGGTTGCACAAGATAGAAAAATCACTTGATATATCATAATACAGCGCTTCTCTCCACTCTACATGTGGCATTCTTGCACATAACATATATGTTTATTCTGCTAAAGTACAGAGATTTTCACCGCCTACCGGCCGTTAGGCGATTTGTCGATGGCCGTTGACAGATCGCTTTACGGCCGTCAACAAATCGCTTTACGACCGTTAAGTACTACACAACATCAAGACAAAACAAAAGAAACACAAAGCTTTTACTGAAGAAATGCCATGCATGTATGAACCAAGCAACATACTTTCAGGATATGAATAACGTGTCTGCACAATATTAATATGCCATTAACACGATATTAACAAAATGGCCGATATGATATTAACTTGTTACATTACAACAAGTTAACATCATATCGGCCCTAAAAACAGAGGTGGAAGCAAAATTTGCTTCCACCTTTTTCTGTTGCTTCCACCGCACCTCAAACACCGATGAACAAAGGGTTACAGAGCAGGTGTGGTAGAGTGGAAGCAAATAGTGCTATTTATTTCTCTGAAGTATAAAGTACCAGCTTTCCGGACTTCAATCCTTTAGCCCTTGCCTCAAACACAATCTCACCGGCTTGCTCGCCACTCTGCACAATAGCCGTCAGCTGACCGCTGAAAGCCGGCATCTTGGGCAGATGGAACAAATCGAGGCTGGTAGCATCTCCATTGGCAGCAGCGCGATATTTTCCGGCACCCTTCACCGAGAAGTTTACCATGCGGCTGTCTGCCGGACAAAGGTTACCGTCCTTATCCACGACACGGACTGTGATATATGCCAGGTCCTTACCATCGGCAGACAAGTGGGTGCGGTCGGCAACCAGCTCCAGATGATGGGGCTTGCCAGCGGTACGAATCACCTTTTCTTCTGCAGGATTGCCGGAAACATCATAAGCCACCACTTTCACTTCGCCCGGTTCATAAGGAACATCCATCCACATCAAGCGATAGCGACGCTGCAAAGCAAGGGAGTCCTGACCTTCCAAAGCACGGCTTTCATCAGCAGTAAGTTTCCGTTGTTTGCCATAACTCTTTCCGTTGACGAACAGTTCGGCACTGGGATAGCTGGTGTAAACAAAAACCGGAGTATTCTCCCCTTCCCTGCCCGGCCACGTCCAGTGCGGAAGGACATGCAAGGTATTTGCCTGCTTGTTCCATAGGCTGCGGCACAGATAGAAACGGTCTTTGGGGAGGCTTGCCAAGTCTATGATACCGAAAACGGAGCTGTGGCTGGGCCAGGAATCCGTACTATAAGGAGAAGGCTCACCCAAATAATCAAAGCCCGTCCAGACGAACTGTCCGATTGTCCAGTCATAATCATCAGCCAAAGCAAAATCCTCATCGGGAAGATTCGACCAGGAACAACACTCCACATCATAACCGGAGCACTGATGGTCATCATACATCACACTGGCACCCTTCTGTACGGGAAATTTATAGACACCACGAGAACTTACAGTGGAAGCCGTCTCCGAACCGAGCACAATATTCTGTGGAAGAGTCTCATAAGACTCCACATAACGGTGAGCCCGATAATTAAGACCGGGTACATCAATCATTGCCGCAAACCCGTTGGCAAGCACGCAAGTTACCTGGTCCATACCGCAAGTAACGGGGCGTGTAGGGTCTTCGCGATGGCAAATATCCTGCAGGAAAGAAGCCACTTTGTAGCCCTCGGGACTACATTGGGTAGGAACCTCATTTCCTATACTCCACATTACCACACAAGGATTGTTCCGATACTGATGCAGCATGTTTACTATATCCTTTTCTGCCCATTCGTTGAAATAGCGGTGATAACCATTCTCACATTTGGCAATATCCCATTCATCGAAAGGTTCCAACATCATCATAAAGCCCATCTCGTCACAGAGTTCCACCAATTCGGGTGTAGGCATATTGTGGGAGGTACGGACTGCATCACATCCCATATCCTTCAATAATGTCAACTGACGGCGAAGAGCAGCCACATTGACAGCCGCACCCAACGGGCCCAAATCGTGGTGATTGCATACCCCCTGGAATTTACGGTGCTTACCATTCAGGAAGAATCCCTTATCAGCTATAATCTCAATGCTGCGGATACCAAAACGCGTGGTATATTCGTCAGTCTGTTTGCCATCTACATAAATCTTAGATACTGCCTTATATAAATAAGGTGTCTGTCATTTATCTGAGTGACGTGTCACCACGGCACT
>ENA-OPRU01001443-OPRU01001443.1-human-gut-metagenome-genome-assembly--contig:-NODE-1443-length-10697-cov-3.028378_pt1 | contig 10697 bp, 6 predicted proteins | sample MGYA00241897_ERZ501888 | MGnify/ENA primary metagenome ERZ501888 (study PRJEB25962, sample SAMEA2042398) | human gut metagenome | biome: human gut; feature: human-associated habitat; material: faeces... | reverse complement strand
GCAACCTTCAGATGAAGAAAAGCTGTCTTGGAATCACTTGGTGATACCGAAAGGGAATGCTTACGAACTGGAGTTGGCAGATGGAACACACGTTTGGCTGAATGCTGAATCAGAGTTATCTTATCCGACTCGCTTTGCAGGAGAAATGCGCGAGGTCCGGTTGAAAGGAGAGGCGTTCTTCGATGTGGCTAAGAATCCGGACTGTCCTTTTGTGGTGAGGACAGATGAAGTCGCAGTCCAGGTTTTGGGAACCTCTTTCAATGTCTCGGCTTATCAGTCCGAGCAAATGGCTCGTGTCACACTGGTAGGAGGTTCTGTGGCTGTAAAAGCGAATGGTGGCGAAGAATTCCGGATTGTCCCCTCCGAGCAGTTCTGTTATAATAAGGAAAGCCGTAAGTCCGGGATACGGGTTGTAGACACGGATTTATATACATCTTGGGTAAAAGGAGAATATATTTTCAAAGATGCCGCGTTAGAGGAAATCTTTAATAAGTTGTTGCATTGGTATGATTTTACCGTCCGGTATCAAAATGAACAGTTGAAAGATAAGCGTTTTTCTTTGGTCATAGACCGGAAAATCAGTCTGGAGCAATTATTGGAGTTGATCAGTTTTACGTCGGATGTAAAATTGGAACGAAGCCAAGGAAATATCATTTATGTTAAACAAAGAAGAGAGGAGGTATGATGACTTAGATATCATGAAAACACAAAAAGGAGACAGTATGTACCAGATACTGTCTCCCGTAACAGATTACTAAACATTTTTATAACTCAGTTTAAACCTGTAAAATACAAATTTATGGAAAAAAGCAGACATGGGGCTTTTGTGTATGCACAAAAAGTCTTAAAGCACTCGTTATTTTTATTTTTACTCATCAATTTATTAAGTATTTCGCCGGATATTTCGGCATCAACAACTCTTTTAGAGCAAAAGTACACGTTGAATTTATCTTTTAAAGACGCCCGTTTGGAGCAAGTTCTGGATGCTATTATGAAACAATCGGGTGTGAAAATAGCCTATAGTAGTGATGAACTTCAAAAGGACCGGGTGGTATCGGTGGATATCCAGACTTCTGATATTTTGACAGCATTACGCTCTGTATTGGGCGACGGTTATTCTTTTAAACAAATTGAGGATTATATCGCAATCGCCCGAAAAGAGATATCCGATGTATCGGATATCGTCAGCAATATTGCTGACGATAGAAATTGGACTATACAAGGACAGGTTCTTGAAAATACAGAACCTCCATATCCTTTACCAGGTGTAAATATTTTGATTAAAGGAACATCTTTGGGAACAGTGAGTGATGGGAATGGATATTTTAGCATAAAAGCAAAGAAAGGAGATGTGTTGATTTTTAGATATTTAGGGTTTAAGGATTACGAATATGTTGTTTCTCGTTCTATTAGTAATCTGACAGTTTCTTTGACTGCGGACTCCGAAGAATTGGATGAGATTGTGGTGACTGGTATTTCTGAAGAGAAAAGAGTAAACTCCGTTTCTGCTGTCTCTACTCTAGATGTTACTAAAAACTTGTCAACTAAGCCAATTACTTCTCTTTCTCAATCATTGCAAGGAGGAATAACTGGATTAAATGTGACACAAAGTTCCGGTTTACCAGGAGCGGATGCAGCTACAATTAAGATTCGTGGTATTTCATCGTTGATTACGAATAATGATCCGTTGGTATTGGTTGACGGTATTCCTATGGATATGAATCAATTGGATCCAAATACAATTGAAAGTGTAACAGTCTTGAAGGATGCTGCTGCTTCGGCTATTTATGGTGCTCGCGCGGCCAATGGTGTTATTGTTGTTAAGACTCGTCGTGGGATGCCAGGAAAAATAAATATATCTTATAATGGATATGTGGGTATACAGCAACCAACTTATCTGCCAGATTTTGTAGATGCTGCTGGTTATATGGAAATGGTTAATTCTGCCAATCAAAATATTGGAGGTGATGCTGTTTATTCTCAATCAGATATAGAAAATACTCGTAATCATGTGGATCCATATAAATATCCAGATAATAGTTGGTCTGATTTTTTATTCAAAAACGGAATGGTACAAAGTCATTCTGTAGGAGTCTCAGGAGGTAGTAATTTAGCTCGTTTTGCTTTAACTGTCAATTATTTGAATAATGAGGGATTGATAGATAAAGCAAATGCAGATCGATTGAATATCCGTGCCAATACGACGGTCAATTTGTTGGATAATTTGTCTGTAGATATGGATTTCAATTCTTATCGGACGAAAAGAACAGAGCCTATGTATAGGGATGGTGCTTATACAAGTAGTATTATTGATTGGATGTATGCGACACCACCTAATACTGTTGCTCGTTACCCGCTGAAGGAAGGAAGTGATATTATTTATTATGGTAACAGGCCTGAGCAAAGAAATCCTGCTGCGATGATGGATCAGGGAGGAAAGTATCAATTATTATCGGATAATATTAATATCAATATTTCTCCGCGTTGGGAAATTATTCCACATCTGATTGCACGTGCTCGTTACTCTTATCAAGTGACAAGTTCGACGAATACTCGAAAGCGTAAGGCGTACAACTTTTTTGATTATAGTAGTAATTCTTTGTTAGAAACTTGGGATGCTATAGATAAGAGTGGGCAAAACCGCTCGAGCTATTATTATCTTGGTGGGACGCTAGAGTATACGTTCGAGAGAGATAAACACCGTTTGTTTGCGATCGGAGGATATAATCAAGAACTGACAAATAAAGATGACTGGGATCAATGGTCGATGGTTTCTTTATTTGCAAAGGCTAATTATACGTTTAATAGTCGTTATCTATTAGAGGCAACTGTACGTCGTGATGGATCGTCTCGCTTTGGACCTGGACACAAATTCGGGGTTTTTCCTTCTGTTGGAGGAGGATGGAATGTTCATGAGGAAAAATTCATGGAACCAACGAGAAAATTTCTGAATGAGTTTAAGCTAAGAGCTTCTTATGGTTTATTGGGAAATGAAAACATTGGCTTGTATAAATATCAATCCATGATTGATGCGAGTAATGGTAATGAGTCTTCTTTCGGAAATCCGAATCTGACGTGGGAGACTGTTAAGATGTTAGATGTGGGAACAGATATTCGTTTATTTAAAGATTTGTCTATTACGTTTGATTATTACAATAAATTGACAACTGATTTGATTCTAGAGCCTCCGATTTCTTATATTGGTGGAACAAAGAAAACATATCTTAACTCAGGTTCGTTGAGGAATAGAGGGTGGGAGCTTGACTTTGTTTATGGTACTCAAGTAACGAAAGACTTTAGTTTTAGCATTCACGGAGGGTTATCCCATAATGAAAATAAGATAGAAGAACTTTTTGGTGGTCCGTATGATAATGGAAGTAAAATACATAAAGAAGGTTATGCATTAAATAGTTTTTATGTTTATCCGACTCAAGGATTATTACAAGAGGATGATTTTGTTATAGATACAAATGGCGATCTTGTGCCAAAAGAAGGAATTGTTGTTTTTGACGGACAGAAGCCGGGTGATATCCATTATCTTGATAACAATGGAGATGGTAAAATTACGACTGAAGATCGTGTAATTCGTGGTGACGAACAACCTTCGTTGAATTATTTTGCAAATCTGTCTTTGAATTTTAAGAAGTGGAATCTAGAAGTTCTGTTTCAAGGTGTTCAAGGAGTAGATGCCTATTATTCTGAACCATATTCGTTTGGATTGAATACTGGTGGAGATGGTCAGACGCCTTTAGCTATTCAGATGGATTATTGGACTCCGAGTAATATCGATGCTCGTTATCCCCGTATGGCTCCAAATTCAACTTATGGTAATAATAATCATACTTCTGATTTCTGGCATTTCGATGCTAGTTATTGCCGTGTGAAATATATTCAATTGGGATATATGTTTGATCAAATGGGATTGAAAAAGATAGGCATTTCTGGTATACGTGTATATGCGAATGTTCAAAATCCGTTTACGTTTTCAAAAGAGAATTTGGTAGATCCTGAAAGTCGAGGGCAGAAAAGTTCTTATCCGTTGGTAAAAACATATTCTGTTGGAGTTAGTTTAAATTTCTGATTGTAGAATATATTAAAATTAGACACAGATGAAAGTTATAAATAAAATGAAAATCTGGGGTATGGCCTCTTTGATTTTATTGGGAACAACAAGTTGTGATGACTTTTTAACAAGAGATAATCCAAAAGGTGTTACAGATGATGATTTTTGGAAGACAATGAATGAGTGTGAAAGTGCTTTGGGACAATGTCGATCTTGGCCTCATGGTACTTATCATTATACGGCTCCCAATATGGCTTTGCTCCATTTGGAAGGAAATACTGATAATGAGTATTTCTTGTCTAATTTCCAACAACAAGTTATTAACATGGGCAATGGCTCGCTCACTCCAACCTCGGGGGGATATATATCTAGTATTTGGGAATATTATTACATTTATATTCGACGCTGCAATCGTTTTCTTGAACATGTAAATGATGCTTATTTTACGATAGAGAAAGAACGACAGAGGATGATTGCCGATGTAAAAGTTTGGAGAGCTTGGTATCATATGCAATTGTTGTTGTGGTATGGACGGAATGATGGTATTCCTATTGTATCTACAGCTTTATCAGGTGAAGATATTTATCAAAAAAGAAACTCTGTGGAAGAATGTCTTGAATTTATTAATAAAGATTTAGATGATGTTATATCTATTACAGATGATGAAATTTGTCCTTTTTTATGGGATGAAGGAAATAGATCGCGTATGTCTCGTTCCTCGGCTTTGGCTTTAAAAATGGATTTAAATTTGCAGTTTAAGCGATATGATGTAGCAAAAGAAGCTGCAAAAAAATTGATTGATTCTGGTGCTTTCGAACTTTATTATACGACAGCAACAGATGATGATCCTGGTAAAAATTTCCGTGATTTATTTAATTATACAGGTGAGCAGAATAAGGAACGAATAATTTTTACAAATGACGGTTTAAAAGAATTTTGGTTTCGATGTATGGGCACTATTTTGGGTGGACAAGGAACCTGTGCTGTTTTGAAATCGTTAGTAGATGAATTTGAAACAGCTGATGGAAAGCCTTTGACTTCCTTATCTCCTGAAGAGAGATTAAAATTGGAGAAGAATCCTTTTTACATGGATAGAGATCCTAGATTGTATTGTACGGTTGTAGTTCCAGGAGATAGCACCTCTATTTCTAATTATAAATATGAACCCTTTAATGAATCGTCCAGTGATTATTTTAGTAAAACGGGAGCAGTACGTTCTGGTTATATGCTTAAAAAATGGTTAAGTGAACAAGATCGTGCTTCTGGACGTGGAAGTTTGGACTATGTATTATATCGCTATGCGGAGGTATTATTGGATTATGTCGAATGTTTGGTTGAATTGGGAGATTGGAAAAATCCGGATGTGGAGAAATATCTTAATATGATTCGTAATCGTGCAGGTATGCCAAATATGGATAAATCTGTTTATAATACACAAGAAAAAGTTCGTGAACTTTATCGGCGTGAGCGTCGTGTAGAGTTGGCATTTGAAGGAAAGCGTTATCATGATATTCGCCGATGGGGAATTGGGCAAGAAACGATGAATGGTCCAATTTATGGTGCTTATAATCCTAATACGGATGCTTTTATTACGATAGAAAATCGTAATTGTGTTTTCCCGAAGAATGACTCTTGGCCTTTACCTCAGAGCGAGGTGACGGCAAATCCGAACATTGGGCAACCAATAGGTTGGTAATATGAAATGTGATAATTCGTATTAAAGTAATATTAATCGGAGGCTTAAGGTGTCAATTCGTCTTAAGCCTCTTTTTATGATTTGTTTTTCAGTGAATTTTACATTTGCTTATCCAGCCAGTGCAGACGTAATGAACATGTAGATCATCATACCTATAATATCGTTTGTGATGGTGATAAACGGTCCGGTGGCCAAAGCAGGGTCGATCTTCAGTTTATCGAGAGTCATGGGGACCAGTGTACCGAAAATAGAGGCAAACATCACTACGGCAAACAAACTGATAGATACGGAGTAGGTGACTGTTGCTGTTGCACCGAACCGTATGAAATTATATGTATATACCAGCAGGGAAATGATAGTAGCATTGATTAGGGCCACCACCGCTTCTTTTGTCACTTGTTTGAATGTATTTTTGGCATCCAGCGAACTGTTGGCGAGGCCCTGTACGACGATAGCTGACGATTGCGTTCCGACATTTCCGCCCGTACCACCGATCAACGGGATGTATAAAGCCATTTCAGGATGAGTGGCAAAGGTCGAATCGAAATTTCCCAATATCATCGAGTTGCCGATTCCGCCGATCATGCCGATCAGTAGCCACGGAAGGCGTGCCGTTGTCTGGCGGAGAACATTATCATCCGTTTCTACATCCTGTGAAAGACCGGAAGCCAACTGATAGTCACGTTCCGATTGTTCACGGACTTCGTCCATGACATCGTCAACGGTAATCTGTCCGACAAGCCGGCCGATACTGTCGATCACGGGGATAGCCACCAAGTCATACTTCTCGATCGCTTGCACCACCTCGTCTATCGGCGTATCCACGTGTACTGAAATCGGGTCTTTCTGCATCACGTGTTTTACCTTGGATACGGAAGGAGACGTTATCATCTTTTTGAGCGGGAATATACCTCGCAGGCGTTCATCGTCGTCGATGACATATACATAATAAATCTCGTCCAGCTCTTCCGCCTGTTGGCGCATCTCTTTCAGGCATTCGGGCATACTCCAGTTCTCATTGACAAGCACCATTTCCGTACCCATTAAACCACCGGCCGTATTTTCGTCATATTTCAACAAATCGACGATGTCTCCGGCTTGTTCGATGTCCTCGATGTGCGAAAGAATCTCTTCCTGTTTGTCCTCGTCCAGTTCACGCATCAGGTCTACGGCGTCGTCCGTATCCATATAATCCACAAACCGCTTGGCGATTGTTTCGGAAGGAAGCATATCGAGAAGTTCCTTACGGGCGTCCTCATCCATTTCGACGAGTACGTCGGCAGCGGTTTCGTTATTGAGTAGTCGATAGACGAACTTGGCTTCTTCCGGGTTCAGATCGTTGCACAATTCGGCGATGTCGGCCGGGTGTAGGTCGGCGAGAAGCTCTTTTACCTGGTCGGCGTCTTTTTGCTCAATCAGGTGTTTAACGTTGTCAATGTATTCCTCGTTCATCTGCTTGTCAATTACAAATTACGAATTACAACTTACGGCTGAAGGTTCATCTCTTTCAGCGCTATTTCCACTTTATTGGTCAGATCGATAAATTCTTCTACCGATAGCTGTTCCGGGCGTTTATTGAATAATGTGTCTTCTGTGAGCGGACACTCTTTTCCCAGAATCGGCTTAATAGAGTTGCGCAACGTTTTGCGCCGTTGATTAAAAGTCGTTTTCACAACCTGCTTGAACAACTTTTCGTCGCAGCCAAGCTCCTGCGTATCATTGCGTGTCATGCGGATAACGGCGCTTTTTACTTTGGGCGGCGGGTTGAATACGTGTTCGCTGACGGTGAACAGATATTCTACCTTATACCATGCCTGTATCAATACGCTGAGGATACCGTAAGTTTTGCTGCCCGGTCCGGCGGCAATACGTTCGGCTACTTCCTTTTGGATCATGCCCGTACAACAGGGGATAATATCCTTGTTATCCAACATTTTAAAGAATATCTGACTGGAGATATTATACGGGTAATTACCTGTCAGTACGAAAGGCTTGCCGTCGAACAGCCGGTGGAGATTCATTTTCAGGAAGTCGTCCTCGATGATATGATCTTCCAGCGACGGATAAGCTTCGCGGAGATAAGCTACCGATTCATAGTCCACTTCCACGACTTTCACCGGCCGTTCTTTTTTCACCAGGAACTGGGTCAATACTCCCATGCCCGGTCCTACCTCCAAAATAGGCAGTTCGGGGAAGGTGTCGACCGTATCGGCAATATCTTGCGCCACTTTCAAATCTTTCAGAAAGTGCTGTCCGAGAAACTTTTTAGGCTTTACTAATTTCATTTACCAACTAAATAATTACTTTTGCAGCCGACAAAGGTAATTCTTTTAAATGAAGAACGTACCACTATTTAAAAAAAATAAATAGATGTGTCAGCGAAGCTAATGAAGAATTAAGCATGAAGAAACTATTAAAGAAGACGCTGAAACTGATATTACCGATTGTTTTGGGCGGCTTTATTCTATTTTGGGTATATCACAACTTTGATTTTACAAAGGTGGGTGAGGTGTTGCTGCACGGTACGAACTGGTGGTGGATGTTCTTTTCGTTATTATTTGGGGTGCTCGCACAGGTGTTTCGCGGCTGGCGGTGGAAGCAGATGTTGGAGCCGTTGGAAGCTTTCCCGAAAAGGAGTGATTGTGTGAATGCTATTTTCATATCGTATGCCGCGAGTCTGATAGTTCCCAGGGTCGGGGAAGTGAGCCGTTGCGGCGTGCTGGCCAAATATGATAATGTTTCTTTTGCCAAGTCGCTCGGAACGGTTGTTACAGAACGGCTGGTCGATACATTGACAATTCTTCTGATAACAGGCGTCACGGTGTTGCTTCAGCTGCCGATATTTGTTACTTTTCTTCAGCAGACTGGAACCAAGATACCTTCGCTCCTGCATCTGCTGACTTCCGTGTGGTTCTATATCGTCCTGTTCTGTTTTATCGGAGTGGGAATGCTTCTTTATTATTTACGGAAGACGTTGTTCTTTTATGAAAGAGTGAAAGGTTTTGTGCTCAATATTTGGGAAGGTGTGATGTCATTGAAAGGAGTGCGCAATATACCTCTCTTTAGTTTTTATACATTGGCTATTTGGGGATGTTATTTTTTTCACTTCTATTTTACGTTCTATTGCTTCGCTTTTACTGCTCATCTGAGTATCCTGGCGGCGCTGGTTATGTTTGTAGGCGGTACTTTTGCGGTGATTGTGCCTACGCCGAACGGAGCGGGTCCATGGCATTTTGCGGTCATTTCGATGATGATGCTTTATGGAGTAAATGAAACAGATGCCGGAATATTTGCTCTGATTGTGCACGGGATTCAAACCTTTTTAGTAGTTTTGTTGGGCGTATATGGTTTGGCGGCTTTGTCGTTGACCAATAGACAGCGAAAGTAATCACTATAAAAATAGATTTGTTATGAGTACTATTCTTTCTTTAGCTCCACAAAACGTATGGAAGCATTTTTATTCGTTGACACAGATTCCCCGTCCGTCGGGACACATGGAAAAAGTAACAGAATTTCTGATTAACTTCGGAAAAGGCTTGGGACTGGAATCTTTTGTAGACGAAGCAGGTAACGTAATTATCCGTAAACCGGCAACTCCGGGAATGGAAAACCGGAAAGGTGTGATTCTTCAGGCACACATGGACATGGTTCCGCAGAAGAATAACGATACGGTGCACGATTTTGAAAAAGATCCTATTGAAACTTATATAGATGGCGACTGGGTAAAGGCCAAAGGAACTACGCTGGGAGCAGATAACGGGCTTGGCGTGGCTGCTATCATGGCTGTGCTTGAAGCGAAAGATTTGAAACATGGTCCGCTGGAAGCACTGATTACCAAAGACGAAGAAACCGGTATGTATGGCGCGTTCGGTCTGAAGCCGGGGACAGTGAACGGAGAAATCCTTCTGAATCTCGATTCGGAAGATGAAGGCGAGTTGTATATCGGTTGTGCAGGCGGTATGGATGTCACTGCTACACTGGAATATAAGGAGGTAGCTCCCGAAGAAGGCGATATCGCTGTTAAGGTTACGTTGAAAGGCTTGCGTGGTGGGCATTCCGGATTGGAAATCAATGAAGGGCGTGCCAATGCCAACAAATTGCTGGTTCGCTTTATCCGCGAGGCAGTTGCCAGTTACGAAGCACGCCTGGCAAGTTGGGAAGGCGGCAATATGCGTAATGCCATTCCACGGGAGGCACACGCGGTTGTTACCATTCCAGCTGAGAATGAAGAAGAATTGTTGGGCTTGGTGAAATATTGCGAAGACCTGTTCAATGAAGAATATTCGACGATTGAGACTCCGATCAGTTTCACGGCAGAACGTGTGGAAGTTCCGGCAGGTCAAGTGCCCGAAGAAATTCAGGACAATCTGATTGATGCTATTTTTGCTTGTCAGAATGGTGTGACCCGTATGATTCCGACCGTTCCCGATACGGTAGAGACTTCTTCCAACCTTGCTATTATAACAATTGCCGGTGGAAAAGCGGAAATTAAAATTTTGGCTCGTAGCTCCAGCGATAGTATGAAGGAATATCTCACTACCAGTCTTGAGTCTTGTTTCTCTATGGCAGGTATGAAGGTAGAGATGACAGGAGGTTATTCCGGTTGGCAGCCCGATGTGAATTCTCCGATTTTGCACGCGATGAAAGCGTCATATAAGCAGCAGTTTGGCGTGGAACCTGCGGTGAAGGTGATTCATGCAGGTTTGGAATGCGGTATTATCGGTGCCATTATTCCGGGATTGGATATGATTTCCTTCGGTCCTACCTTGCGCTCACCACATTCACCGGACGAAAGAGCATTGATTCCTACTGTACGGAAGTTCTACGACTTCCTGGTGGCTACTTTAGAACAAACTCCACTGAAATAAGCGTATTCTTTATTATGTAAATATTCTCCTATTATATAATAGGTATTTATAGCGAAGGCACGGATGAGAT
>ENA-OPRU01001435-OPRU01001435.1-human-gut-metagenome-genome-assembly--contig:-NODE-1435-length-10753-cov-1.702187_pt1 | contig 10753 bp, 9 predicted proteins | sample MGYA00241897_ERZ501888 | MGnify/ENA primary metagenome ERZ501888 (study PRJEB25962, sample SAMEA2042398) | human gut metagenome | biome: human gut; feature: human-associated habitat; material: faeces... | reverse complement strand
CATTAAACAAATTTCTACTAACACTCACTAGCGGTTCATCAAGTGCATTTCTAATTTCTTGCGGATAATTAGGATTTGGACTTGGAATACCACCTGTAAATGGCTCCCATGTACCGTCTCCGTCTTGGTATAACATTGGTTTGATGGTGCCAGCTTTGATAGGTTGATTTGTCGAACCGACTATTCCAAACTCAATTTTATTTCCCCTATTTAACATGTCTTGTGTTATTTCAACACTACCACTTGTTTTTCCATTAAGGTCAATATTAAAAAGATTTTCTACTCCATCTTCCCATAATTGAAAAAATACTCTCGGATAAGTAATTCCATCGGCATTAAATGTTAATTTTCCAACCTTGAAATAATCTGATGCTTTTATATTACTAATAGATTTGTGTAATCTACAGTTATCGTTTAAACTCCCACTCCCACTTACTGTAAAGCTTCCATCGCCGTTATTGGTAACGGTAGCTCCGCCTTGTGTTTTCGTTTGCAACTTCGAAGCATCGAACAACTGATATCCGTTTGTTGTAACCTGTTCGCTCTTTCCCTCTATTTTCAGTATTTCCGCACCATAATCGGAAGCCACACCTTTGTATTCTTCGGCAAAGTCGGTTATGTATGTACCTTGTAAAAGAGCTTTTTTGATGTCCTCTGAATCATCTATCTCATCTTTCGGAATTCTGAAATTAAATTCCGGATTTTTCTTATCTCCGGTAATCGTTACCTCGGCTTTCGTTCCCGGTTGCGTCATTTCAACCGTTCCTGCTGTAGCTTGAGGAACAAAAGAACCATCTTCGATTTTCTCGTTGATGGTTTGGTTGGTTTGGTTTGATGTATCAACAGCCTTTTCAATCATTCCTGCACTTTGATTGAATGTATTTTTAATATCATTCATATCTTTTGCGCTGATACAATATGTTGGGTCTTGTTCTATTACCTTATAATCTTTCTTATCCTCGTATGTAATACGTGGTAGCTTTGTAGCCATTACACATCACTCTCCGTTATGATTGGTTGAAGTTTCATCAATTCTTGCATGGTTGGCATATACGGTTCAAGCTCCTTAAGAGTAAATGAAACATCAACATCAATTTCACAATTTAACAATTCTTGATAATGCTCGTTGTCAACCGATAATCCTTTTTCATTGTTATCGTTAAGTTTCCCTTCTTCTTCGATAATACGATTGATTTGTGAACTTAACATATCATTCGCTTCCACAAAGGATTTGCTCTTTTTCATTAGTTCCCACCTACATTTAATATCCGATGTATGATTGGAAATAGAAAACAATGCATCAACAATATTTTGCAAATCTCTATTTTTAATCTTCATTTCCTTTTACCTCCAAAATCGCCATATCTTCAATTTTACGCATTTTCTCTCTAAATTCATCTTCAAATTTCCGACACCGTTCTATACTTTTGTAGTATTCGTCTCGATTAATAATGCAAACATTCACGCCACCAATAAGGCGATTGTTTTCATCAAAAGTCTGTGATAGTGTTTCTATCAAAATATCTTTGTTATAAACTTCTCCATAAAACACCGTGGTGCTAGTTACTTTTAGATTCATATAAGTTTCTCCTTGTGCATATTTCTTTTTGGATATACTGGATCACAGCCATTAACAACACATTGTAATCAACAGAATAGAAACCATCTTTGTCTTTGCTTAATATCAGATTTTCGAAAGGTGTCCCTACAAAATCTTGTGCAATGACCCCTACTGTTTCTCTATCACTTATTTTGTAATTAAAAGATTTAACATTAGCTACGTTTAGCAATTCTGTCAAATCAATATCTTTAATGTTTTCTTTTTTACGAATATCTGATGAAACAGATATTTGGTATTGGCTATAAGTAGAATTTTTATATAGTGAAAAAGAATTTAATGAAGCAGAAGATGATTGAACACTCATTGATGCTTGCTCCCCTAAACTAACAGATATATCTGCCATAAATCCGTTATAATCAGATCTAACTCCTGCTGCACCATCTGAATAAATCTTTAACGAACTGATTCCACTAGGGAGAGTCAATCTTCTAATATAAGCTGTTTTTGTAAATTCTATTAAATTTAATGCTGCTGTTGTAGAAGTTTGGTTCGAATTAAAGTAAATGTTATTACCAATCCGCAAATCTTTGTCTGTAGTTATTGTTGCACCATTGATGCTACCACCAGTTATCGTATTGCCACTTATTGTTGTTCCTGTAATCACAGAACCTGTAATAGTGCCGGTAAAATTTCCATCAACCGCAGTTAATTTATTTATCGTCAAGTTACCCTCTGTATCAGCGTATAAAACCTTCGTACCGGCATTGTTAGAAATATCCAATCCTCCACCACTGATATGCACACCTGCTTTATCAAGAACAAATTTAGTGGTGTATAGCTTTCCATCTGCACCGATTTTTTCATTTACTGCCATTAAGATATTGGTAGGTTGTAATTTTATTTCTGCTGATTGTAAACGTGTAGTAACATTCGTCATTTCTCCGTTAATCGTGGTTATTTGTTCTTCCATGCTAACAGCTTTTAATGTTAATTCATCAACCTTTGTACTGATTTCGGTATAGTTTTTTTGAATTGTTGTTATGTTATCCCGGATAGCGTCCATGTCGTAATAGAAACCTGTAGGAGTTGTTCCAAATTCAACTTTAGGATTAGATGCTTGTGCATATTCGCAATCGAAAGCAATTATCATTCTCAAATTTGATGTAGATGTTACTTCTTTATCATCAATCTTAAAATGTGTCCATATCCTTTCTTCGTGAGAAAAAATATCAGTTTGGATAAGGTATTGCATCATATACTGCCCTAAATACCATCGAGTAGAATATGTCTTTCGTGTACCATCTTTATAAAACACATCAAATTCCGCACCAATATAGTTACCTAAGCTACCGATAATACCTTTACGTACATCGACATCTAACGCAATTACAATATCTTTTCCTTTCAGATAATCTGCATTTATTCCTAATGTCATATCATTCTTTTGTTTAATGCCTGTTTCCGTTTTATCTTTTTGCAAATAATTTTTACAGTTTTCAAATATGTTTCCGGAGCCAACCTCAAACTTATATATATCTTCGGTAATATTTTCAACTTTCATGTTAATGCCATCTAAGGTTACTTCGATTTCACTAATTTTATTGTTAAGTCCTTCTTGCTTTTGAGCTAGAATTTTAAGTGAAGTCTCATTTTGATCTACAAGCACCTTTAATCGTTTTATTTTCACATCGGAGGGTACAGTGGTCTGCATCGTTTCAAGATTTTTGGTATTTATTCTACCATTCATTTCTTGTATGTTATACTCCCCATTCAAATAAGTGGTTTTAAAATCAAGAACCATATAACGAAAATATCCATCAAATTCAATAATATCTCCAAGTCTTGCATCATTAACAGCTGCAATCTTTAAGTCTTGTACGGAATAAATGCTTAATCCGTTAATCACACTATATATATAATCGACAGTTTTTTGATCATCAATATACATATTATCTTGTGTTAGGTAAAGAGTATTCTTTTCGTTTGTGCCAGCTTCTAAAAGTAAAACTGTATCATCAAACGTAACTTTTGATATTGTGAATTCTTCCAACATTTCTTTATCAAACTGCTCTACGTCATTCTCTGTAATATGATGCTTTGTTTTGGAAGAAATCCTTTTGAATATCAATCCACCCGTTTCTTTAGCGTACACATTACAAGCATAAGCTTCTGCGATCATCGACAAATGATTGCGTATTGATAGCGTATTGTCGTACATACCAACAGTTCGTGTTACCATATCTTGTGGAATAGCAGTATAGTCAATTGGCATTTTCAACAGTCTTGACATTTCGTCTAATTGATCTCTTAATGTAGTTGGATATTTTAATTTGCTTTCGTATCGAATATCAGTCAATGACATACTATCGTACATTTCTAAATAAAGCTGATTTGTCATACGTTCCGGAGCTTCAACTACGAAGAAAGAACCAATAGCTTTTTCTTCATCTTTTATAACAAAAGGGAAGTCTAATAAATTGTCAAAAATCTTATCCGTATTATCAAGTGTCAAATTTAAAGCAAGTGAAGGTGTGTTACCTATAATTGTATCTTCCACAAATTGTCCTGATATTTCGGGATTTGAAACAATATAATCGGTATATTCTTCGTTATTGATGAATAGACGAAACATAAGAAAACACCTCCCTAGCATTCAATTAGGGAAAAAGAAAGGAAGGCAACATACCCTCCTACATATTTTTCTTCCCTATATGTAACATCTGCGCTACGATACATTGTCTTGTTTACTCGCTTTTTTTGTGTCCTATCATACACATTTACGCTGAATGTTTGTTCATCAACCAAAGCAAGGATATTTTCTGCTGTTTTAGGACTGATGTTTTCCCAACTTAAGCCAATGGACATAACATTCTTACGTATTCTATTTCTTCTCAAAACACCTGTTTTAAAAGGTCGGATACCTTCGTTATCTAAATCTGAAAACTGATAATCAGGAGGTGCGCTTGTGTACGGTAACGAAGTTCCTTTTACTTGAATTTTACGTTCTTCATCGTTAAAATCATTCGTCATTCCTCTTACATCGTTCATTTCGACACCTCCTATCATTTTTTAAATAACGGTTTACCCGTTTTACGTGAGTGCTTTTCGTCAGCTTTAGATACCTGCTTCTGCACAATCTTTCCATCAACGATAATATTATTCTCGAGGTTTATGTTCTGTGGTTTATTTCCACCCATAGCTTGCATAGCCGCTAATACAGCTTCATATACACCGGAACTGATACCTGCAATAATTTGATCGTTGTTTGCAACTGCTGAACGTCCACGAATAGTACCGACCAATTCAGGACCTCGTTCACGAGCAATAAACATTTGCCCCACATCAGGAAAACCACCGGTAGCAAAAGCTACTTGTCTCCCAAATAGCGAACCTATGGCATTCGTTGCAATACTTACACCATTCATAACTCCATGTAAAGTTACTTTTATGGTATTATTTCTGAAAATTTCATTAACCTTACTCCACGCACTCCATGCCTTACCGGAAACATCGGGAATATCCACATTGATTTTAGGTTTTTTACTCTCGATAATCTTTTTGGCATTCTTTGATACATCATCAGCTTTTTTAGATACTTTACCTGTCTTATCTCCTAAAGCGGTTGATAATGACGTAATATACGCTTCTCCACTCTCGTTACCATTCTTTTGATAATCAAGATATGTCTTAAGGTACTGTTCTCCGTTCTTTGAATTGACATCAATGTTGTGTTGTGCTAACAAAGTTAAGAATTTTTGATACTGCCCTTGTTGTTCAGCGCTCATATTCTTTCCGTGTTCCGTATAAGCGTTATACAAATTCATATACAGTTTGGAATTTTCTTTTTTAATCTCAACATTGTTGTTTTTCAAAGTGTTCAAGAATGCTGTGAAATCTGCTTTCTGTTGTTCGTTCAACATAAAGCCTTGTTTTTTCGCGATTTCAAGAATATCTTTATTGTTTTTCTCATGGTTCTTGTATGATTTTTCGAGCATCGCTTTTTCATTTTCTGTCAACGTTACACCTTGTTGATTTAAAATGACAAGCAATTCATCATACGTTTTCCCATACGCCACAGCCTGTTGAGTGTATTCATCAATAATGAGCTTTCGTGAAGATTGAATATCCTTTAGCTCTTTACTGTTATTATCAAGTCCTTTCACAACGTATTCATCATGTTGTCTTTGGAATTCCTGCATCTTAGTGCCTAAGTCATTGAATGCTTGGTTACCTGCATCAGAAAGTCCTTGATAAGATAATTTGAGAGCTGCGTTATACTCGTCTGTTTTTCCTGCTAAGCCTTCCATTCCTGCGATATATTCGTCTTGCAATTCAGAGGTTTTATCAAGGATTTCATTTTGCTTACCGATGGTATCGTTCAATCCTGAAATATCAGCATTCAGTTGCTCGATTTCTGCTGCTTCTTCATAAGTAATACCATCGGCTTTTAATTCATTTAACCGTTGCACTTTCTTATTCAATTCTTCTGTTGTCATAGTAAGGTCTGTACGCGCCTTTATCTCATCACGAACAGCTTGTGTGTAAAGCTCTTGATAAGCTTTCACTCTTGCTTCTTCTTTGAGTGCTGCGATTTCTTGATAAATAGCGTCTGTATTTTTCAACCACTCTACTCGACCGTCAGCGGTTAATTGTACTGTTTCGGGTAACAAAGAATTGATTTCCTTGACATACATTTTTGCAAGATTAACATTGTCTACATAACCGGTTTCTCCCGACATTTCACGTAGCTTTTGAAGATATTTTTCGACTGTTCCAATATCTCCAAGTTTATCTGCATACGAATTTTTAGCAGCTTCTTCGGCATCATTTAATGATTTTGCTAATTCGTCCGCTGCTTCCGCTTGTTTTTGGACGCTTTCAGTATAATCTTCCATTTCATACTTCTGTTCTTTTTGTGTGCTACCAAGCAATGCAATACCCGCCACAAGAGCAGCTATACCCGCAGCAACTGCGACAAGTGGATTTGCTGCTAAAAAACTGAATACCTTTGACAATCCGCTTACTGCTGTACTTAAAATTGGAACACTACTTGTTAAATTAACGATTTTTTGCCAAACTCCACTTAACATAGTCCTTAAAGTAGTCCAAACCTTAGTAGATGATAATGCTGCGTTTAATGTTTTATACGCATCTTTAAAAGATAAAACATTTTTACGTCCTCCTGTGAAAACTTCAAAAAATTTCTGTGCAATTTTACTGTTATCGGTAAGTAATACGATTAGTTTTTCGAATACAGTAAAAGAAGAACCAAGTGTTTGAAAATCTTTTACCAATTTTCCTATTTTCCACGCAGCATAAAAGCCTCCGGCAATAGACATTAAAGCGATCGTAGCACCTTTTGTTTCTGCAAGCCAGTTAATAAGGTTTGCTAATACATCTACGATTTTTCCTACACCTGCAAGAACAGCACCAACAAGGCTTGCGAATATCGGGGTAATTGAACCTTTTAGCCAAGTTATTACCGGTTTAACAAAGTTGTCGTTTATACTATTTGCTAGCTTTAAGAATGCTTCGGCTAAATCCCAAAGTTTCTCAAATAAATAGCTTCCGCCGTTATCCCAAACTACTTTAAAAAAGTATGTTACATTGTCAGCCCACATACTAGCAGTATCTAATAATCCGAAAAATAAATCCGTTGCTTCTTGAAAGAACGAACCCCATTTTTCACCGACAATATCGAATGCTCCACCAAGAATATGATTGATGTTTTCACTCGAATTTAATAGGTTATCAATAACAGACTGTCCATATTTATTCCAACTATTTGAAAACTTCTCAAATATATTTACATCTAAGAATTTTTTAGCAGCTTCTACCCATTGCAACAAATTATCTCTAATATCCATTGCTTTCATACGAATGCTGCCAAACAAATAATCATATTTATTTAAAGCTTCTAAAAGGCGTGGGTCAACAGTCATTCCTCCTAAACCACCGGTACCTCCACCTCCGGAAGAACCGGTATCAGTTGGTGGTTTAATGACATTCAGTTTATCGAAAGATGCTAGACTACCAACCGCTTCTTTTAACTTCTTGTTTGTTTCATCTAAACCGCTATTGATATCTCCTACACTGTCCGAAACGCCACCCATACCTTCCTCTAGTCCATCAAGAATAGTTCCGGTTTGTCCTGTTGAATTTGGTAACTCATAACCTAAGAAAAGAGCGAATGTTCGCACTAATTCTTTGATAGCCATGACAAACCCGTTGATGTATGGAAGGACAGAGCCAATAACTCCGTAGAATACCGAACCAATCCAACGTCCTACCTCAGCTAATTGCTGTTGCAAAACACGTAATTGGTTGGCAGGTTGCTCACATTTATGTTAACTCTATATCACTATAGAGATCAGACTATATCACAACGTTATTAAATAACGTCCCTCGCACTTCCAACGGTGCTAATCTCCGTTGTACTCCCTTTCAGGATAGTCGTTGCACTTTCCTATAAAAATAGGCTTAGCACAGGATTGTCTTTATTTAAAGAGTTTCCCTGTTAGCAGTAACTAATAGCTACCACACCGCTTTTGCTTGCGTTCACGAGGTTATTCGATATACCTCTCGGTATAAAGCCACTAAACTTAATGGTGCGTGCAAAATCCCCCATCGCAGCAGAACGAGCCATTTGGCTTTGTAATGTCAAGATAATCAATAAACGTTTTTCAATTTCGTTCATTTGGGAAATCTTAACATCATTCATTCCGATTTCTTGCATTGTTGCCTGTAATACATTCTGCGTGATGTCATATCCTGAAACAGAACGTATAGGTCTCCGAATGTTCACATAAATTCGCTACGTTTATGCGGTTCTCTTATGAACTCCTTATTGTTTCCAATAAGACCAGACTATATCTTCACGAGTTCTTCGTGTTCTCCATTTCCATTTAAGGGTTTTTCTCCCACTCGCTTGAGCCGTACTCCTATTGCGGAATTGCACCGCCTAAGGGATAGTCGTTGAAGTTTTATCTAACAATTTGCGTATTTCCAAATAAATCCTTTATAAGTTTTTAAAACGCCTCTACATGCTTCTCTGATATGACCACTTAAAAAGCCAGTCTCTCGACTAGCTTCTCCACTTGATTCATAAATATGTAGTAGGTTTCCTTCTTTATCGAATTGATATACTCTTTTACTTTCAATATGATCTTTACCTCGATAGGTTACTTTTCTTCCACATTTTATCATGTGTTGCATATTTTCTGTATGAGTACACCATTCTATATTTCCGATAAAATTATTTGTTGGGTCATTATCTATATGATTAACATGTGGTTTGTTTTCTGGGTTTGGTACTTCGAATGCTTCTAAAATCATTCTATGCGCCAATTTCATCTTCGTCTTTCCATCTACGGATAATGCGTATCGAACATGACCCCATTTACCATGATTGGGTTTTAAATAGTGAGGTAGTCCAAACTGTGAAATCTTAGCGTTTGTATCGTTAGGATATGAAATCCTACGACATCTACCATAATTACTTATTTCATATAGTCCCTCGTATCCTTTTATTGCTCTCCACTCTTCTTTTACTTGCATTATTCCTCCTAACTGCAAATTGTTTGATACTTACCTGCTGATTGCCATGCCACATAGTGGTTTAGGTTTCCAGCAATTAAAAGAAATTCACTATGCACTCCCATACATAGTGGGCAAAAGTTTACCTGTTTACTCAATGCTGCTTGAAATTTTGTAGATGCCTGTTCAATTGAAGTGTTGTATAAAGAAGAAAAGTCAATCGCCATCTTTGTAACGCGTTCTGATAACATATAAGACATTTCTTCACTAATCCCACCAAGAGATCCAAGCATGTTTTTAAATGTTGCTTGCATCTGCATGGTATCAGGCATTGCTAGACCGAAGGTTTCAGAAAGCTGTTCTTGGAATTTCATGGCTTCGCCACGCATATTTCCCATAGCACGTGAGAAGTAGTTTTCAACTTCGGTAAAATCTATTGCTTTACCGATAATTTCTCCGATGCCACGAAAAATTTGCTTAGACATATTGTAGAAATAAATCAAATTTCCAACTGTGAATATTTGATTGATTCTTTTTCTAGTCTTAGAAGCTTCATTTCCTACATCTTTAACTTTTTTCTTAGATGTTTCTAAGTCTTTGTTTAAGTTTGATATATTTGTTTTCGCGCCAAAGTTATCCAACTTCGACTTTGCTTCATTTAAGTGCTGTATGAATGGTGAAATCTGTGTATCAAGTGTACTAAATACTCTTCCAACTTTCGAAGCGTCAACAGCTTCAATTGAGCGCATAATAGATGGTATCTCTTGTATTTTCTCAAAGCTAGATACATTAAATGCTTTAAAGCTATCCAAAAACGATTTTAAAGAATTCATATTAGGTGTCTTTAATTGACTTAATCGTTTTTCAAGCTTTTCAACAGTTGATACCATTTTATTGATTTGGTTATCTATATTGCTAAAATCCATATTGTTGATTTTACTTAATGCTTCAAAAGCAGTTGATAATCTTTGAATTCCATTTGTTATAGTATTAACACGCTTCCTCAAAATATCTATTTTGCTCAACAATACATCAAGAGCGGCAGATGCTTCATCGAAATTATCTTGCATTTGCACACCTATCGTTCTATCGTAATCAGCCATTCATTTACCCTCCCTTCGTCTAAAATAAAAAAAACCATCAATATAAAGTCATCCATAAATCTCTATATTCTTGGTCTTTCTGCAATGCTATATCATCATATTTTTTATTGCTAGGTTGTATAGCCTCCCTTTCTTTTTTCTGCTTTGCCTTTTCTGTTAATGGCATGTCAGGATAATCAATATAATTGTCTTTGCTCATGACTGCTGATAATGCGCTTATCAGCGCTAAATGAACATATTGACCATTTACCCATGCTTGATTATCCAAACGTCTCTCATACGCTTTACATCGCATTTCTACGAGTTGTATATCATCATACCAAAACTCATCGGCGGTTAATCCTGCTTCTAATGCGAAAGGTAATAATACTTCCCAACAAAATTGTTCGTAAGAATTGTACTTATCTAATTTAACAGTTTGGTTTCCGGAATTGCTTTCTGACGAGGAGCTGCCATCTTCTCCAGTAAAGTAAAAACCTTATCACGGATTTCATAGAATATATCCATCAATTCTTCATAGCCGATCTCTTCTTCCATTGTAAATTCAATATTA
>ENA-OPRU01001423-OPRU01001423.1-human-gut-metagenome-genome-assembly--contig:-NODE-1423-length-10810-cov-9.529614_pt1 | contig 10810 bp, 8 predicted proteins | sample MGYA00241897_ERZ501888 | MGnify/ENA primary metagenome ERZ501888 (study PRJEB25962, sample SAMEA2042398) | human gut metagenome | biome: human gut; feature: human-associated habitat; material: faeces... | reverse complement strand
TGCTCAGGTACTTATAAATAAAGTTAAATCAAAGTGTTGCGGAATTAAGGTATATTAAATATCCGATCGATATTTAATATAAAAGCTCCAACTCACCGGATTTATAAATTCCGGCGAGTTGGAGCTTTTATTTTTAAATCGGTAGGTATCTTCGGATGTGTCCGAACACAAAACTAGTTGCCGGTGCTACTATTTTGTTTTTTTGCTAATGTTCTGATTATAAACAATGAGTCTGAAAACTTATTAGAATCAAACATATACAGTTGTTATTTTATAAGTAACAGAAACTTTTTGCTGACTATTTGTAATATTATAAACTCTATTTTGGTCTATTTGTAGTCTTTATTGGCCTAACAAGTGTTATCGAACGACAAATTTTAAAAAAGAAAGAACAATCTCACGGATTTGTTTCTACATTTGCGCAGTTGTTTATATAACTATTTCTTTAGGTGATAGTTTATCAGAAATAAAATATAGATGAACAAAAGTGGAACTTAGCTGTTATTATAATAGTAAAAACAGATAAAGCGCGAAGCATTCGTTCCTTGTCATACTATTAAGATTCAATAGGAAAGAAAAAGAATAATATAAAAAAGATTGCTTATGTCACAGATTATCGGACATATATCCCAGGTGATCGGCCCTGTGGTCGATGTGTACTTTGAAGGTACAGATGCAGAAGTGATGTTACCAAGTATACATGATGCACTGGAGATAAAAAGGCCAAACGGCAAAATACTGATTGTAGAAGTACAGCAACACATTGGTGAAAATACGGTTCGCACCGTGGCTATGGATAGTACCGACGGACTTCAGAGAGGCATGAAAGTGCGCCCTACCGGAGGTCCGATAACAATGCCGATTGGTGAACAAATTAAAGGGCGACTGATGAATGTGGTCGGCGATTCTATTGACGGTATGAAGGAACTCGACCGGAAAGGTGCATATTCCATTCACCGCGATCCTCCCAAATTCGAAGATTTGACTACCGTGCAGGAGGTACTCTTTACGGGTATCAAGGTGATCGACTTGCTCGAACCGTATGCCAAAGGTGGTAAGATCGGTCTGTTCGGTGGTGCGGGTGCCTTCCCCGTCGAAGAGGAACCAGCGGATCGTGTACCGGGTGTCCTCCCAGCGTCCTTCCCGTTTCAGCTCGCACCGTATCTCCGCCGTCTCGTTCACTTTCAGCTCCTTCGGGACGGGCATCGTCTCCACCGTGAACGGGTATTTCGTCTGAATGTCCAGCCCGTCATTACAGGCTGCGACCAGCACGAGGGCGGCCACGATGTAGCAGCCCGTGAGTATTTTATAAATCATTGTCCTCATATATACATTATTATAATATAGCAGTTATCGAATCATAAAACGTATTCCCACGCCGACCTGCGTGTGGAACTTCCCGCAGTCGCCGCCGAACAGCACCCGTTGGCGACCGTTTACCAGCAAGACAATCTTGTCCGTCACGTAGGCGGACAGCTCCAGCGTCAGCGCACCCCCGTAGATGAAATTGTCCTCATCCGTGAGCCGGGAGCCGTCCGGCAGCAGGATCTCGCCCCAGTTCACCGTCTCGTACCCGGCAAGGGCGGACAGCCCCAGCGCGGCGAAGAACGTCTTCTTCCGGTCGGAAAGAAAGTTCAGGTAATAGCCGCCCTCGCCCGTGAACTGGCTCGCCGGATAGAGGCAGTCCCGGTAGCCGTACCGCTTCTCCAAGTATTCCGCACCGACCACCCAATGGTGGGCGTCCTTCGTGTAGGTGCTCACCGCTATCCCGGCGTGGTAGCCGAAGCCGTCGCCGTTTTTCCAGCGCATGTTGTCCGACAGCCCGCCCGTGAGCTGTATGCCCCTCATTCCGGGCAGGCACCGTTGGGCGTGTGCCCGGTTGAAAGTCAGGCACACCCCGAAAAGCAGGATAATGAACAGTAACCTTTTCATCTCTTATTTGATTTTCAGTTCGTTAATCTGTTTTGCCGCCACGAGGTCGGCGTTCTCCACCCGGATGGTCTGGTGCCTGCCGCCGTCCTTCTCGAACAGCTCGATGACCAGCAGCTTGTCGTCCGGTATGGTGAACTGCGGGACGGCATACACCGTGCGCACGTCGCTTTTCCCCTCCGTCACCAGCACCTCGTTGTAGCTGCGCACCGGGTCGATGACCCGTTCCTGAATGGCGGTGCGCTTCGGCACTTTCTTGTCCACGATCTTGAACCGGATAAAGTCCGTCCGGAAAGCCACGTTCGACCTGTTCCTCGTTTCCGTGTGGAAATAGAACAGCCCGTTGTGCGAGTGGACGGATTTCAGGAGGAACTGCACCCCGAAGCGTTTGCAGCCCAAGTGTCGGATCTCCCGTCTGTCCTCCTTGTAGATGCTCTGCATGATCAGCTTCACCAAGAGCGGGCTTTCGTTACCCAGTTCCCTGAAATAGATGTTCATGCGGGTGTGGGAGAAGTCCGTCGTGTCCCCGTTCTCCAAAAAATCCTTCATCTCGATGTTCAGCATCTCCGGCTCATGCGCATACCGGGCATTGAACGAATAGAAGCTCCCGTCCTCGCAGATAACGGAAAAGTTCGTTTCCCCCGGAAACCCCTCGGTGGTCGCCTTTACCCGGATCACGTTCTCCGCACCGTCCGCTTTCCCGGCGATAATCCAATTGCTCCCCAAGTCCACGTACCGTACCGCCGAGGGGAAGATGATATGCACTGTCTTGGCGAACGTCACCTGCACCCCGTGGGGCGTAACCATCTGCCGGTAGGGTAGCTTCCGTGTAATCCCCTGATACAGGTCGTTGCCCGCAGCCCTCTGTATCGTATCATTCACTTGTGCGTTCGCACCCGTCACCATGCCCATAAGCAGGGCGACCCATCCAAAAATCTTTTTCATTTGTCCTTTCTTTTTGATTATTGTTCTAAATTATCATCACTATTACTATATCCTCTGTCTACCTCTGTAAAAAAAACTACCTACTGCATAGCAGACTGACCTCATTTTCGCAGCGTAAAGCGAACGACCGAAGTGCAGCGTTAAAAAGAAAAAGCTGTTTGAGCGAAGCGAGTTCTTTTTCTTTAGCGAAACGCAGGAAGAGAGTAGCGGAGAAAATGCAGTCTTGACTTTTTCTTTTTGGTATCTTTTTCTTTTGTGTCAAGACAAAAGAAAAAGTACATATACATAATAAAACGAAGTTTTATCATTAATTTTCAACGAATTATGCAAAACGAAGACGATTTGCGTGGACTCGCCAAAGTCATGGAGTTCATGCGTGCGATAAGCATTTTATTTGTAGTCATCAATATTTACTGGTTCTGTTACCAGTCCGTCCGGGAGTGGGGCATCGACATCGGCGTGGTCGATAGGATATTGCTCGGCTTCCAGCGTACCGCCGGGCTGTTCTCCAATATCCTCTGGACGAAGCTATTCGCCGTGCTGTTCCTCGCCCTTAGCTGCCTCGGCACAAAGGGCGTGAAGGAACAGAAAATCACGTGGCGCAGGATCATCCTTTGCGGCGTATCCGGCTTGCTGCTCTTTTTCGGCAACTGGTGGCTGCTCGCCCTTCCTCTGTCGCTTCCGGCAGACACCGTGCTGTATATCGCCACCCTTACCGCCGGGTATATCTGCCTGCTCATGGCGGGGTTGTGGATGTCCCGCCTGCTGAAGACCGACCTGCTCGAAGACGTGTTCAACGTCGAGAACGAATCCTTCATGCAGGAGACCGAGCTGAAGGAGAACGAGTATTCCGTCAACCTCCGCACCCGCTTCTGGTTCAGGGGAAAGACGTATGACGGATGGATTAACCTTGTTAATATTTTTCGTGCGACAATGGCATTAGGAACTCCGGGCAGCGGGAAGTCCTATGCGATTATCAATCAGTATATTAAGCAGGTTATCGAAAAAGGATTTTCCGTTTTCTTATATGATTTCAAATATCCCGACCTTTCCGAGATAGCCTACAACCACCTGCTCGCCCACTTGGACGGCTACAAGGTCAAGCCCAAGTTCTACGTGATAAACTTCGACAACCCGAGGGAGAGCCACCGCTGCAACCCCATCCACCCCGACTTCATGACCGACATATCCGATGCCTACGAGAGTGCCTACACGATTATGTTAAATTTGAACCGAACGTGGGTGTGACCTGTAAAGTCACGTAATTGATTGTTAGACAGTGATATTAATTGCATGATTTAACCCGCTGTTCCGTCAGCGGTAGCCTACTATAAGGTGCATCTCCAGTGATGGGTTGTGCCAAGCTTATAGGACAAAGTACACTTTCCGAAAGGACAAGACTGAACCGTGAGGGAATGTCAAGGACGGTTAGTATCATACCGTTGAGTGGCGAGGCTGGATAGCATGGTTAACGTAAGTGAACTGACTTTAGCCGTCGTAAGGTTTGAAGGAGCGCAAGATACTTTAGCTCTCACCAAAAGGTAAGCAGTCGGATAACCCTTGCCCATGTTGGGGTTACACGGACACAGCACTGCCGGCGGACTTGGCAGAACCTAAACTATCCGTTTGTCAATTACGTGGAACAGGGCAAGCCTGTATCTCTCTCGTAAGAATGCGAGTAAGCGAACCGCAAGGCAAGCCGAATGGGGTGCAGGTATGAGATAACGGAAAAAGCGAATGCCACCCTGTAATGGGGTGGATACGGATTGAATCAACATCACGGGTTGTTATTGGTGACATCATCCGACACGAAAGTGGGCAGACTTCCGTATATGGTAACTCTTTACAAGATAACTTTTAGAACTTTCAAAAGGAGGAAAGCAAATGAACGAAACTAAAACATCGTGTGCGCCTGCTGATAGTAGGAATCTAACTTGGGACGGCATGGACTGGTCCAAGTGTGAAGCCTATGTCCGAAAGCTACAAGCGCGTATTGTAAAGGCTCAAAAGGAAGGCAGACATAACAAGGTGAAAGCCTTGCAGTGGATGCTGACCCACTCTTTTTACGCCAAGGCATTGGCGGTAAAGAGGGTTACTTCCAACAAAGGGAAGAAAACGTCTGGAGTAGATAAACAGCTTTGGGATTCTCCCAAGCGCAAGTACAAAGCAATCGGTGAACTGAAACGTCGTGGTTACAATCCGCAGCCGCTTCGTAGGGTTCACATCAAGAAAAAGAACGGTAAACTCCGACCGTTGGGAATACCGACAATGAAAGACAGGGCGATGCAGGCATTATATCTCATGGCATTGGAACCGATAGCCGAAACGACAGGCGACCGCTTTTCTTATGGTTTCCGCAAGAAACGCAGGACAATGGACGCTATCCGTCAGATTGATACGGTTCTAAACCGCCAGCATTCCCCCGAATGGATTTTGGAGGGAGACATTAAAGGCTGCTTCGACCATATCAGCCACGACTGGCTTCTTAATCATATCCCTATGGATAAGACGATACTCAGAAAATGGCTGAAATGTGGAGCTGTATTCAATGGCAAACTATTCCCGACAGAAGAGGGTACACCACAAGGAGGTATCATATCACCGACACTTGCAAATATAGCACTTGACGGACTTCAACCACTCTTGGCTGAAAGATTCAAAAGATTATGGCGCAACAATAAGACATTCCACTACAAGGTAAACCTTATTCGTTATGCGGATGACTTTATAATCACAGGTCGAGATAAGGAGCTATTGGAAAACGAAGTCAAACCTATCGTGATAGAATTTCTCAAAGAAAGAGGGCTGACCTTATCCGAAGAGAAAACTACCATTACGAACATATACGACGGTTTTGATTTCTTAGGTTTCAATGTGAGGAAGTTTGGCAAAAGGCTATACACATCCCCGTCCAAAGATGCACAGAAACGCTTCAGGGCAAAAATCGGTGACATCGTTAAAGGACATAAAATGTGTAAGCAGGAATCGCTGATACGAATGCTTAATCCTGTAATCACAGGTTGGGGCAACTATTACCGATATGGTGCATCAACCGATGCTTTTCATGGTTGTGACAATCACATTTACAATCTCACGAAGAAATGGGCTTTACGTCGCCATCCAAAGAAACGCAAGTCTTGGGTTGCAGACAAATATTGGCATGAAATTCGGGGGCGTAAATGGACGTTTGCATGGAAATATGAAACCAAGAGCAAGAAAGTGAACTACCTGACCCTTAAAAGGTTGTCGGATATACATTATACCCCGTACAAGCAAATCAAAGGTGAGGCAAACCCTTTCGACCCGGAATACGATGATTATTTCTTTCAGCGAAAGGAGCAACAAATGCTGGAATCTCTCAAGGGACGTAAGTCTCTCTTATATTTATGGAACAAGCAGAACCGGATTTGTCCGTTATGCGGCAAGGAAATAGATTGTACAAAAGCATGGAACGTCAACGAAATATCTGTTGGTGGTTCGATTGTACGGCAACTTGTCCACAACAACTGCTACAAGCGAAATAAACGAAAATGTTGAAAGTATGAGCCGATTTCTAACAACAAATAGAAATATTGAGTTGCTTGAGCCGTATGAGGGGAAACTCTCATGTACGGTTCTTAGGGGAGAAGGGGGCAGCAATGCCCTTGACTTACCCGATATTTCCAAGCAGGGCGACTTCTTCGTGGAATCACCTATCATTCTGTTAGCCAGTATTATATGGTATCTCAAAATCTACAAGAACGGCAAGTATTGCACCTTCCCCCATGCCATCGAGTTTTTGAACCGCAAGTACGCCGACATTTTCCCTATCCTGACCTCGTACCCGGAGTTGGAGAACTACCTTTCTCCCTTCATGGACGCATGGGAATCCTCGGCGGTGGAGCAATTGCAGGGGCAGATTGCCAGTGCCAAGATACCGCTTTCCCGCATGATCTCCCCGGCGCTCTACTGGGTGATGACGGCGGACGATTTCACCCTCGACATCAACAATCCCGAAGAACCGAAAGTGCTGGTAGTCGGCAACAATCCCGACAGGCAGGGCATTTACGGGGCGGCGTTGGGACTGTACAACTCCCGTATCGTGAAGCTCATCAACAAGAAGAAACGGCTCAAATCCGCCGTGATTATCGACGAGCTGCCCACCATCTACATGCGTGGGCTGGATAACCTGATTGCCACCGCCCGAAGCAACAAGGTAGCCGTCATGCTCGGCTTTCAGGATTTCAGCCAGTTGAAGCGTGATTACGGGGACAAAGAGTCCGCTGTGATTTGCAACACGGTCGGCAATGTCTTTGCAGGTCAGGTAGTTGCCGAAACCGCCAAGACGCTCTCCGAGCGTTTCGGCAAGGTCTTGCAGAAACGGCAGAACATGACCATCAACCGGAACGAGACCTCCGTCTCCATCAACACCCAGATGGACAGCCTCATTCCGGCAAGCAAGATTTCCAACCTCACGCAAGGAATGTTCGTCGGGGCGGTAGCCGACAACTTCGACGAGCGCATCGAGCAGAAGATTTTCCATGCCGAGATTGTAGTGGATAACGAGAAGGTCAGGCGGGAGACCGCCCGCTACGTGAAGATACCGCAGATCATCGACTTCACCGACAAGGACGGCAACGACACCATGCAGCAGCAGATCGACGCCAACTACTACCGCATCAAGAGCGAGGTCAGGCAGATTGTCGCCGACGAAATTGAGCGCATCAAGGCTGATCCGGAGCTGGCGCACCTGATTAAGGACAAGTAGGGCGTAAAGTAAAATTCCCGTTGGCTGTACCTGTTTGCCAACGGGAATTTTAACTTATACAGCATCCATACATTATCTTGACTTCCGAACATACCGGGTAATACCGAACCGCATCCTATATTCATCAACCAAATATATGGTAAATAATGCATTTTTCAGATGTACAAAAAGTATATTCCGCACTAAATTTCCCTAATTAATTACTTTTTCTTCTCAATTAAAGCGGTTTTATCTTTTTTATTCGTACCTTTGCAGTGCCCATCTACAATTAGAAGGGGTTTCGAGGCTCGTTTTGGCAAGATCCAATTCGGAGCCTTGCGTTTTTTATAGGACTGCCTCCAGCTTCTTTTTCAGCATTTTCTTCATCTTCTTTTCGCCACCCGGCATATTCAGGTAATAGGCGGTCAACAGATAATACCCGTAAGGGCTTCGCTGCGGTTCGAGGACGATCACATATTTTTCCGCTGTGTCATACACGTATGTCCGGTAGATGTTCTTACGGTGTTTCATATCCCTTTCCTCACAACTGAATATCTCCAGCACATGGGAAGTCCTTTCCTCGATATGGTGTCGAATCCAATGCAGACGGCGGGAACGGTCTGGCTCGAAGACTCTTTTCTTCGTCGTAGCTCCTTCCGCTTCCTTATCATCAGTTGTCGTTAGGTGCATGAACTCTCGCTGCATATCTATCTCTCCATCCGATTTGATGGGATAGACACGCTTTTCCCGAAACTTGAACGCTTCGTTATCTTCGATGTCCCGGCGATACACCCTATATAATGAAGCCTTGCGCTCCTTGTCTCCCAAATGCAGGATTTCCAGCAGCTCCGGATATTTCTTTAACAAATTGAATGGCATAGGCTTATTTTTGCAAATTGATAAAGAAAAGGTTGAACTTCTTGTTTTTCAGAGGAGTGGTACATAATAACGAAAGATTTGTCTGTTTCTTTATCTTCTCGACAATCAGACGTTTTGCCCGTACCTTTCCCTCAATGGCTCCACGCTGGATACGTAAATGGTAGTTTATCGCTCCCATAAGGATGTCTGCCAACTGGATAAAATGTACTTGGTGAGATTTGACAAAATTAAAATCCCGTATAGCCGAATTGTATTTCAATATCTCCGCCAGCTTATGCAGTTTTCGTTGGCTGCACGTGTCCTTGATGTCGAAATAGACATTATAGGTGCTGTCCATATCCATTTGATGATGCAATAACTGATAATACATCCGAAAATAAAAATCATTGTAACTGTATTCTGCACGTGTATTGTCTATTTCTGACTTATCCACGATGACCGCCCTGAATTTCATGTTGGTCATAAAGAAATAATCCACTATCTCATTATAAAGGGTAAAAGTTTTGTCCGAGATGTTCGTCCATTTCAATTCCCCTTCATACCCGTGCTTTTGTTTAATTTCCCGTATCTGCTTTTTGGCGAGCCCCATTTCATTATACGGTATGCTTACATAACCGTATATCATGTAAGGTTGTCCGTCATTTTCCAGATGCGTACTCTCGTCGCAATATATGTTATAGGTTTTGTGACTGCACTCCATTATCTTATTTGTTTAATTATCAATACGCAAAGATAGTGAAAGGTGAGCGCAATGCCAAGCCAAAAGCTTGCTTTTGAACGAGCATTGCCGAGCCGCATCCTATCTTCGTGCAAACAAAGATAAGGATTAAAGACATATCACTTGAAATATCGGAATAAAAATATCGGTGTCCTGCCATTGAAAAAAATTCTTGTGCGACAAACCTGCGAACCGGATGACAAATGCGGACAGCCCGCCCCGGGCTTGCACGTTCCCCGTGTTTCTCCCTCTATATTTACGCCCGGTTTCGTTTGAGAACCAATAGTATTCACCATTTAAAAACATTAGATTATGGACGAACGACCGGACAGCAGCCAGCAGTTAATGGACATCCTGCTCGTCATGGACGAGAAAGGCACGCTCCAAGCCGTCAGCGGAGTAAAGGACGGCGAGTTACAGACCAAGAATCCCTTGGAGGACAACAACGACCTCCTGCGGGTGGATCGCCACGGCGATATGTTTTCGAATTTCTTTTCCAACCTCTGGAACCAGTTGAAAGACCCGACCCGCTTCCATTTCTTCCGTGTTCCGGAAGAGGAGGTGCAACGGGTAGCCGCCGATTTCCGGCAGCGGGAGAGCCGGTCGGTCAAGACAGGTGAGCCGCTCCTCGCACAGTACGAGGTGCAGCCGCCCGTGCAGGCGCAGCAGCAGACCCAAGCCGGGCAGCAGCAACAGCCGGAGGGTGCGCCGCAGCAGTCCGCCGGGCAGACCGAACAGAACCCGCAGTACAAGTACCGCCCGGAGGACATCGACTGGAACAGCCTCGCCGCCCTCGGCGTGCAGCGGGAGCAGATCGAGGGCAACGGGATGCTCGACCAGATGCTCCGAGGCTTCCAGACCGACAAGACCGTCCGGGTACATTTCCACTTCGACGGCATCTCGCACAGCAACGACAGCCAGCTCTCGCTCAAGCCCGGCACGGACGGCAGGCTGACCGTGTGCAGCCACGGCATCCTCGACCCGGAGAAGATGCAGAAGCAGTTCTTCGGCTACGACATCACCGACTCCGACAAGCAGGTGCTCAGGCAGACGGGCAACATGGGACATCCGGCGACTGTCACCAACCGGGCGGGCGAGCAGGTCGAAGCCCTTGTCAGCCGCAACCTCAAGACCAACGAGCTGGTCGCCTTCCCGCTCTCCAAGGTCAATATCCCGGCGGAGAAGAACGGGCATACCTTCACCCCGGACGAGATAGCCCGGCTCAAACAGGGCGAGGCGGTGGTCTGCCAGTTCCTTTCCAGAGCCAAGGAGGGGGAGCAGCCCAAGCTCTACCCGGCACCCGTGCAGTTCAGCGCAGCCAAGATGCAGCTCGAATTTCTCTTCGGCGACCGGGGCAGGCTGGCGATGGATGCGTACAAGGCGAACCTGAAACAGACCGCCAATCAGGAGGTGCCGAAGACCTTCCGCAAGCAGGAGCTTACCGAGAAGTCCCGCCTCGAACTCGAAGCCGGGGGAACGGTCAAGGTCTCCGGCTTGGTGGACAAGAAAGGAAAAGCCTACCAAGGCTACATCACATGGAAGCCCGGCGAGAAGCCCGCCTTCATGTTCCCCAAGGACTACAAGGCGGCGCTCGAAGAGGGGCGTGTCAAGCC
>ENA-OPRU01001422-OPRU01001422.1-human-gut-metagenome-genome-assembly--contig:-NODE-1422-length-10816-cov-1.242171_pt1 | contig 10816 bp, 9 predicted proteins | sample MGYA00241897_ERZ501888 | MGnify/ENA primary metagenome ERZ501888 (study PRJEB25962, sample SAMEA2042398) | human gut metagenome | biome: human gut; feature: human-associated habitat; material: faeces... | reverse complement strand
TACGATCGATATTTTGGAAGAAGAAGGTGAACAGTAGATGGCAGTAAAAATTGTATTACCGGGCGCTGTTATGACAGTTCAGGACGGCGGACGGTATGGGTATCAAGAAACCGGGATTCAGGTTTCCGGTGCTATGGATCAGGCATCATTTAAAAAGGCAAATTATCTGGTTGGAAATGATGAGACAGAAGCAGTTTTAGAGGTCACGCTGTTCGGAGGAATGCTGGAATTTACAGAGGATACGATTGCCGCAGTTACAGGAGCAGACATGGGACCTATGGTGGACGAAGAGCCGGTAGAAATGAATTGCCCGCTGTTGATCCAAAAAGGACAGACGCTGACACTTGGAACAGCCCGGCAGGGATGCCGGACTTATCTTGCATTTGCCGGCGGTATCGATGTCCCACTCGTTATGGGAAGCAGATCTACCAATCTAAAATGTGCATTTGGCGGGTATGGAGGACGCGCGCTGAAGTCGGGAGATGTTCTGAAGCTCGGAAAACCGAAGTGGTCGTTTGATCGAGTGAAAAAACGGAGAACAAAGGGGATTGAGGAAGGTAAAATCATAGAGGTGCGTGCAGTTCCCGGACCACAACAAGAGTATTTTACAGAAGCAGGAGAGAAGGCGTTTTACAACGGCATTTATACGATAACAGATCAGAGCGACCGGATGGGATATCGTCTGAAGGGTCCCTTGGCGGAGAGCAAAAACGGAACAGACATTATATCCGATGCGATCCCGCTGGGGGCAGTGCAGATTCCGCCCAGCGGTCAGCCGATTGTATTATTAGCAGACAGACAGACTACCGGCGGCTATGCGAAGATTGCGGTAGTGTGTTCTTTTGATATTCCCAAGCTGGTTCAGGGAAGACCGGGCGACAAAGTCCGTTTTTTAAAGACCGATGTGAAAACAGCGCAGAAACTATACAGAAAGCAGGAAAGATAATATGGATGACAGGAAACTAACACCAAGGGAAGTTCGAAAATTAATCAGAGAAGAAAAGATCACCGGTCAGACTTCCGGCTTGTGTCCGGGATATGCACAGGCAAATCTTCTGATCCTTCCCAAAGATCAGGCTTATGATTTCCTTTTATTTACACAGAGAAATCCAAGAGCCTGCCCAATATTGGAAGTGACGGATATGGGAAGCAGACAGCTTCATTATCTTGCACAGGATGCAGATGTGGCGAGGGATTTCCCAAAATACCGCATTTATCGCAAGGGAAAAATGATCGGCGAGTATACGAGTATTGATAGGTTCTGGCAAGATGACTTTGTAAGCTTTTTGATCGGATGCAGTTTTTCATTTGAAGCCGGGCTGTTAGAAGCAGATGTTCCTGTAAGACAGATTGAAGAACATAAAAATGTGCCGATGTTTAAAACGAATATTCCGTGTACACCCGCAGGAATCTTTCACGGCAACATGGTAGTCAGCATGCGCCCTATGACCGGAGAACAAGCGGTGAAAGCGGCATGTATTACAGGAGATATGCCAAGAGTACACGGCGCGCCTGTTCACATCGGTGATCCGTCCCAGATTGGAATTCGGGATCTGCAAAAACCGGATTTTGGAGAGGCGGTGACAGTCAGGGAGGGAGAACTTCCGGTATTCTGGCCTTGCGGAGTCACTCCTCAGAATGTGGTCATGGAAGTAAAGCCGGAGCTTGCAATCACGCATGCACCGGGGCATATGTTTATCTCCGATATTAAGAACGCAGCATTAAAATATTAGAACCATGGATAAAGTGTTAGAAAAGATAAGAGAACAGAGGGTGAGGAAGATGTATACTGTGGACTTAAATTGTGATCTGGGCGAGAGCTTTGGAAACTATAAATGTGGAATGGATGAAGAAATCATTCCCTATATTTCTTCCGCCAATACGGCATGCGGCTTTCATGCGTCAGATCCGCTTGTCATGGAACAGACAGTAAAGCTTGCTAAAAACTACGGGGTTCACATCGGAGCGCATCCGGGATATCCGGATCTGACCGTATTCGGAAGACGAAATATGCAGGTGTCAGAAGAAGAACTAAAAGCGATGGTACAATATCAGATCGGGGCGTTAAAGGCATTTTGCGATGCCTTTGGTGTGCCACTCTATCATGTGAAACCACATGGAGCCATGTATAATATGGCGGTAACTCATACAGGACTTGCAGAAGCCATCTGTCGTGGAATCCGGGAAGTCGATCAGAACCTGATCCTTCTGGCTCCGGCAGGCAGTGAAATGTTCCGGGCGGCGAAGAAATTCGGGCTGCGCGCCGCAGGAGAAGTCTTTGCCGACCGTGCCTATGAGGAGGATGGAACGCTTGTCCCCAGAAGAAAAGAGGGAGCCGTGATCACAGAGGAAGAAGTGGCAATCGAGCGTGTTGTCGGCATGGTTAAGAAAGGAACAGTTACAGCTGTTACCGGTAAAGAGATTGAGGTACAGGCGGACTCCATCTGCGTGCATGGAGACGGACCGAAAGCATTGGCATTTGTAAAGCGGATCAGAGAGACTCTTACAGAAGAAGGTGTGAAGATCTGTCCGCTATCAGAAATCGTGTAGTAGTGCATAGGATAGAAGAAAAAAGGAAAGAGAGGGTGGCGCGGATGTTGACGGCAATCAGACAAGAAACGATCGAAGACGTGGTGCTTCGCTATTCCAAACGAGGAATGAATATTTTAAAAAATCATATGAAAGAGGATTATTGCCGGGAAGCAGCCGGACAGATCTTAGAACTTGAGAAAGGAACGATTCTCTTAACGACAGGATTCTATGTGGCAGGACATGCAGAGACAGATGGGCCTCTCGGAACACTTGTGATGGCAGACGCACTTCAGAAGCTTGGATATCATCCGGTGATCGTAACAGATGAATTCTGCAGAGGTTTTTTTGAAAATGAAGGCTTGGAAGTGTATTATGCGGGAGTGAATGACGAAGCGCAGGAGTATGACCGGATGCTGGAAACTTATCGTCCGGTGGGACTTATTTCCATTGAAAGATGTGGAAGAAATGTGGAAGACGATTATGCCAATATGCGGGGAATCAGTATTAAAGAATACACGGCAAGTACAGATTGGCTCTTCATCCAGGCAAGAAAAGCAGGGATTCCGACTTTTGGAGTCGGAGACGGTGGAAATGAGATTGGAATGGGAAATCTCAAGGAAGTCATCCATGAGGAATTAGCGCTTGTTCCGTGCAAAGTAAAAGTAGATACGCTTGTCATTGCAACCGTATCGAACTGGGGCGCCTACGCGATCGTAGCATACATGCAGAAAATGACAGGTGTGACGGGACTGTTGAATTTTGAAAAGATCTATGGATATCTGGCGAGAATTGTCCGAATGGGAAGTGTGGATGGCGTGACGAAGAAGCATACGCTCAGTGTGGATGGGTTTTCATTGGAGATAGAAAAAGAGATTCTGGATGGACTGAATCAATTGGCAAGTTAATAGATAAGAAGGAAGACTGGAAGGATCAAGGAGGATATGGCAATATGTGTTCGATTATGGGATATTGTGAAGAAGGAGAGGTGTTGAAAACCTTTCGGGAATGCTTTTTAAGGACATCGTCCAGAGGACCGGATGAATGTCGGATTCTGGACACCGGAAAAGGATATCTGGGATTTCAGCGCTTAGCGATCATGGGACTGACACCGTCCGGCATGCAGCCTTTTTCGCTGAACGGAAGCTATGTAGTTTGTAACGGAGAGATATATGGATTTGAAAAACAAAGAGAAGAGCTGAAAAAGAAGGGTTATACATTTGAAAGTGATTCTGATTGTGAGATCCTGCTTCCGTTATATGAGCAATACGGAACAGAGATGTTCGGTATGCTGGATGCGGAGTTCGCGTGTATTATCTATGACGGAAAGACCGGAAGCTATCTTGCGGCGAGAGATCCCATCGGAATTCGTCCACTCTATTACGGATATGACGAAAAAGGAGTTCTTGTTCTTGCCAGTGAAGCTAAAAATCTGGTTGGACTCTGTGAGAAGATCCGCCCGTTTCCACCGGGACATTATTACAAAGACGGAGCATTCGTCTGCTATCATGACATTAGCAGAACAGAGGAAGTCTGTGAGGATGATGTAGAGACAATCTGTCAGAAAATCCATGACAAATTGATAGAAGGAGTATGCAAAAGACTTGTCTCGGATGCAAAAGTAGGGTTTCTGTTGTCAGGAGGACTGGATTCTTCCCTTGTCTGTGCTATAGCAGCAAAGGAGAGTAAGGAGCCGATTCGCACGTTTGCAATTGGAATGGATCAGGATGCCATTGATCTGAAATACGCAAGACAGGTGGCAGAATATATTGGAAGTGAGCACACGGAAGTGATCATAACAAAAGAAGACGTGTTAAATGCGTTTGAGGATGTGATCCATCTTCTCGGCACTTATGACATTACTACAATCCGTGCCAGCATTGGAATGTACTATGTATGTAAATATATTCACGAACACACCGATATCCGTGTTCTGCTGACCGGAGAGATCTCGGATGAGTTGTTTGGGTATAAATATACAGATTTTGCACCGTCACCGGAAGAATTTCAAAAGGAATCCGAGAAACGTATACATGAGCTTCATATGTATGACGTGCTGCGGGCAGACCGGTGTATTTCCGTAAACTCACTGGAGGCAAGAGTTCCATTTGGAGATCTTGATTTTGTAAAGTATGTAATGTCTGTCGATCCGGCAAAGAAAATGAATACCTATGGAAAAGGGAAGTATTTGCTGCGCCGTGCATTTGAGAAGGATGCGTGTCTGCCGGAAGAAATTCTCTGGCGTGAAAAAGCAGCATTTTCAGATGCGGTAGGTCATTCCATGGTAGATGATCTGAAAGAATATGCACAGACCTGTTACGAAGGGGATGAATGGAAGGAAAAATGCAGCGCCTATGAGCATGCAGCGCCATTTACGAAGGAGTCACTCCTCTACCGGGAAATCTTCGAAAAATATTATCCGGGACAGTCGGAGATGGTCGTTGATTTCTGGATGCCGAACAAGGCGTGGGACGGATGCAATGTCAATGATCCGTCCGCACGTGTACTGGCAAACTATGGCGACAGTGGAAAATAGAAGAAGCTAAGAGTTTTGGTTTGGAATATCCATTGGATAATGGTTATCAAAACAGGCTTTACAAAGTGGGAGACCATTTACCGTATCGGGAAGGTCTTCCACTTTCATATATCCAAGAGAGTCAGCGCCTATGATGCGGCAAATATCGTCCACAGAGTGGGAAGATGCCAGAAGCTGCTGATTGGACGGAATGTCTGTTCCGAAATAGCAAGGATGCAGGAAGGGAGGCGAGCTGATGCGGACATGAACTTTGAGAGCACCGGCTTGTTTCAGGTGTCGGATCAGACCTGCGATCGTGGTTCCTCTTACGATAGAGTCGTCCACCAGGACGATATTTTTTCCCTTGACGGCATGCTCCAGTACATGTAGTTTGAGCCGTACACTTTTTTCTCTTTCTTTCTGTGTCGGCTTTATAAAGGTACGTCCCACGTAACTATTCTTGTAGAAGGCTAACCCGAAGGGGATGCCGGAAGCTTCCGCATAGCCCTGCGCAGCGGCAAGACCGGAATCAGGCACACCGGTTACAAGATCTGCATCTGCCGGGTAGGCTTTGGCAAGTGCAGCCCCGCCTCTTAAGCGAGCCTCGTAGACAGATACACCGTCAAGGGTACTGTCTAATCGTGCAAAGTAGATGTATTCAAAGATGCAGTGAGCGTGCTTCTTCTGGCAGAGCTCCAGATTGGAAAAGACCCCCTGACGCGTAATGGTGATGATCTCGCCCGGGCGTATATCACGGATAAACGTCGCTCCGATAGCGGTGAGAGCACAGCTCTCCGAGGAGAGGACATAGGCGCCGCCTCGCTTTCCAAGGCAAAGTGGTTTGAGACCGAGAGGGTCTCTGACGCCGATCAGTTTTCTCGGACTTGCAATGATTAGCCCATAGGCTCCTTTTATTTTTGAGGCAGCCCGCAGAATTGCCTCTTCGACAGAGTGGGTGTGAATCCGCTCTCGTGCAATCAGGTGCGCAATGACTTCCGAGTCTGTTGTTGTCTGGAAGATGGCGCCGGTACGTGCAAGTCCGGCTCTTAATTCTTCGGTGTTGACGAGATTCCCATTGTGTGCAAGAGCAAGAGTACCCTTAACATAATTGAGCACAAGAGGCTGTGCGTTCTGCAGAGAAGTTTCTCCGGTTGTAGAATAGCGTACATGACCAACGCCCAGATTGCCGGTAAGAGAATGAAGGATGTTGTCGTCAAAGACTTCGTGGACAAGTCCCATGCCCCGGTGAACATTAAGATTCCCCTCCGATCCGCAGGTGTCACACACAGCAATGCCGCAGGACTCCTGCCCGCGGTGCTGTAAAGAAGAAAGGCCATAATAGATGGAGTTTGCCGCCTGTTCTTCAGAAGATGTATAAATACCAAAGACGCCGCAGGCTTCTTTGATACGTGAATGATCACAATTCATGACAAAGCTCCTTTCTTATAATGAAAATAGTAATTGATCGTAAGATGGGTATGGAAGCAGATTTTCAGGAATCAGTGCTTCCGCTTCGCTTGCAGCGGTTCCCAAGTGCTTAAGAGAAGGAATCAGAAGGTTCCGCCCAAGGAAAGCAGAACGTTTCAGGTCCTCTTCTTTCTCTGTTTTGGCGAGCTGCTCCTTCAGATCTTGTACGCCGTCTGCTAAGATTTCATAACAATTACTAAGCTTTCTTACAAGTGCTTCCTCCGCATCTGTTTTCAAATCAGGGAGAAGCGCTTTTTTTGAACTCGTACTGGAAGCAACAGCTCCGGTATAAGAAAGGAGAGCCGGAAGGAAGTCACGCGATAGTATATCAACCATTGTGCGTGCTTCAATCGCGATGGTCTTCACATAATTTTCCAGTAAAATATCGTGTCTGGAGCGGATTTCCTCTTCTGTATAAATGTGGTGTTTGGTGAAGAGTGTAATGCTTTTTGCTGTCAGAAGACGTTCCAGACAGTCCGGTGTAGATTCCAGATTGTCAAGACCTCTTCGGGAAGCCTCTTTCACCCATTCATCGGAGTAGCCGTTTCCATTAAAAATAACCTTTTTATGTTTCTGTATTGCGCGTTTCAAAAGTGCGTGAACGGCCTCATCCATATCAGCCGGATCAGTGTCCTTTAATTCTTCATAGAACTGGTCCAGTGATTCCGCAACAGCGGTATTTAATATAATGTTCGGCGTTGCAACGGAGGCAGCAGAACCAAGCATGCGGAATTCGAATTTATTTCCGGTAAATGCAAATGGAGAAGTCCGGTTCCGGTCTGTATTGTCTTTGAGAAAATGAGGTAGTACCGGGGCGCCGGTGTCAAGCTGGATCTTCTCCTGTTTACCGAAATAAGTATCATTTTCAATGGATTCCAGTACATGGGTAAGTTCGTCTCCAAGGAAAATAGACACGATGGCAGGGGGAGCTTCATTTCCACCGAGTCTGTGGTCATTTCCGGCGCTGGCTGCAGAGATTCTCATCAGATCGGCATAGTCATCCACTGCTTTGATAACAGCCATCAAAAAGATAAGAAACTGTGTGTTCTGAGCGGGAGTACGTCCCGGATTCAAGAGGTTTACGCCGTCATCGGTAGTCAGAGACCAGTTATTATGTTTTCCGCTTCCGTTAATTCCCTCAAAAGGCTTTTCGTGGAGGAGACAGGTAAGCCCGTGTTTTTCGGCAACCTTTTTCATAATCTCCATGGTAAGCTGGTTGTGATCAACGGCAATATTCGCTGTGTCGAAGACCGGGGCAAGCTCGTGCTGTGCAGGCGCTACTTCGTTGTGTTTGGTTTTTGCAGGAATGCCGAGCTTCCACAACTCGAGGTCGAGATCGTGCATGTAGGCAGAGACTCTTGGTTTTAAAGCGCCGAAATAGTGGTCTTCCATCTCCTGTCCTTTTGGAGCCGGGGCGCCAAAGAGAGTTCGCCCACAGAAAATCAGATCTTTTCGTCTGCTGCACAGATCTTTATCGACGAGGAAATATTCCTGTTCCGGTCCGATGGTGGCAGAGACTCTTTTGACGGTGTCATTGCCCAGCAGATGAAGCATTCTTACTGCCTGTGTGTTCAAAGTATCCATGGACCGAAGAAGCGGTGTCTTCTTGTCCAGAGCTTCTCCGCTGTAAGAACAAAATGCGGTTGGAATATATAGTGTCTGATCTTTGATAAATGCCGGAGAAGTAGGGTCCCATGCGGTGTATCCTCGGGCTTCAAAGGTAGCGCGAAGACCGCCGGAAGGGAAGCTTGAGGCATCCGGTTCTCCTTTGACAAGTTCTTTTCCGGAGAAATCCATGATGACTTCACCTTCCCCCGATGGGGAGATAAAACTGTCGTGCTTCTCTGCGGTAAATCCGGTCATTGGCTGGAACCAGTGCGTATAGTGTGTGGCACCGTTTTCCACAGCCCACTCTTTCATGGCTACTGCGACAGAATTGGCGACATCAAGCTCCAGATGGGTGCCGTTTTCAATGGTTTTCCGTAATGCCTTGTACACATCTTTGGGAAGCTTGTTCCGCATGATCCGGTCACTGAAGATCATGCTTCCATACAGTTCGGGAATACGTTTACTCATGTCATTCATCTCCTTAGATATTTTTTTTAGTATTTTTGAAATACAAAAAAAGGCGCTATGAACATCTAAGTCCAAAGCGCCTTTGCTTATGTGAAGTAGTATACTCTAAAAATTATGTTTGTCAATGCTGATTTTTAAAATCCCGAATTTTTTTAAAATCCTGCGGAAATATTTCAAAAAAGATTTGACAAACACTCGGGAAAGTACCATAATAATAACGATTAAATGCTGACAAAGGGGTCAGGAACCGTAGGGTTTCTGACTCCTTTTTTTAGTTTTAGGAGGATTCATTCATGAAAGCATTTCTTATATTAGAGGATGGCACTGTATTTGAAGGAACGCAGATTGGTGCAAAAAAGGAAGCGGTAAGCGAGGTCGTGTTTAATACATCTATGACGGGATATCTGGAGGTGCTGACAGATCCCTCCTATGCGGGGCAGATGGTGGTGATGACGTATCCGCTGATCGGAAATTACGGGGTGACGCCGGATCGGGAATCCAGACGCATCTGGGCAGACGGTTTGATAGTCAGAGAAATAGAAGATATGCCGAGCAATTTCCGGTGTAAGGAGGAGCTGGATGCCTTGCTTGTAGAAGAAGATGTGGCTGGAATTACGGGAATCGACACAAGAGCACTGGCAAAACTTTTAAGAAAGAAAGGAACTATGAATGGAATGATTACTACAGATGCCGATTATCGTATTGGCGAAGTGGTCATGAAGCTTCATGCGTATAAGATGGGAAATGTTGTCAGAGAGACTTCCTGCCAAGAGAGCTATGTATTAGAGGGAGAAGGACCGGGAATTGCACTTCTGGATCTGGGGGCAAAAGCAAATATTGCAGCTTCCCTGAATAAAAGAGGGTGTGAGGTGACCGTATATCCGGCAGATACCTCTGCGGAAACGATCTTGCGAGCCAATCCGGACGGCATCATGTTATCGAACGGTCCCGGCGATCCGTCCACCTGTACGGAGATCATTTCACAGGTTCGCAAGTTATATGAGAGCGACCTTCCGATTTTTGCTATTTGTCTCGGTCACCAGTTGATGGCGCTTGCCAACGGGGCGAAAACATATAAATTGACTTATGGACATCGAGGGGGAAATCATCCGGTGAAAGATCTGACGGATGGGAAAGTCTATATTTCTTCTCAAAATCACGGATACGCCGTGGATGCCGGCAGTATGGAACAGGGGATAGCAGAAGAATTGTTTGTCAATGTCAATGATGGAACGAACGAGGGACTTCGATATAAAGGAAAAAAGATCATGACGGTACAGTTTCATCCGGAAGCAAACCCCGGACCTCAGGATACAGCGTGGCTCTTTGATAAGTTTATAGAAATGGTGAAGGAGGATAGTTATGCCTAGAAATAAAACAATCAGAAAAGTTCTGGTAATCGGTTCCGGTCCGATCGTGATCGGTCAGGCAGCAGAGTTTGATTATGCCGGAACACAGGCATGCCGTTCCCTGAAAGAAGAAGGAGTACAAGTGGTACTTCTGAATTCGAATCCGGCGACGATTATGACAGATAAAAAGATTGCGGATCATGTGTATATTGAGCCTCTGACGATAGAGACTGCCAAGCGGCTGATCATCAAGGAGCAGCCGGACAGTGTGCTTCCTACACTGGGCGGTCAGGCAGGACTTAATCTTGCTATGGAATTGGAAGAAAGTGGGTTCCTAAAAGAACATCATGTTCGATTGATCGGTACGACTGCGGAGACGATTAAAAAGGCGGAGGACCGTCTGGAATTTAAGAAGACGATGGAGAAGATCGGAGAACCGTGTGCCCCGTCTCTCGTAGTCGAGTCGGTGGAAGATGGTTTGGCATTTGCAAAAGAGATCGGTTATCCGGTCGTTTTAAGACCGGCATACACGCTGGGCGGAAGCGGCGGAGGATGAGAAGGAATGTGAGGAAATTCTAGGAAACGGACTTCGTCTGTCCAGAACGCATCAGGTGCTGGTTGAGCGTTGTATTGCCGGATGGAAGGAAATAGAGTATGAAGTGATGCGGGATGGGAATGATACCTGTATCACGGTATGTAATATGGAGAATGTGGACCCGGTGGGTGTTCATACCGGAGACAGTATTGTGACAGCGCCTTCCCAGACGTTAAGTGATAAAGAATATCAGATGCTGCGTACCTCTGCGATTAAGATTATCCGGGAGCTTCAGATAACCGGAGGATGTAATGTACAGTTTGCCTTACACCCGGAATCTTATGA
>ENA-OPRU01001409-OPRU01001409.1-human-gut-metagenome-genome-assembly--contig:-NODE-1409-length-10897-cov-9.851319_pt1 | contig 10897 bp, 10 predicted proteins | sample MGYA00241897_ERZ501888 | MGnify/ENA primary metagenome ERZ501888 (study PRJEB25962, sample SAMEA2042398) | human gut metagenome | biome: human gut; feature: human-associated habitat; material: faeces... | reverse complement strand
AAAATATACTGCGAAATTTCATTCCAAATACTCTTCCCGCTAATAATTCCGGTTAATGCCAGATTTATTGCTTCTAGTATTGTAGACTTTCCCGCTTCATTATCTCCTACAACAATATTTAAACCTTCTTCAAGAGTAATTTCAAAATCTCTATAGCATTTAAAATTATGAATTTTGACTTTTCTAATAAACATTCTATGCCTTCTCATATTGCTCATATGTAATTATTCCAAAAGTGATATCTTTTCCCATCATGATTACCCATTTTGTCATGCTTACATATAAATCCACTCCATCTATATTTTTCTTCTACTCTTCAAATTCTATACTATCAAAGATTGTCTCTTCCACAACCTTAACACACTCATCTGTATGTTTCTTTATGTCTTCACCCCAAAACCGGATTACAGTCCAGCCCTCAAAGTCCAATTTCTTATTTATCTCATCATCCCGCTCTTTGTTGCGGGATATCTTGCTAATCCAGTACTCACTATTGTTACTCTTTTCAAGTCTCTGTTTTAAAGTATCCCAATCTTTTCCATGAAAGAATTCTCCATCACAAAAAATAGCTATCTTATACTTTGTCAGCACGATATCTGGACTTCCCGGAAGTATTTTATAATTCTTGCGATACCGATACCCTTTGTTCCATAAAGCCTTTCTTAATATAACTTCTATTTTGGTATCCTTCCCATGAATATTTTTCATATTTTTATGCCGCTGTTCTTTTGTTAAATCGTCTGCCACAAAATCACCTCAACAATCTGTTTTCCCCCCAACTTTTCCAGTTCTTTTCTCATTTGCTTTTTATCTGGCATTTATTCTTTAACTGTACATTAGCTGCACACTATAAATACACATCTCTAACAAGTTCCATTATTTTATCTGTCAGCATATCAAGCGACTTTCCATCCGCCATAGATTTAATATCTGATTTACTTTCAATGCATTTTTTTAATACTACTTTAAGTACTTTTTCATCTCTAAGCTCCGCTTCTGATAAATCTTTTATAATTTCTTCTATCTCAATAGAGGCATCCGCAATCTGACTGCAACGATTATAAGAATCGCCCATATCCTCTGCCACCATACTTTCACGGTCTTCTTTTTCATATGGATTAAATCCATAAAAAGCGTTACTTGCAACAGGGCATATAGCATCATATATAATTTTGGCACCCAACTCTCTTTTTATCTGTTTGGGATATATAAGCCTGCCTCTGTCCGATTTCATTTCCAGTTTCTTTTCAGCCAATTTGCTGGCAGTTGTGATTCTCGTAAGATATGCCATCATCCTATTTGCAAAGTTTTGACTATTTACTTCATGTCGTCCAATTACTGGAATATATTTATCCATCTCATTTTCACTAACTATATGATCTGCTAAATATAAAGAATACATTTCTGATGCACAAAGCTTTACAACTGCTACATTCTCTAGTTTTTTATCTCCGATTTGATGAAGCATATCCATCTGCACCCATCCATATTCTTTATCTCCAGATTCATCAGGACAAAAAAACATATTCTGCACATATTTGTATCCTTGCTTTGCTATAAAATCATCGTACGCAAGCTGATATAAATACTGCTTTGTAACATCTGCCACTCCAGGCTGTCCTATAACTTTGTATTCTGACGCATTCTTATGAAAATTAATGTTATAATACTTTGCATCATATATGCCAAAACAATATTCTCCACTATCACCACACTCATAAATACTAATCAGATCTGGTCTTAGTGTATCTGATTTCCCATCACTAATATTATCTGAAGTCTTATGCCATACTGGTCTGTCAATTATTTCTATTAAAGTACTATCTTTACTTTCTTTATAATCATCACAGACTCCAAGTGGCAGCTCTGATAATTTTACATTTAAAACATTTCCAAAATTCTGTGCACATACTTTTTCCCATACTAAGTTAAAGCTGTTTGTACCATATATGCTAAAACTATCAATGTTATTAAAGCTTGCTTTTTGTGCTACATACGCATACATTGCCTTCAACACTAGTTGTTTTCTTGTGTTGTACTGCACATTAAGTTCATTTTGTATCCTATATAAAATATAATCTTCATCACCTAAATCTTCCAGTTGTTCTTCCGACAGCTCTACTGTCACAATATTAAATAACTCTGGCAGATCCGATTCTTCAAGTTCCTTTGAAAATTTAGTCAATACACATGCATGTAAGCGTCTTATAAAATCATATTCATCTGAAGTCCGCTTTTTTGTCTGTAATTCAGTATAATATGGCCTGTTATTTGATATATATGAAAATGTTTCATTGATTGTTCTGTCCCACAGTATTTCTCCTGTACCATTAGTCTCAACAATCTCAACGTCATTAGCATATATTCCATTATCATAATAATCCTGCAGCAAATACAGCATTACTGCCAATAAGTTAAACGATCCTCCATCATCACTTTCATTATACAGTTTTATTACCTGCTCTTTTGAATTATATTTTTCCAAAACACGCATAATCTGCTTCATCTGTGCTATTGGACTACCACAAGAATTAATATATTTAGGATAACACTTTAATACCCGTCCATATACAACAATTACTCCAACAAATGAAAACACATAATATAATTCCCGCTCTCCACTTTCGATATCTGTTACTCTGATATCTTCCTCAACTAAGTCAGAGAGCATACTTTGCCTATCACTTTTTTTTACATTTTTAACAATTCCATACTCTTTTAACTTTCTTATAATCTGCACTGTTTCATCAGCAGTGCATTCAAATATTTTTCTAAGTTCATCTTGAGTATACCGCTTCTGCTCTTTGACATATTTAGAAATCATCCAGTAACATTCCCTTCTCATTCTAATTCACTCAAATATTCTTTCTTGATTTTGTCTCGGATTTCTTTACAGAAAATATCTATGCCTCTTTTATCAAATTCCTCGCAAATCGTTGAATATTGGTTTCTTATATCCTCATCACAGCCTCCAAACAACATATGCCTTCTCTGCTTTGCTGCATCTTCAAATAAGTACATAATAATTTTACTCTTAAAAGTTTCTCTAAACGCATCTTCATTCTCTAAAATGCTTTTAGATACAAAAAATGGTCCCATAAGCTTGTCTTCATTTATCTTATAATCTCTAGAAGCAAGTGTTGTATTTATAGCCTTCCTAAGCTCATTCCAGTCAACTCTGTATGGCACCTGTGCTTTATCACACACTAAATATGTATCTTTAATCTTTTCTTCCTTATGGTTAATACCTATATATTCAAAGTTCCATCTTCTTTTAAATGCTGTATCCATTGGAAATACGCCCTGATCAGCACTATTCATAGTTGACCAGATATACATATTATCTGGTATCTTTATTTCATCATACTGCTCTGGCCTTCCACCAAGTTCTTTTGCCAAATATGCCTTTATATCTTCAGAAGGTTTAACTGGATATTGGCTTGCATTTCTATCGTCGCGATCTAAAAGCTGAAATACCTCTCCAAATACAGCTGCAACATTTGCTCTATTAATTTCCTCTATAAGAAGCAGAAATGGTTTTACATCTTCCTTATTCTCCGACTGTCCATTTTCTATTGCCTTTACATATGTCCGCATAAATGGTCCAGGAACATACTCATATGATATTCCATTTTTTGTAGGTACTGGCTTATATGTTCCAACAAAATTAGCATATAAATAATCTGGATGGAATGTAACTCTTTCGTACTCTCCACCTTCTGAAATGAGATCCTTCTGCTCATCATTCAGCTTGAAACTTTTTCCTGTTCCTGGTGCTCCAAATACAATTCTATTGTGTGCATATACAGTCCCCGTATCCTTATTTTTGCGTGAACACCCTGTATAATAATCAGGTTCAATATATGGCTTAGATTCCATTTCTTCCTCCTCAGAGCCTTCATTCTCTATGCTCATTTCTTCCTGAATAGAATTTACTGCATCCTCTTTGCTTTCTCCAAATTTTACAGATGTTGGTATCATTACAGTAACTGCTCCAAGCACCCTGTCCATAAACTCTCTGTCAAAAATTTCTTTGAATTTTTCAAGCATTTCCGGAAATTCATCAAGTACTGCACGTATAACAGCAACAGCCTTTATCTTATCCAAAGTACTTAATGCCTGTGACGGATCTCTTGATAACTCCGGTCCTATATATGGAGCATCGTATGCTTCTCTATAGCTTAAAAAATCTTCCCTTTTAAATGGCTTTTCAAAAACACAGTCAACTTCTATATCAAACTTAAAGTATTTTTCCTTACCATTATATCCAAAATCATAAGGTTCTCTAATTACATGTGCTACTCCTATAAACCCTGGAACCCAATCAACCTCTGATTTTCCTGTGTCTCCTCCCAATGTAACAAATACATGCTTTCCAATATTCAATTCCTCTTTCAGAGTATAAACGCCATCAACTGTTATATCTTTGTTGCCATTGAGAATGTTATGTACTGTATCTGGAAAACCACATTTCATAGATACAAATGTTGGTTCTTCATTCTCATATCCATGAATAATCTCCGCTACAGCTTTTTCCAATTGGTCTGCAGAATAATCCTTATACAGCTCAAACACTTCCTGATATGCATGTCCTCGTCTTTTTAAATCTCTATCATCACTCCAGCCTTTTCTTCCATTGTTAGGAAAATAAAAATCAAAAGCATCCTTTGCATGTTTATATGTTGTTTTCTTTGTTCCAAATCTCTTTTCTAACACTTCCCAATCATGCATTCTCTGCTTATATCTTGCGTCTGTTTTAGGAAGCATAGCATAATACATACAGACTAACGCCTGTTTTTGCAAATCGTCTAAATTATCGATATTGATCTTCTGCTCCATATTGTTCTCTCCTTAATGCCAGAATTAGTACTCCAAAGTATATATGCCATCTTCATACTTTTTAAACAAAACCTTTGTTTTTCCATATTGATCTAACATTTGTTTCGTAATATATGTACCATCCGGCACTCCAAGTTTATGCCTTATCCATTCTCCTATTATCGCATTACTTTCTGGAGTTTCTAATGCCTTTCCCTTTGCTTGTGCCTGTCTCATATAAAAAGCATCATATTCCTTTGTTACAACCTTAAACACTGGATACGTTCCATCAGCATTTACATCTGGGAAAAATCCATCTTTATGATCTGCCACATTATATGGAATATACGCCTGGTTTCTATTTCTCTTATAGCCATTTTTACGTATTCCCCAATTTACGCCAGAGCCATATCCAGTATCGCTGCCATCAGCTTTCAGTAAAGAAACTTCTAATGTATCTACCGGCTCAATAGTCTGAAAATTCTCCCAAGATAAATTTTCCATATTAGTATCCGCAACATCATCTTCCACATTTTTCTTGCTAGAAAATGAAACCTTATCTTTTATCTGCCCATCAAAGCAATTTATCGTATCAGGTAATAGACTGTTGAAGTAATGGTTTGCCTCTTTAGGATTACATGCATCCATACATTCTCTTCTTACAAAGAATGCATTCATAGTGTAATTAGCTGAACCATTAAAAGCCTCTATTGCCTTTCGCCCCCTGCACCATACATACACCTTGGAATGTACCTGTTTACCTTCCACAATATAATTGCATGATATCTGAGGCATTCCAGATACACTATTCAACCTTTTTATCAATGAGCATATCTTGTCATGTTTCTTTTGTGTCAGACCCGTGCCCTTTGTCATCCCAAGTATAATGTCCACTTTTATTCCAGACACATATTCTTTATTCCTGCCATCAAATAGTTTTATCAAATGACTTGATATTCTCTCAACATCAGTAAATGCTGTGACAATTTTCAAATGATTACATGCTTCGCCATCTTTTCTCGCTGGTATAAACAATATTTCTTCTTCAAAATTATCAGTATACATACCTTACTCCTTTATACTTGGTTCTACACTTTCGTAGTCAATTCCCGCAAATGTTCTTAAAATAGCTTCAAAGATGATTTTAGCTCCTTTTGCAGGTACCGCCATACCAATTTGTTTTCTAACAGACTCTTTAGAACCCTCGAAAATATAATTATCAGGAAACGTCTGTAATCTTGCTCTCTCTCTATTAGTCAATGCTCTTGGCTCCGAATAATGATACATATGCGTTCCACCACCACCAGAACCAGTTACTGTATATGCGGGTTTATCTGGATCTAACCTCTTATAAATCTGACTTATCTTTGCCCCTTTTACTTTAAGCTGCAATTCTTCTGGCAAATCCGCAGTAAACGCATTTTCTCCCGGTTTAATATATTTCAATCGCTTTACAACTATTTCAGATTGCTTTGTTAACTCGTTATTATAAGCTTCCTTTCCGATTGGAGGATTCTCTATTGCATTCTTACAAGTAACATCAACATTTTTATATGGTTTTGGACTAGGTATTTTAAATTCATATGGCAGATCCTCCCTGATACCAACAATTATCACCCTATGTCTTGCCTGCGGCACCCCATATTCCTCAAATTTATATAAATTAGGATATATTCTATATCCAGCATTCTTCAAATCTTCCTGTATCTTCTGAAATGCCTTTCCATCATTAGCACTCTTTAATCCGCCAACATTTTCTGCTAAAAACCACAAAGGCTCATATTTCTTTAATACTTTTACCCCATATGTATATAACGGACCATATACACCATCAAATCCCTTTTGCTCACCTACAACAGAAAAATCATTGCATGGAAATCCAAAAGCTAATGCATCTATATCTCCAAGACTGTCAATATCAAGTTTTCTTACATCTCCACAAATAACACTCTCTCCATCATCTGGGCAGATATTTCTCGTATATGTATTACATGTGTCTTTATCATAATCATTTGCCCATTTATGAATAATCTTATAATCTGAATCTTCAATCTTCGCTGTCGTTGCTCCCAGTGCCAATCCGCCAGGACCACAAAATAATTCTCCAAGTTTAAATTCTTTTACAATATTCTTCATCAAACTTTATCTCCATTTGCTAATATAAATTCTCTGTTAAATTCGACGCCCAATACATCTGCAATTTTCTCTAAATCTTCTACTGTAAAACTTTCTCTTTTCATTTTCGAATTAAAGCTTTGTGGCGATTTTCCCAGCCGCCTTGCCAGTTCTGCTTCACTTACACCACATCTCACACACAATACTTTTATCTGTTCTGATATTGTCATGCACCAATCCTCCTGCTTACTATCTATTTTTATATTATAAACATATTTTTTGATGATGTCAAAATAATTTTTAAGCATATGTTGTTTATAAATTGCTAGTAAATTAAAATCAAAAACTACTCTCACTAACTTTTCACAAGCAGAAAGCTATTTTAATTTTAATCTTTATTTATTAAATCTTTTTCAACACACATAGGGATTACCATATCTAGTAAATGCTCTTCTTTGGTTAATTCTTTAATAACTTCAAAATATATTTTCTGAAGTTCATATTCAGAAAGTTTAACCATTTGTTCTATATGACATTTTTGAGCATAATCTTTATCTTGTGCATCGTTCAATATCCTAATTGCCTCTAACAATTCTTCTGTAGGTTCTACACTATTTTCCTCAAAATCATCTATTCTCCCATATTTATCATCTGATATACATTGATAATCCATACACTTAACAGCCAAATCAAATAAATCTTTTCTCATTTTTGCAGAAACTATATCCATATATTTTATCGGATGCTTCAATCTGTAGACATTTTCTGCATATTCTCTGACCTCTTTAATAAAAACAGGAAAACTACTTGCTGTTAAAATATAGCTAAATGCTGATTTATATTCACTGCACATACTGTTTGCACCAATGCCCATATTTTCACCAGAAGTTATTCCTATTATAGCTTTTACGGTTTCTTCCTCCAGCCCTAAAAACTCACAAACTTTTTCCATTTCAAATGCTTCATAATCTGTTTCACCAATAAGATAACCTACTGATACCCCAAAAAAATCTGCCAAATTTGACATTGTTTCATATGAAGGAAACCCTATAGTTTTTCCATTTTCAATTTTACTTCCTACACGTAGCCATCTGCTTATATTTGCCTGAGTTCCGCCTCCGTATTTTTCCTTATATTCTTTTAAGAAGCTTTTTTGAGTATAATTCTTTTCTTTCATCAATTTATGCAGGCGATTGCACCAGCATTGTGCCTTATCATGTTCTATATCATTCATAATATATTTTATCCTCCTAATTTTATTATTTGCATCATTTATATATCATCATTGGTATTTACATTTATAAAGATAAATCTTAAAATATGTCTTGTCAATTTAAAGATCTTTAATCAGGAGGCATCACATGAATGAAAATAATTATATCCAAACAATAGGCGAAAACAGCACCCTACAAGACAGCATCATTGAAAATATGTATCTAAAAGCATTTGCACCATCTCTGATGCAGAAAATACATCTAAAGAAAAATACATAACGAAAACTATGCTAATTAAATCATCCAACGACATGAGTATCCAGGAAAAGCTAACATCATTGGATAAGAATTACGAATGTCGTAATTATGAACGCTGGCAAAATTTACTATATTTTACCATCATATCATTTAGCGTATTAGGAGTAACAGTTGCCAGTCCCATTGCTATGAAAAATGTTCGTAAACTTTTCACAACATAATTCAAAACTTGTATTATGTTTCCATTTTACCATATATTATATAGTCATTTGCTAAAACAATACTTTTCTACATGATGTTATGACAGAGGAATCACCTTCCTCTGCCATTGTTCCAAATCTTATCTCCAGTCTTCTCCTTATCAGCATCTCTGCCAACACTCTCATCATAAATTCTCTGGAACTCCTCATAAAGCTCATCCCCATCCAGCTTTCTTCCAAGTTTTTCATCACATCTGAGAACAACCTTATGCTTCCGCTCACATCAGCAACATCAAATCCGAATATATCAGCCTTAACAGAATCACTTACATTTTCATAACCACCTAGCTCTGATATTCTCCTGACAATCCAGCCAGCTTTGTCCACAGGTTCAGTTTCTCTAATTTCCACAAATTCATTTTTATCTGTCATATCAGTTACACTTTCGCCAACTCTTGCCACATTCACATCAGACGAATTATGAATCTCTGGTATTCCTATGCCATCTAAATCAGTCTGTTGTTTTCTCGCACTATCAGCTTGCTCTTTCTGTCTGCCTATTTCATTCTGATTATTGTTAGGATTCATCACCTCAACCTTTCTATCAGGCTCAACGACTGTTGCCGTTGCTTTCTCAACCTCAGTATTCTTTTCCATCCCCGGTATCTCAATTTCCCTGTCTGCAACTATTTCTTCATTCTCCGACACCACATAATAAGCTGTATACAAATCTTCTTTCACAATGCCATCAGCAAGCTGTATCTGCCTCTTAATATCCTTTTTCTCCTTCTTCAGCTCGTCCAGTTCTTCCTGCACTCCCACATGCCATATCTGATATTCCCGGTACTGCTCTTCATTCTTTATACTGCGTTTCCGACTAGAGCTTTCTCTGTATATCTCATGCTGTCTGTCCTCAATCTGCTGGATTTTTTCTTCCTGCTCACCTATGAAATCCACAAGATCCACAACACTTTTGATGTCATTATTTACAAGTAGCAGATATTCGTCCTGCAACCGATGAAACCTCTTCAAATCCTCTGTATACTTTGCTCCGCCGACTACAAAGCGCTTCTGCTCTACAATCCTTAACCTGTACAGCTTTGCATAAAACTTCTTCTGGAATGGTGACAGCTTCGCCCTGTGCAATCCTCTGATATCCGACGAATAAAAGTAAGGCTTTGCCATCCATGGCATATCCACATGATGCCTTAACGCCTCCTCTGAAAACATTTCGTCTAGCTTTGCCAGTTTATGATAATATCGAAATCCCGGTGCCTGCACTTCCATCCACGCGTCTTTCTTGAATACATATCCAAGCCGTTTCATCAGATATTTAAAATGCTCCACATTCCCGGCTGCATATGCACACATCTTGGCATCCCTGAGAATTATCTCTTTCATGGACATTTCCTTTTCCCACTTGTCCCTGCTGATATTCTTTGGATTCTTGCTGTACTCTGCCGGCATTATGGAAAGTCCAAGTTCATCACAATATTTATTTGTGATAGGCTGGAGATGATTCTTCCAGTTGCTTTTCGGTGAATTGTATTTCTTGCCGGTTGTCATGCTGACACTGTTCCAGATAAGATGTCCATGCATATGCTCTCTGTCTGTGTGGACTGCATACACAGCCTCATAATCATCACTAAGCACATCCTTCGCAAAGTGCTCCAGCACATACATTGCCTGCTCTGCCGTCACTTTTTCTTCCGGTGAAAATGATATGATCACATGATACCCCTGCCTTTTACCCGTCTTATGAAAAATGTTCTTTGTCTCTTCCATCTGCTCAAATGCTGTATCCGGCAGGCAGTTAATACCGCCCACCAGTACACATTCTTCTGTCTTATCCGGATTCTGGATATATTCCAAAGCATTCTTTAGGTGTGATGCTGGATTTCTACCTTCCGATTCCATGATATTTAGGATCTTTGTAATCGCCATACTTCCATCACCTCCCCGAATGTTTTCTTTACCTCATCCATACTGCTCTGCAATTTATCAATATCGCTGTAATACAATCTTCCCTGTGAATTGCCAAGCTTAACCACCTGATTAATATTATTTGCAATACCTGCAATAACACGAATTATTTTTGCCCTGTCCTCTGGATAACTTGTATCAATGTTGCCTCCTGTCCGAATTAATTCTCTTATATAGGCACTTGCTGTCATTCCTGTTCGCTTAAGTGCCGCTTTCAGAATATCCATATCTTTCTCTGACAGCTTCACCGATATCTTATAATCTTTCCTGTCAGACTTGTATCTTCTCTTTCCATCTGCCATACGTTTT
>ENA-OPRU01001400-OPRU01001400.1-human-gut-metagenome-genome-assembly--contig:-NODE-1400-length-10951-cov-1.557360_pt1 | contig 10951 bp, 12 predicted proteins | sample MGYA00241897_ERZ501888 | MGnify/ENA primary metagenome ERZ501888 (study PRJEB25962, sample SAMEA2042398) | human gut metagenome | biome: human gut; feature: human-associated habitat; material: faeces... | reverse complement strand
CGGATAGGCGACCGCCGCAGTACCACCACGCGTACGAGAGGTCGCTCCCGCCGCCCGCGTTGAACAACCCGCAGCGCGAGCCGCCCCAGAGAGAGCCGCCGCGCCGCAATTCGTGCAGTCCCGGAGCGGAGATCGGGTTGATGATCAGAGCGTCGGTCAGGCCGCTGGTGCTTGTCGCGCCGACGCCGGTGGGCAGCAGGAATCCGTGCTTTTCGGTGAAGTCGGTCTGCCACTGCCACTGGTTGTCGGTCTTGTCGTTGACGGGTGGATAGTCGCCCACATGCACGTAGTCGGCGGTGATGGCGGTGCCGCTCGCCTTGGTGGTGTCGAACACCTTCCACACTTCGGTATGGCCGGAAGTGTCCGAATCCTTCACGTTCTTCAGGATGATGTCGCCTTCGGTCTCGTAGAGTCCGGCGAACAGTTCGATGCCCTGGAGCTTGATCGGCTGATGGGTTTTGGACACGTCCTCGCGGGGGATGCCGTCGTTGCCGAGCACGCCGTCCGTCGAACCGGTCAGGTACGGCATCTGGGTGACATGCATGGCCGTCGTGGTCGTGAAGGCCGCGCCGGACACGTTGATCGCGGTGGTTGCCGAGTCCACGACGGTCTTGGAGATGACCTTGCGGTATGCCGCCGCCTCGCCGGTCTTATTGTCTCCACGGTCGGTGCCAGTGCCGACGCTCACGTAGGAGCCGAGGTCGATGCTTGCCGCGTCAGTGGCCTTGACCAGTGCGCGTGTGACGTTGGTTTCGGCCTTGCTGACGTTGATCTGAGCGGAACCGTTGAAGTCGCCGCCCAAGTGGCGTTCGATGTCCTTGGCCGCGTATTTGAGCATGTGCATGAGCTGGGTGTAGAACGTGTCGGCGGAGGTCTTTCCGCTGTAGCCCTTGCCTTTGCTGGTGGTTACGGCCACGGAGCCTTGTTCGCTCATGGAGGCCGGAATCTGACCCGAGACGGACGCGGCCTTGCCGCCGTAATTGGACAGCGGGTATTTCGCGTACGCCATGCACGGGCGGAGCGAACCGTCCGGCAGCAGCGCGCCCGGCATCGGCGAATAGCCGTCGTGCTGGGTGTCCGAATACCAGATGGTGCAATGGTTCGTGTCGAACTCGAACCGGTAGAAGCCGGGGGTGGTGATGACGAACACGTCGCCATTCGACCCGTCCTTCGCGTAATTGCCAGCCAAGCCCTTGATGGCCTTCACGACCGGCGTGCCATCATCGGCCACCGCAACGTTCGCGTCGAACACACGAAACGCGCTCAAACCAGCGTAATCGTCACGTCCAGCACGATAATTCGAGCTTGGCACGACGGTCAGACCGGCATTGTCGCCGACCTTCACGCCGTCCGGCGAATTGGAGAAGCTATAGAGCGGGAAACGCACGCCATACGTGCGCCCGTCACGATGCGCGGCGAAATACTCGCGCACGTTCGACACGACATGTTTCGCACTGTCGTAGGCGAACTTGGTGCCGTCCACGACACCATTCTTCTGCGCGCGCTCCAAACGGGCGTAATCACGCAGACGCAAAAACTTATCGGGATTAGCCAAAACAAACCTCCTTGAAATCAGGCGTTAATCGCGGACAGGGCCCAATCCACGTCGGACTGGTCGATATCAGCCAACGGATTGCCGGTCTGCACCGGTGTGAGCGTGGTCGAATCAACTTCGACCAGATCGGAGAAATTCAAAACCGAAGTCGAATCCGGCACCTGCACGCAACGGACGAAACGCCATGCATCCTCACTCTCTCCGACAGTCACCTCATACGCGAACGCGTCATCGGTCGGCGGAACGGTGACGGTCGCCGTGCCGTGCTCGTCCAAACGCACCTCGAACGAGTCGCGTACGACGATACGACTGCCGTTCCTGAACCGTTCGGTCGGAACCACATGAATCTTCTCGCCAGCCAAGTCCGCTATGCCATCGGCGCTTGGATGGCCGAAATCGAAATTAATCTGAGTCAAAATATCCTCCTAAAAAACAGGGATATGGAACAATAGGAAAACCCACACACGCGCCCGTCCAACGGCAACACGACGATGTGTGGGATTATTCAACAGAATTGAAAGGAACCAATGCTTTTCGACACATTCGTGACCACCGTTTGGAAACCCTCATGTGCGAAACTCCGCGAATGCACCAAAGTAGGCTACGAAAGCGCCCTGAATTGCCATATCCTCCCGCAATGGAGCGGAAGGGACATGGACGCGATCAGCGTGGCGGACATCGAATCATGGTTGGACTCCTTCGACAAGCCGGGAGCGGCACGCAAGGCCTACGCGGTGTTCCGCGCGATACTGCGACTCGCGTTCAAACGCGGTTTGGCTGACAATGACGTGACCAGACGCGAGATACGCCTGCCGCACCTACGACACTATGAGCCGCAAGTACTGTCAGCGTCGGAAGTCCGACGCCTGTTGAAAGGCTTCTACGGGCATCCATTGGAAGCGTGGCTATTGGTGTCCGTGTGCGCGGGATTGCGCCGCTGCGAGTCGGTCGGCTTGGAATGGGCTGACTTGGATTTGCGTCGCGGCACCGTCACGGTGAAAAGGTCGGTGCAGTGGGTGGCGGGCCATGAGACCGTCACCGAACCGAAGACCGATATGAGCCGACGAACCGTCGCATTGCCACGGTTCGCGGTCAAACGCTTGGTGGAACTACGCCACGGCACGAAGACCGGACGGCTGGTCGGCAGTCTGAACGCGAACCAAGTGGCAAACCACTACCGCAGTTGGTGCAGGCGCATGAAACTGCCCTGCGTGCCTCCACGCAACCTGCGCCACACGTTCGGCACGTTGGCGATCAAAGCCGGAACCGACATCAGCGTGGTCGCACGCCAGCTCGGACACTCCGACATCCAAACCACCGCCAGATATTATTTGAAGCCTGATCTGAGCGTCCTCAAGGACATGCAGAAAGCATGGCAGAAACTCATATTGACCTGCTGATAGCATTCCGTAACCCAGTCGGGTGACTGGGTCGTAGTCGCGCACCCTAGAGGCTATGACGCCTACTCCGTCGCAAGCATGGTTTTCAAACCGAACACGAACACGTCAATAGACATCAAGCTGCCGATCGAAGCGGCAAACTGGGATTCATACTCCGTCGAATTACAGTTGATGAACGACGCTAAAAACAAAGTGCCGTCGTTCAACAACATCTCGATGATCACGAACAGTCATTCGGCAAAAGGATTTCAGCTTGTCGCATGGAACGCCAGCGGCACGTCGCTGAGCTATCGCATCGCCGTGACTGTCCACGTCTTCGACGCGAAGCAATAGTTTTCCGTAACCCTGTACAATGCGAGGGGCTTCACGGTCATCCGCACCGGCATGATGATGCTGGTCAAATACTCCGGCAATATCGGTAATGGCAGTTGGGATTCAGTGCAATGCGAATACGTGCTGCCCGCCGAACTGCGCCCTCCGGTCGAAGTCAATGCGATGGTGTGCGTCTCCAACGGGCAGACGGCGAGAATGCTCGTCGTCAATCCGAACGGAACCATTCGATGCGCGAACATGGGAGCCGCTGGCAGCAATCAGGGTTGTGTTGGCTCGCTCTGCTATCCGATTCCATGAGGATAGTTTTCCGTAACCCAGCTATGCCAACTGCAATGGCAGGACACCGCATCGTTCGTTCCGGCTTCTTATGGCGCTTCTAACACCATCACGGTCAAAGACGGTCTGATTTTCGTGGACCTGTCTTCGTTCCGAAGCACCGTGAAAGTCGGCGATTACCGTGTCTGGCTGTTCCAAGCGGGCGTGAAGCCCTCCAAAACGGTCGGTCTTGGTTGCGTCGCGAACGTGGCTGGTGCCGCGTATGGCAAGCAGGCGAGGTGGAACGCTGACGGGTCGGTGACGCTTATCGGAGGCGTGGGTTCGTCCGATATCGTCCAATGCTTCTCGAAGACCATTCCGGTGCCCGATGGTGTGGAATTCGTCTAGGCCGTCAGCCAGCAACCATGCGATGTGGAATATGCATAATTGGGATTCCGCAACCACAGACTCTTATCACCTTACGGCGGTAGCCAGAACGGCGGCTTTTTTACCACGACGATGACCTATATCGTTGCCTAAACCGTCGCGACCGGAAACGATACGCTGCCGGCATGCCATGTGTTTGCGGGAATGGTCGCCTCATACGCGGGACGGAAATACACGCTGCTGCCGACCACATAAAGCAGCCGATTCTGCATTTGACTGCCCTGCTGACTGTCCACGAACACGCCGAAACCTTCCATTACGGCCCGCACATCCATGCTCGCCAAAATCGTTGAATCCCACGCCTTCAGCCAGAACTGGCCTTTGTTGACCCACCGGCAGTAGACGGTCGCCAAACCATTGACGACGCATCCACTGATTGTGAATTCCGGGTCGGAGGTAAGTTTCGTGAAACGAATCGGGGTTACGGAATGCTATTTCACCGGCCAGCAGCCGCAGACGCGGAAATAGTATCCGCTGTTCATGCTGCCGCTGATCGTGACCTTGCCGTCAGAGTCGAATGACAAGGCTCCATGCTGCTCGTTCACACCTTCCAGCAGTATCGTGCCTTCACCCTCCGGCAGGAAACCGGCATCCATCGTCTCATTCACGATCTGGCCGTTGGAATTGATGTTGGATGTGAAGGACGTGTTGCCAAAAGCGAACGCCATCATGCCGACCTTGGCGATATGTACCGTCATGCCGTAAGGCCCATGCCAAATCTGCCGTTCAAGGGTTACGGAAAACTATTTCGCCATCCAACAGCCGTGCGCCGTGGAGTAGGCGGCTTTCGGGTCGCCTAGCATTTGCACCTTCCCGCCACGCTCGACAAGCAGGCTGAAACCGCAGGATGGAAACGCGATGATGCTCATGTCGGCGAGCGGACGGAACGCTTCTGGGATGGTCTCATTCGCCGTCGAGTAGTTCTGCTGTCCACTGCCGGTGAACTTGACGTTGCCGTTGATCGTGACGACGCGTCCGACGCGACACAGAGTGAGGCTGTCGTTCGTATACGGAGGCTTCCATTGCTGGGTTACGGAATCCCACAAAGCCCCCCTCGGCGTGAACAGGCGTACCGGCGTACCGACCGTGATGCCGTCAAGCGGGATACGCCAGAGCGGCATGTACGCGTCAACCGCGCCGGACAATATCTTCCCTGACGGAATGGTCGGGTCGGCGGCGGCAGTCGCGTTCGGCGTACCCTTCAACACGGTCAATGCCACATTCTCATTACCGGTCTTGGAATCTCGATGGTAGTGTGCGCAGATAATGTCATTGCGTTTCATGCCCTGCGACCCGTTGGAGATCGTCACGGATTCCGCCGCAGTGATATGCCAGTCCAAGCCTTGGATCGACGCGCAGCCGGTGCCGATCGTCGCCCTGTTGGATGAACTCATCGAGCATTTTAACGCGTCGCCCCAGTCGTACACCACGTCGGACTTCGAGAACTTGGCCTGATGGATGATCGCCTTGTCCTCGCTTGAGATGTGTGCAACTCCGGCCTTGCCGTCAACCAGTTCGATGGTCACTGTTCAACCTCCTTCAACCATGCGTTAAACGATTCATCGTCCTTCTGCATGAACGCCATGAAAGACGCATTGCATTGGGAACACAATTCGTAAATGTCAGGTGCCACATCATCCGCGATGCGGGTCGCCTTGCCAGCCGAATAGCGGCGCACGGTGAACCATTCACGCGCCTCCGTGTCACCAGCGGCGACATAGGCGGTCTTGCCGCACTTGTCGCACACGTATTTCGAGTAACCGTCAGACTTCACTATCCAATCCTTTCAAACGTAAAACAGCCAAGCGAAGGCAACTGTCGCCAAGTCCCGCCGAAATCCACGGAAGGGTCAACACCAGTCGTGTTCTGGACCACATAGCCGATCGGGAACACGACCCTCCCGGAAGCGCCGTCGCCGACATGCGCGCTGATGACGCCGTCCACGCTCACGATCGAGGAACCATCCACCCTCACGCCACCAAGCACGTCCGTGGACGCCTTCGGCAGTATGTAGGCGTTCGCGCCCCGTTCGACCGAAGCGAGCTTCGACCGCTCGTCATCGGTCATCATGCCCGACTTGGCACTGTCGGCCACGGTCTTGGCCGCATCGGCGACGTTCTTCGCATCCTCGGCGGTCTGATTCGCCTTGCCGATCTGTGCCGCGAAACCGGAAGCCGTCTTGTTCGCCGACTCGGCGACCTGCCTGACGGCATCCAAATCTTCGGAAGCGACCTCCGCGTTGATCGTGCCGCCTGAAATCGACAGGCCACGGCCAGCCGTCAAAGACACGCCACCGCCAGCCGAACCCGAAGATGAAGAGGAAGAACCGGAATAGTTCGCGTTCGCCGACTGCACCGGCAGTCCGACCTCGAACGTCGAAGTCAAAATCCCGGAATCGATTTTCACGATCCGCTTCGTCACCACGGCGGTGACGTTGACGCCGGAAGCCTGATCCGTCGCAACAATCTTGTCATCCACACGCAGACCGTCGCCGACCTCATCGGACAACGTCACTTCGACCGACCCACCGGTCTGCAATTCCTGCAGATGCTTCTGCGTCTCGGATTGCAGCGTTGACAAATCCGCGTTGGAATAGTCGTATGTGGCGCATACTTCATCGGCGCCTACGAGCGTCTGCGTCTGACTCACCACGCCGGTTGCATCGGCGAAATAATTGACCACCAGACGGTTCTTGAGCTCCTGCGAGCCAAGGCCGATGAGATGATTCACCGCGCGACGGTTGGTCTCGGCCTTGAAATCCACCAAGTCGGAATCGACCGTATTGGTGATGATGCCGACCGGCGTGATGCCAAGCAGGATGTGATTATCCTTGGCTTGGAAGTCGAGGCGTCTGCCGCAGGATGCGAGCAGATTGCGGAATCCTGTGTAGGCGTCCACATAACGTGGATTCTGAAACATCCAATTCGACAAAGTGGAAGCATCGGAGGAATCGACAGTGAACACCGAATCCAAACCGATGCGCTTCAAAAGGCTTTTGAGGATGTCAGGCAGCTTGCCGGAGACGGTCAGGTAATCCTGATTCGCGTCCGGCTGCAATATCTTCGCCGCCAACATGCCAGTCCACGATTGGCCGATCCACGTGGCCGTGGACACGCCACCGGAAACAGCCACACGACGGTCGACGATCCGGCCGCCCACGTCACTGCCGTCAATCCAGAAATACCAGCCACGTTCGATTTCCGGCGCATCCGGATCTTCGATGGTCAGTTCGAAGTCGTTTTCGTCCGTGCCGCAAGCCCAATCCAACGTCACCTGCGATATGCTCGCATGTGGCGTCAGCTTGCCGTCGGCGAGGATAACGTCAGCCAAGGCACACCTCCAGAAACGTCAAACATGGTCAAGTCGATGCCATAATTGCCGGAAACCGTCAACAGCGAATCTCCTGCCGGTATCGGCTCCAAACATACGAGCCGCTTCCACTGCCGTTGCCGCGAACGCCCTTGTCGAAAACATCCGAAACGTCGCCGTTTTCGGCCGTCAACGTTATCGTCTTCCGTAATCCGGTGGCCGACAGTGACACATGACCGCCTTCCGGAACTGTCACATCAACCGCGTAAGTGTTGCCGCCAATCTGGAAAGACGGATTGACGCAAGGGCCGAAAATGACCGCAGCGAACTCAGCGGCCTTGCCGGTCGGATTATTCACCGTCAAGGCGATTTTCGACGGAGCCAAATCGGTCGGCAAGTCCAGTGGAAGGTCAATCTGCGCACCGGTGCCTGCCGTCATCGGAAAGAAATGCTGCACCGGCAGCGCGCGACGCCAGACGCCATCGCAAAGGACAATCGTGTAATCGACTTGCGCGTATTCCGGCCATGGCACCAGACCGAGCGATGAGCCGACGACATACGCCCGCTGGAACCATTCGCCATCGACGGTCAACATGCCTGGCGTAACGGCCTGCACGTCCGAATCGAAAGCCGTCTGAGCGGCATCCAATGCGGCTGGCGTTTTGGTGCGGACGGTCATTTTCGCCGTCGAAGCGTTCCGGCTCACCGATTTGATGCCGCGAGTGGCCAGCGTGTACGTCCATGCGTATCCGCGCATTTCCTGCAGGTCAGCCACCCACAGATCATCGGCGTTGAGGTCGATGACCGTACCATCATGCGACGTGTATTCAAGCTCGCGCATATCTGCGGATCAACCTCCCCAAGTCACGGTCGCCGACCGTCGAATCATCGGACGCGGCACTGATAATCGCGCCAAGATCATTGTGCAGACTTGTGATCGCAGCAACGACGGCACGCGTATCCACCTGCACGGAAACATCCGGCATGCTGTGACTTGTCATGAACGCCTCGCGAGGCACGCGCATCTCGTTGATGGCGCGCATGGTCTCAAGCCCGTAATAGTCGACAGCGGCAGCCCTGTGCGTGTACTCGCCCGCGGCGAGACGCGCGTTGAGCAGATACACGCTGTCGCTCAAACCATTGCCGGGCGCCCACGCCGGATCCACGTAGCCGGAAAACATGCCGCCACCTGCGAACTGCTGGAAGTGGCCATCGGCGAACATTCCACCGGTGTAGCCACCCTCCTTCTTCGTTTTCTCCGTGACGGTGAAGCTCTTGTCCGCGATCTGATAATTCTGGATGCTCCGCAAGGTCGCGGAAGCATGGTCGGTGACACTGACCGTGAAGTTCTTGTCTCGGATGGTCTTGCGGTTCACGGAATCCACTTTGCTGGACGCCTTGTCGGAAGCGTTCAGTGTGGTCTTCTTGTTATTCAGACGCTTATTGTTTACCGCATTGATCTTGCTGGACGCATGGTCAGAAGCGGTAAGGACCATATTCTTGTTGTTAAGCTTCTTGGCGTTGACGGCGTTGATCTTGCCGCTGGCCCTGTCGGTCGCGTCAAGCTTCGCGGTGCCTTTGGCGTTGTTGACAGACCTGACGTTGCTTTTCGCCTTGTCGGCCTTGCCGGAAGCCTTGTCCGTCGCGTCAAGAGTGGCCTTGCCTTTTGACTTGTTCGCGGATTCGACGTTCTTCTCGGCATTCTTGGCCTTGCCAGACGCCTTATCGTCGGCATCGAGCTTCGCGGTGCCCTTAGCCTTATTGACCGAATCAACGTTTTTCTTCGCATTATCGGTCTTCGACTTGGCCTTGGAATCGTCAACGTCAAGCTTCGCCTTGTTGTTGTCGGCGGTCTTCTTGATATTGTCGATGGAAGCCTTGATGCTGTCTGAACTCAACCGCCAACGGTCGGCCAAGGCGTTAGCGGCCTGTTCGCTCATGCCGGAGGCTTCGGCCTGCCGGATGATCGCGTCACGCGCGTCCTGCAGCACGCCGTTCGCGCGTTCGATCTCGCCGCTGCTGAAACCGGTGCTCTCGCCCTGCTTGAGAATCTTCTCCGCAGCGTTCTGGGCGCTGCTGGCGATGTCCTCCAACGCCTGCTTGGTCTTCGTGCCCTCCTCGGAAAAACGGTCAAGCAGATTGCCGGACTGGTCGAAGACGACGCCGTTATCCTCGCATGTTTTTGACAGTTCGCCGATCTTCTGGTTCAGCTGGTCGACCGCCTGATCAGCAGTCAGATTGCCCGACTCCAAACCAAACAGCGCCTGCACCAGATCATCGATTTGGCTTGACGCATCCGAAGCGGAGGAACCAAGCTCCTTGTTCGCGCTGGCAGCTTCCTTCGCGGCGGCGGCAGACTTTCCGTCGGCGTCCACGGCGTTCTTGGCGGCCTTGCTTTTCTCATTGGCCTTCTTGGAAGCATCATCGTAGGCCTTTGATTCCTCTTTCAGGGCTTTCTTGATGGCGTATGCCGCGGTTCCGCCAATGCCGGGCTTGTCGATTTCCTTGATCTGCTTGTTGACGCGCTTCAACGCGGCCTCGTTCCCCATGGCCGCGCTGGTCATATCGGTCAGGCTGATACCCGCATTGTCAAGCCATGTGGTCAACTTGACACCGCCACTGCTCATATCCTGATAGGCTCCGGCGATTTCGGACGCGACATCCGAACCGGACTCCAGAGCGCTTTCCAGCTGCTCGGATGCCGCCTTAGCCTTCTGCTGCTGAGAAATGAAAGCCGATAACGCCACGCCGGCCACCGTCAGCGCGATGCCCCACGGGCCACCGAGCAGACTCATTATGCTGCTGCCAACCGCCTTGAAACCAGCGGTCTTCAACTGCGCCTTGGAAGCAGACGTGCCGAAAGCCTCCATCTGCTCGGAAGCGCTCATCGAAGACCCCTTGAACAGGTCGAAAGCCGTCTGCGCGGATCCAAGCGCCGTCTTGACACGTTGAATCGGGTCTATCGCAAGCCCGATGTTGTTGGCCATGGTGCTGGTGCTGCCGTTGAGATTGCCCGCGGCCTTATGCACCGCGCCGAACACGCCGGCCAGAGACGCCATGACCACGAGCGTCTGCTGCGCTCCGGACGGCAAACCGGCGAACGCGTCGTATCCAAGCCCTGCACCATCTTGCGCAAAGGCCCCTGAGCGCCCTCGCCAACGGAAATCATCAAGGATTCCATCGAACCGCCAAGATTCTCCAGATCACCCTTGAGATTGTTGTTCTTCGCAGCAGCCTGCTCGGCCGCGTAGCCGCTTTCAGAGACGGCCTTCGTCCACTTGTTGACACCGGACTCGCCCGCCTCGTAAAGATAATTCGCGGCCTTGATGGCATAGCTGCCGAAAATGGTCGCGTTCGCCTGGTTGCGCTGCTCGTCCGTCAAGCCTTTTTCGGCCTTCTGCAGTTGCCCTGCGAAGTTCGCCATGCCGACGAAATGATGTTGAGCGTCATATGCGCTGATGCCCAATTCCTTCATCGTGTTGGACGCTTCGGCGGACGGTGCGGCCAGTTTCATCAGCATGCTGTTCAACTGGGTGCCGGCTTCGGCGCCGATGGTGCCGTTCTGTGCGAAAAGCGCCAGTACGCCGGTGGTCTCCTGCACGTTCATGCCGAAGCTATTGGCCTGCGCGCCGCAATTGTTCAACGCCTCGCC
>ENA-OPRU01001390-OPRU01001390.1-human-gut-metagenome-genome-assembly--contig:-NODE-1390-length-11013-cov-1.754426_pt1 | contig 11013 bp, 9 predicted proteins | sample MGYA00241897_ERZ501888 | MGnify/ENA primary metagenome ERZ501888 (study PRJEB25962, sample SAMEA2042398) | human gut metagenome | biome: human gut; feature: human-associated habitat; material: faeces... | reverse complement strand
GAACTCCATTTATCTAATTTGTAAGGTCCGGTACCAATTGGTTCTTTAATCAACTCTTCTACCGGTTTTGTATTCTTATAAGCATAACCTTCAAATTGGTCTTTATTTACAATACTTACACTTAGCAATGTAGACAAGTTATCATTTCTCAACTCATCAAAGTTAAACTTGATTGTATAATCATCAATAACTTCAATACCTGGATATTCAGGTTCCTCAACAGCCTTCAACTGTTCTTTCAATTTGTCTAATTCGTCCTGAGCAGCCTTTTGAGCATTTTTATCTTTAGCTTTTTTAGCAGCATCTACCTCAGCTTCCTTAGTGCTAATCTGTCCCATCAAATCTTGCTGAGAATATTCAGCATAACCTACTAAGTGTTGGCAAGTCGCACCATAACGTCCGGTGTAGCTTGGGTCAGAAATAACCTTGTAAGTGAACTCAACGTCATCTGCCTGCAATTCTTGTTCATTAGAGAATTTAATTCCCTTTTTCAACTTGAATGTCAAGCTCATTCCATCTTCGCTAACTTCATAGCTTTCTGCCAATGCTGGCTGCAATGTGTTATTCACATCATACTCATACAATTTGTTGTACACTAGGTCAACAGCGTATCCGTCATATGCTGATGAATAATACAGAGGTGAGAATGTTCCTGTAAGCTCTTGAGCACCAACAACAATTGTATTGTCGCTTCCACCATTAGAGCCACAAGCTGTCAGCGATACTGCACAAGCAGCAGCTGCCATAACTGTTAAAAACTTTTTCATCTAATTTCCTCCTATCATCCCTGATAATGACATTATTATAATACACATCACATAGAATTACAATAATTATTCCATGAAAATTACAAAAATTTTTTGAAAAGTTTTCATATCTATGAAAATATTGTAATTCAATTACAAATTAGAAAGTTTTTTTCACATTGTTTCTCATACGCATACAATCTATTTCAACTGTATCAAATATACACTACAATATCTTTTGCCAGCGTTTCATCACAAAAATAAAAAAGAGCGGTTTTTACGCTCAAAATGTAACAAAATCAAATTTTTAATAAAAATCAACGATTTTTCTCATTCATTGTTCTTTTGCTTTAGCTCCTTCAACAGACAAATTCCCTCTAAAAGAATATCATTTATAAATAAAATACCGGCAAGCTCACCATTCAAAAACAAAAGCATCAGCAAACCAAATAGAAACAAACCTTCAACAAAGAAAAGCCGATACATTTCTTTACGATGATTTTCATCTTCCTGCATTTTCAGCAGTGCCAGCAATTCCATTCGTTTATATAAAAAAGCGTCCATTGCATACAATAGGCACCAAAACAAGAAGCCGTATGCATCATATACCCAATAGAACACCGGAAGCATTAGTACCTCCAATGCAGCGGCAAGCATCATATTACGATATGCTTTCTCCATTTCTATCACCTATTGCTATTATAACACGATTTATTTAGAATGCATGCTAGCTTTACTGCCTAGCTTCTTTCTTATAAAGATCCGTTTAAACGCTTTGGCCTGAAAAGGAAATAAAGGATAAAAATAGCTGGTTTTCGTTACTGTCTTATTGGATAGCATAACAAAAAGCATGCAAGCAAGACCAACATAAAATCCGACACGGGGCATCAACGCAGTGAAGATCAACAGCATTACCCGCATAAATTTGATCGCATAGCCCAATTCAAAGCTTGGCTGTGTGAAATCAGCTAAGGCTACAAATGCCATATATAAAATAATTTCCTCCGATAGCCAACCGGCATTGATCGCAAATTCACCTAAAATCAAAGCTCCGACAATGCTGAAGGTGCTATTTAAGGAGCTAGGCGTATTTAGGGAAGCCATTTTTAAAGCATCAATACCAAATTCCAATAATAGAAGCTGCGCAATTAAAGGAATATGTGCCTTGCTGTCAATCAAGGTAAATGCAAACCAATCAGGGCATAGCTGAGGATTGCAGTTGAAATAATACCAAATTGGTGTAACCAATAGAGTTACGAAAAAAACCGCTATGCGAATCATACGTAAATAGGTTCCGGTAATCGGCGGCAAATAATAATCCTGTGCTTCTTGAATAAAATCAAAAAAGCTTGTTGGTAAAATTAAGGCACTCGGTGAATTATCAATCAATAAAAGGATTTTTCCTTCTAAAATATTGCTAGCTGCCGTATCGGGACGCTCGGTATAACGTACCTTCGGAAAGGGATTTAGCCATTTATGTGGCACAAGTGCTTCGGCTAAACTTTCATGTGCCATCGTCAAGGCTTCTACATGAATCTGCTGCAAGCGGGTGCGAATGTAATCAACAAGTGATGTCTCCGCTAAGCCTTCCATATAACATATCACAATATCACTTTTGCTCATCGAACCGATACTATGATATTCCATCGTCAAATGCGGATCGCGGATTCTTCTGCGAATTAACGCCGTATTAAAAATCAAGGTTTCCACAAAACCATCGCGACTGCCACGCAGCACACGATCATCTTCCGGCTCTTCCATGCTTCTGGTCGGATAGGTTCTCGCATCAATCAAAATACCTTCCGTATATCCCTCAACCAATAATAAAACCGTTCCACTCAATACCGCATTTACCTGCTGCTTGATATCCCTGCTGATTTCCGTTTCCAAATACGATATATAGCATTCACAAAAATGACTGGCAGCTTCCGTTTCAACACATTCCCGCACTTCCGCTTTCATCAAAAACTCCAGCATTTTTTCTAAAATTTCATCTTTCGCAAAACCATCAACAAAATAAAGACGCATGCTTATCCCTTGCACACATAACGGTTTTACGACAAGATCGAAGCTTTGTTGAAGGCGCAAGGCTTCTTCAAGCTGTTGAATCTGTTTTTGAAATTCTTTCTTCATGCAATCACCTAGTGGTAACATGTACCGCTAAAACCATTTTTATACAAAAAAAGACCTTGCTTTCAGATGGAATAGCACCTACTTACATAAGAAAACAATCATCAACAACGATCTATTTCTTATATACAGCCAATCCATAAGCAAGGTATATCCTGCAATTTTTATAGCGGCATATTTTTACATTCCTCGATTGCAGTTCAATTATGAGCGTTCCTGCTGCTCACTGTATTCTTCCCATTGTGTCATGAGATGCTCAATTTCATTATGAATATCATCGATCGTACTATCCAGCTCATTCATTTTTTGATAGTCATGATAATACTCCGGCTCAAAGCGAAGCTCACGCAAAGCCTCCAGCTCCTCTTCTTTTTTCGCAATTATTGCTTCCAGTTTTTTAATTTTAGAAGCATAATTGATCGGTTTCGCCAATTTTGGTTTTGTTGGTTCAATTTCTTTCGTTTCTGTTTCTATCGGTGTTTTATTGCTGTATTCCGCATAGGTTAGTGGATAATAGGTTGCTTTTCCTTCGTCGATTACAAGTATTGACGTTGCTAGCTTACTGATAAAATAACGATCATGGGAAACAAAGAGCATCGTTCCCTCATAATCCTGTAAAGATGCCTCCAAGGCTTCCTTTCCTGCCAAATCCAAATGATTCGTCGGTTCGTCCATGATTAAGAAATTCGGGTGCGACAGCATCAGCTTCACAAGACTTAAGCGCACCTTTTCTCCTCCGGAAAGACAATCTACCGTTTTAAATACATCTTCCCCACTAAATAAGAAACAGCCAAGGGCAGTTCGAACCTCGCTTTGTGTCAAATCACTAAAAGCGTCCCAAACCTCCTCCAATACGGTCTTTGTGGTATCGAATTGTGCCAGCTCCTGATCAAAATAGCCGACTTCGATCTGATGACCGAGCAAAAAACTTCCGGATAGTGCAGGAATGCTTTTCATCAAGGTTTTCACAAAAGTTGATTTGCCCTTCCCATTTGGACCGATGATCGCAATACGCTGCTTCTGCATTATCTCTAAATTTACTGTGCAAAGCGGCTGATCATAGCCAATCACCAGATCAGCTACTTCCAATACCCGTTTGCCACCACGCACACGAGGTTCGAAACGTGCATGAAAGCTTCGGGCTTCTTTTTTCGGATCTTCAACTCGTTCCATTCGCTCTAAGTATTTGATTTTCGATTGTGCAAATGCCGCTTTATTTTTCTTATAGCGGAATTTTTCAATCAGCTCCTCCATTCTTTGAATTTCTTTTTGTTGGCGAGCATAGGCACTTTTTTGCTGTTCCAAATCACTTTTTTTCGTATGGATATAATAGGTATAATTTCCCGGATAGCGTCGCATTACTCCATATTCAAGCTCATACACCACATCGGCAACATCATCTAAAAACATACGGTCATGGCTTACCATCACAACAGCCTTTGGATAACGCTTCACATACCCTTCTAACCATTCGATTGTATCAATGTCCAAGTGGTTGGTCGGCTCATCTAGTAATAAAATATCCGGTTTACTTAATAACAGCTTTACAAAAGCCAACCTTGTCTTTTGTCCTCCGGAAAACGAACCGATCGTACGTGTTAAATCACTTTCCTGAAAGCCAAAACGTGTAAAGACATTCATCATTTCACTTTCATATATATACCCACCGGCTTCTTCAAAGCGTTGCTGTAAGCGTGCATAAGCATTTAATACTTCTTCGCTGTGATCCTCTGCCATCTTAGCGGTTAATTTTGCAAGTTCTCTTTCCATCTCCTTAAGATGCGAAAAAGCCGCCTCTAGTTCTTCTTTGACAAGTGCTTCGTCATGTTCAAACGTTGTCTGTGCCAAATAACCGATGCGAATACCATTCATTTTATGAATTTCTCCACGCTCCAATTCTTCAACACCGGCAATCGCCTTTAATAATGTGGTTTTTCCACAGCCGTTACGACCGACCAAAGCAATTTTTTCGGTATTTTTAATTTCAAATTGAATATTCTCGAAAATCGTATTAGCCCCATACATTTTCGTTCCATTATGAATTTGATAAATCATTTTCTATCACACTTTCTATTTTCCTTTTTTCAACCCTCTTGCTTCTGCGAAAGAATCCGCGACCTGCTTAGCAATTTCCTCTTTATGTGCCTTCCAAAAAGCAGCATCTTCGCTATTCGTTACATAACCGAAATCAATTTCCAAGGCGTGCATTCCATTCGCATCTTTAAAGGAAGCATTTTCTTCTCTGGATAATTCGGAATACATTGCCGCAAAGGTCGCACGTCCACCGGTTTCTCGCAAATAAATGTTATTGTCAAAATACTGTTTATCCACATAGCTTGGCCCTACTCCCGAGCCATCGGGATTGACATAGGTGCTTGCCTTCATACCTAGATTTTTCTCCAATCCATACATGATCTGCCGTCCCAAAACCGAGCTGGCATGCGCACTATGCCATATCTCAACACCACCAAGATTCATTTCGCTTTGATTCATTCTTAAGGAAATATAATAGCGTGCACCACTCTCATAAGCTTGCGCAAAACGACCGTCCTCACCATAAGCCGGAGCAGCGGTTTCATCTACATCGGCGCGAGATATTGCCACCTTTAAGCCATAGCTTTCCAACTGCTTTTTGATTATTTGGGCAGCCTCATAAGTTTCCTTATATTCCTTTAATCCATGTCCGCTGCTTCCTTCATCAGGTACATATTGAAAATCGGTATTCATACCATACGGATCTCCCCCACATCACCCCAAACTAAATACACATCGACCACATCTTCGTCCGGTTTGCCACTCTCTACTTGTAAATACAAATAGTTTTCCTTCCAATGAATGCCCTTATCCTGCAACAAATCCTTATTGGCAATCAAGGTCGCATGTTTGACCTGCTTATTGCGTCGAATGGTCGTAAACGGTTCACTTTCCAAAGTTTCTTTATAAACCAACTGCTTTTCCACCAAATCGTCAATGACTGTAATTTCATAAAAGCCCGGCTCTAAATCACTCAAGGAGATCTTTAAATCAACATCGGCATCAATCGTCATCGTTGCGACTTTATCATTGCATAAATTATGTAGCTGTAAGGTTTTTCCTACCAACTCATCGTTACTTTCCGTATCATAGGTATCCGAATATAAGCCAAGGGATTCCCCATAATAGGTATAATCTTGAATTTCATAAATCTGGGCATTTTGCTTATTTAACAACTGTGCACTTTTTTCTTCATTCAAACCGCAAATCGTATAGCCCTGCTCATCATCGGTATCCGGCAACAATACGGTAATGATCGCATATAGGATAAGCGCTATAAGAAGCAAAAGCGGTATAACCAGCTTCCAGCGTATTTTTCTTTTTTGTTTCGGCGCATAAGCCATAGCAATTCCTCCTTATGAAAGTCTGGCATCTTTTAAATGCTTAGGCTGTTGATCCTTAAGCGGCGGATAGCTCATAAAATTGCAAGATACCTCATTATCCAGCATTGGCTTAGGATCTTTCGGTATCGGTAACTTCGTATCCTCAAAAGGTACATATCGCAAAGGGAACACACTTTCCTTCGGATAAACAACCGGGTGGAAAAACGAATTAAAGGTCCATGTCAAATCATATCCGATCATCGCATTTCCTTGATTAAGTTGTCCATAACGCTTTGCATTACGCAAAAAGCGACGTTTCAAAGCCTTTGGATTGAAATGCAAGTTTTCCAACAGGGTAATCACAACCATTAAAAAGCCATTGCGCATTCTCCATATAAAATCCTTCCATTTGCAATCATTTACATAGTCTAAAACAAAAATATCAATAAACAATCCATCGCACTCCGTACATTTGTTTTTCAAAAGACTGTTTACCTCTTCACAATAGGTTCCTTTTTTTCGTACCTTCATCGGAACCACCACATTATAGCGCTCATCAATATCGAAGTTCTGTGCTACATAGCCATCTCCAAGTTCATGAACAACCTTCACAAAGCGTTCATAATCCTCACGCATCATACCGATATCTGCATCATCGTCCCATGGAATAAAGCCTTTATGACGTACTGCCCCTAAAGCACTTCCACCGGTCAGCCAATAGTTAATATGATGTTTTTGACAAAGGGCATCAATATCCTTTAACATTTCCAAAAGCACAAGCTGCACTTCACGAACCGTTACTTTTGTGCCGTCTTCATGCTCTTTTATGATATATTCTTTCATAAAAATCACCATTATCATTATAGAAGAAAACCGCTCCTTAGACAATCCCTTTCCTATTTTCTGTTTATTTCTTACGCTTTTACGTACTATCCTTCGTTTATTTATCCTATCCTTACGCTTATGCGTAATAAATATGCCGAAAATACGTATTACAATGATAGATAGTACACAGAATATGTATGGAGGTCGATCAATGGATACACTCACACGTTTGAAGCAGCTCATGAAACAAAAGAAAATGTCAACCTATAAGCTTGCACAGGAAAGCGGACTTCCATTGAGTACCATTACCTCTTTGTTTCGCAAGGGAAACTGTCCTACCATTCCCACCTTGGAAGGACTATGTGCGGGATTGGGAATTTCTTTAAGCGAATTCTTTTATGAACCGGGTGATGAAATTCCAAATGATGAAGAAACCAAGCAGCTTCTAGCAAAATGGAATATGCTTTCCTTAATGGAAAAGAAAGTCATTTTTGATGTTATCAATATTGTTATTGATGATGAAAATTCAAAAGAAAACCTCTAATCACTGTGATAGAGGTTCTTTTCTTTATTAGAATACAAGATTTCTTGGGGTACGTGGGAATGGCTCCACATCACGAATATTTTGCATACCTGTAAGATACATCAACAAGCGATCAAAGCCCAAACCGAAGCCTGCATGACGACAGCCTCCGAAACGACGAAGATCCATATACCACTGTAAATTATCCTTCGTCATTCCCATTTCACTCATGCGCTTATCCAGCACATCATAGCGTTCCTCACGCTGCGAACCGCCGACTAACTCTCCAACTCCTGGAACTAATAAATCACAAGCCGCAACCGTTTGGTTATCATCGTTTAAGCGCATATAGAAAGCTTTGATATCCTTTGGATAATCGGTTAGGAAAACCGGACCATCAATGATTTTCTCACAAATATAACGCTCATGCTCACTGTTTAGATCCATGCCCCATTCCACTTTGTTTTCGAACTTCACATCAGCTTGCTTTAAAAGCTCAATAGCTTCAGAATAGGTCATACGTTTAAACTCGCTATCACGTACCTTGGTAATACGTGCGATACATTCCTTATCAATCATACTGTTAAAGAATTTCATTTCTTCCGGTGCATTTTCTAATACATAATCAATACAGTATTTGATCATATCTTCGATTAGATTCATATTATCTTCCAAATCCGCAAAAGCGATTTCCGGTTCGATCATCCAAAATTCGCTGGCATGACGACTGGTATTGGAGTTTTCGGCACGAAATGCCGGACCGAAGGTATATACATCGCGGAAAGCCATCGCAAAGGCTTCCACATGCAGCTGTCCTGTAACGGTTAAGAAGCTTTCTTTACCGAAGAAATCATTTTCGAACTCAGTGTTATCAATGGTTGTAGCTCGAAACATTTCCCCGGCACCCTCTCCGTCATTTCCGGTAATGATCGGTGTATGCACATACACAAAGCCTTGATCCTGGAAAAATTCATGAATCGCCATAGATAAAACCGAACGCAAACGGAAAATAGCATAGAACGTATTTGCACGTGGGCGAAGGTGAGGAATCTCACGCATATACTCAAAGCTGTGGCGTTTCTTTTGAAGCGGATAATCACGGTCGCAATCTCCCTCAAGCACAGCCTCGGTTACTACAATTTCAAAAGGTTGCTTTCCTTGTGGTGTCAGCTTTAGTTTACCGGTTATCGTAACCGCCGCACCCGTAGGATATTTTTCAACTTCGCTAAAATTCTTCAGCTCTTGCATATAAACAAGCTGTGCATTGCGGAAATAGGTTCCATCATTCAACTCGATAAAGCCAAGCTTACCACTGCAGCGATTGGTACGAATCCACCCCTGTAGCTGCACATATTCCATGCTGTCAAGCTCTACATGAGAGCCGCTCATGACGATTTCATACAATTCACGAATAGTCATAAATTCAAACATCATAATCCCTCCATTTTGATAAATAAAAAAACGTCCCCTTAGGAACGTATGTTTACGCGGTGCCATCCTAATTCCCACTCTTTCGAGTGAGCAGCTCACTTAACGGAAATAACGCTTTCCCTGCGAAGCCGTCTACTTACTTTCTCCGGCTTAGCTCCACGGCTGTTCATCATCGGTAAGTCATGTACCGCCTTTCACCAACGCGGCTCGCTTCTCCATGCTTTTTCCCATGCGTTTCCGTATCAACGCTGTGCATTTAAGTTGTTTGTCTCAAACACCAACTCTTGTATAGATGATACCACATCTACACTCTTTATGACAACCCCTTTTGGCACTTGAATATGCTCGTGAGTAAAATCTACAAATCCGACAATGCCGCAAGCTATCAAACGATCTACGGTTTGCTGGATATTATCGGAAAAAGCCAAGATCGCAATACGACAGCCTTCCGGTATTTTCTGTTCCATTTGGTTGATATCATATACCGGAATACCAAAGCGAACCCCTTGACGATCCGGATTGATATCAAAGGCACAGGTTATTTCACCAACAACATGATCCCACTTATTATATTTCATCAATGCGCGTCCCATATTCCCCGCACCTACCAAAATAATCTTTTCATCAAACTCCATTCCAAGCTGTTGATTAAAGATTTCAATCAGATTTTTTACACTGTATCCATATCCCTGTTTACCTAAATTCCCCAAGAAAGAGAAATCACGACGAATGGTTGTCGGTTCAATATTGACAACCGTTGCCAGCTCCTTTGACATGATGCGTTCAACTCCATGATTGCTAAGCTTCCTTAAAGCTTTTAAATAAATCGGATAGCGCTGTAAGGTTGCACGTGGTACATTTTTATCTGCCATTTTTATCACCCTACCAAGTATAGCACAGCTTTGCTTATTTGTGAATATTTCCTTTTTTTTAACATTTATATACAATTAAACCAATAACAATAAAGCCCAAGCCTTTATATTCCTAACCTAAATCTATTCAGCGTTCCCCCTATACTTCCCTATTTTTTTACAACATCTTACCAAACCCCTACCAACTACAAAATTTTCCACTTGAACTAGCAAATTTTTCTATGTAGGCACTTAAAAATATTCTCTAAAAATCGAGTAGGAGGTAATTGATTATTTCAATTACCGACCTCTCACACCACCGTACGTGCCGTTCGGCATACGGCGGTTCAAATTTATTCTAAATATGTTTCAACTGATATTGTGGAAGTGACAGATGCAGGATACGGAAGCTATGAAAATTACAGTTACTGCAGGAGTAAAGGTATCAAAGGGATATTGAAATACAGCGGATATGAAAAAAAGAAAGAAAAAATAACGGACAAGAATCGTTATCAACTACGGCACATGGAGCGAGATGAAAACGGAACACCTGTATGCCCTGTCGGATATGTATTTGAAGTAGAACGTGTCGGAATCAGCCTTAAGGGACAATACCCAAAAACGACCGTGTATTACAGAAATAAGAACTGCGTAGAATGTCCGCACAGGAGCAAATGCACGACATCAAAAAACGGAAGAAGCGCAAGGATCGTACCAGCCTTGGAGAAGATGCATAGAGAAATAGATGAATGTCTAAAGAGTGAGGAAGGAAAGCAGCTGATGAAGAATCGCAGTGTACAGGCAGAGGGAGCGTTTGCGGATATCAAGCAGGACTTTGAATATGTACGACTTCATCGGCGAGGAGAAAGTGGAGTAAAAGTAGAATTAGAGCTAGTATGTATAGGATATAACCTTAGAAAGTATCATAATCGAAAAATAGCAAAAAATATGAATTAGTTTTCCACAATGGTAATTGTAAATATGAAAAAAGAAGATTCAAAAAAAGCTTTTGAGAAGGAAGCTGTTTTCAAAGTACCCAAAATCAAGGGTTTGTCAATAAAAGTGTGTAAATTATTTTAATTATTTTATTTATAAGTAAATTTTATATCTAATTTTCAATTATCCGCATAAACACTATACATTCAAGCATT
>ENA-OPRU01001388-OPRU01001388.1-human-gut-metagenome-genome-assembly--contig:-NODE-1388-length-11025-cov-1.525798_pt1 | contig 11025 bp, 8 predicted proteins | sample MGYA00241897_ERZ501888 | MGnify/ENA primary metagenome ERZ501888 (study PRJEB25962, sample SAMEA2042398) | human gut metagenome | biome: human gut; feature: human-associated habitat; material: faeces... | reverse complement strand
ACGCTCTCCCTGTCTTTATGTCCCCTTCGTACCTGTTCTCCCACTTTCATAAGCGGATCCAGATACGACACGCTCTGGGGGACCAATACCATCCGGCTTCCCCGAAGCTGTTCCTTTTTCTTCTGGTTCAGGATTTCTCCCTCAAAGGAAACCGTCCCCTGACAGGCGGCATTCTGCGGCAGAAGACCCATGACCGCATGGGCAAGAAGGCTCTTTCCCGAACCGCTGGAGCCGGCTACGGCCACCACCTCATGTTCCCGTACCTTTATGTTCAGATCCCGAATCACGGGAAGCTCTCTCTGGCGCCATCCCCCCACATACTGGGAAAATGAAATCATCAGATGCTCCACCGACAATATGACTTGTTTTTCCTCCAAAACAACCTCCTACACAACAAACCTCTGCAACGGCACAGGCGATTCTACAGATGGGCCTGGGCCGGGTCCAGCAGACGGCTCAGCGTATCCCCGATAAAATGGAACAGGACCACCACAAATACCAGCAACAGCCCCGGAAACAGGGCCAGCCACCATTTTCCCATGACCAGGTATTTCATGCTCTCAGACAGGATAACGCCCACGGCAGGCTGCTCCGGCGGCAGCCCGAAGCCCAGAAAGGTTATGCTGGCCTCATGAAGGATTGCATGGGGAAACAGCAGAACCATGCCCACAAAAAGCTGGGGCAGCAGATGGGGCGTCATATGTTTGAAGGCAATATAAAACCTTCCCTTTCCCAGCTTCTTTGCAATCTGTATGTACTGGCTCTCACGAAGCTGTATGACCTCCCCGCGTAGAAGCCTGGCCAGGGAAGTCCAGTGAGTCAGTGAAATCCCAATCAGTACACCCCAGAATCCCTTTCCCACTGCAAAGGAAATGAGAATCAGAAGCAGGATATGGGGTATTCCCATGACCAGATCAATGATTCCCCCTATGACAGCGTCCGTGGCCCTGCCCAGACAGGCTGCCATGGTTCCCAGAATGAAAGCCACCACCGCGCTGATGCATGCCGTCAAAAGCCCGATGCGTATGCTGATGGATAAGCCTGTAAGGCTGCGGACGAACATATCCCGCCCCATCCAGTCCGTTCCAAAGGGATAGGCCAGGCTGGGCGGCAGATTCTTTCTGGTGAAATCCGTGGCCAGTGCCCGCTCCTTTAACACCTGGCCGGCAATGGCAATGGCCGCCAGCAGGATGACCGATACCGCCAGCAGCACCGCCATGGCCTTGCGGCGGTTCCATCTGTGTCTTTGTGCGCTCATGCCCTGCTCCTCCTGATTCTGGGATCCACCGTTCCGTACAGGAGGTTGGCGGTGAAATTCCCTAAAAATACAATGGCCGCGCTGATGATTGTAATTCCCATCAAAAGCGGCACATCCCCGCCCAGTCCGGCCGTCACAGCAGCCTGTCCCAGGCCCGGATAGGAAAATACCTGCTCCACCAGCACAGATCCTCCGAATATCTCGCTGACTGAGGCAAACTGGAGCGTCATGGCAGGAAGAAGGATGTTGCGGATTCCATGCCTGCGGATAATGGACCATTCTGACTCTCCCCTGGCCCTGGCAAACAGCACATAATCGCTTTCCATGACCTGCGCCATCTTCTCCCTTGTATGAAGGGCAATGTTGGAGATGCCTGTAATGGCCAATGCAGCCCCAGGCAGTATGCCATGAATCAGGCGGTCCTTCATGGTCACAGCCGACGCCTCCACCCCGATTGGAACAGAAAGTCCTATGGGGAGCAGCTTAAGCCAGACCGCGAACACGACAAGCAGTACCAGAGCCACCCAAAAGGCCGGCGTACTGGCAGTTACCAGGGCATAGGAAGAGATAATTCGGTCCGCAGTCTTTCCCTTCTTTGCCCCGGCAATGATTCCCATGAGAAATCCAATCAATCCCGACAAAATCCATGCCGCCGCCATAATCCAAAAGGAATTGGCCAGCTTCTCCCCGATTACCTGGGCAACAGGCCTGCGGTACAAAAGGGAGATACCCATATCTCCCTTAAGAAAATCACCGGCCCAGGCCAGATAACGGGTTACAGGCGGCGTGTTGACTCCCCAGTATTCCTGGAGCCTGGCAATCTGCTCGCTGCTCATGCTTCCAAGGGCCGCCTGCCCCACATTGGTGGTAAGCGGATCCAGGGGAGAAACCGACACCAGGAAAAACGCCGCCATACTCACCAGCACCAGCAGAACCGCCATCCGTATGAAATTAACACCCGCCTGTTTCCAACTCATAATTTTATCCTTCCTGCCCACATACAATTCTGTCTGATTTTATTCCCAGCTCCACTGGTCCACATTATTTACAATGGACCATCCGTGTCCATGGGGATGGATTTTCTGTTCCGCCACCTTTAGTCCGTTCCTGGACCAGTACAAATGGTCTATATTAACCAGCCAAATCCAGGGAATATCCCCATCCTGGGTCACTCCCGCGGTCCCGTCCCACTGGGCCTTCTTCCACAGCTCGTAGGAATCCTCCAGATTCCCGCTGGCCAGGGCTTCGTCCATGTACCGGTCCACACTGTCATTGGCATAGGGTGAATACTCCGCCAGGCCGGTATCCTTCATGGTATGGTAAATATTGTAAAGCTCCATAGGCGTATGGGCGCCCCAGCCCCACATAAGCGGCTCTGTCTGGGCGCGGTCATAGGCGTCATCCCAGCCAACACCCTCTATCTTCACTTCAATTCCCACTTCCTTAAGCTGGTTGGCAGTATCCGCCGCCAGAGCCTGGCGTACAGAATCGCTGGCCGGGTACATCAGTGTAAATCCGGCCCTGACGCCATCCTTTTCCCTGATTCCATCCGCTCCAGCCTTCCATCCGGCTTCCTCCAGAAGCTCTGCTGCCTTTTCCGGGTCATACTCTGTTTTCGCAGACTCATTGTACCAGGGCATCTTGTCACACACGCTGTATGCCGGGCTTCCGTAGCCGTTCAGCACATGGTCAATCATTTCATCCCTGTCAATCCCAATGTTCACAGCCCTTCTCACCTGTACATCCGATGTAAAATCATTTCCCACAACGGTTTTGCCGTCAGTTACAGTGCCTGACTTTACAGCCGGAAGGTTAAAGCCCCGGTTATCCACTGTCTCGAAGGAAAGCAGCTCATATCCTGGGAGGGTCTGGTCTGAATAGGACGCAGCCGTATAGGCCAGGTCCGCCTGCCCGGACATGACAGCTGCATAAGCCGCGTCCTCCTCCATGAAAAGTATGGTCACTTTCTTCATTTTCGGCTCTGTCCCGTAATAATCCGGGTTCGCCTCAAATATGACCTGCTGTCCCTTATCCCACTGTTTCATGATATATCTGCCGGATCCAATGGGATGTGAACCGTAATCCGCCCCATAGGCATGTTCCGGTACGATACCGACAATTGCCATGGTGTAGGGCCAGATGGAGTAGGGCCGTTTCATATGAAATACCACCGTGGTATCATCCAGCGCCTCAGCACTCTCTAACATGGTAAAGTCGTTGACAGAGCTGGTATCCCGCAGGGTATTGTATGTAAATGCCACATCCCGGGCAGTCAGCTTCTCTCCGTCTGTAAAATTAACGTCATCCCGTATATTCACGGTCCAGGTAAGCCCGTCCTGGCTCACCTCCATATCGGTTGCCAGGTCATATCCTATTTTCAGGCCGGCTGTGGTTACGGTCAGCGTACTCTGAATCAGCGGCTCATGGACATGTTCGCCCGCCCCCCATCCGTAGGCAGGATCGAATCCAGCCTCCGGCTCTGAGGTTGGCCCCATGACAACCACCACGTCGTCCCTTGTTCCATTATTCCCCGTCTCTCCGGCGCCATTTCCCGCACTGTTTTCCGCGCTGTTTCCCGCTCTGTCCCCAGCTATATCTCCTGCACGGTTTCCTGCACTGCTCCCTGCACGGTCTGCAGCCGCAGATATCCCGCTGTCCTTAGCGCTGTTTCCTGTTCCGCTGCCTGCGCAGCCCGTCACAGCCATGGACACGGCCGCCATGGCTGCCACGGCATATTTCAATCCCGTTCTCATTCCTCGTCTCATTTCCCTCTCCATTTCCTTTTTATGCCCTGCCCATGTGCCCGGACTTCATACGCTTATATCTATAAGCCCTGATTCGAGCCCTGATTCCATAAATCCAATCCATTTCCCGTCGCAAAAAGCATAAAAAAATACCAGAATAAGTGTATTCCTTGAGAATACATCCTACCTTCCTGGTATCCCTTACTTCTTAAAACTTATTCAATCTCACTAAAATGCGCTTGTCTGGTTCATTCTGGATGTTGACTTCTGTCAACCGTTAGGAAAATTATACGCAAAAGTCCGCAAAAGGTCAACGCTTTTCTTGCCAAACGTTTGCCCATATATTAAACAGTCAGCCCGAACCATCCCCATGAGGAGGAAAAATCCCCGGGAAGCCAACACCTCCCCGGGAACTTTTAAACGTATCTATGCGCCTTTCTTACCAGTCTCTTAATTTATTCCCCCTTCTGCTGAACCTCTACGGTACGTCCCTCCACGTCTTTCGGGTCTCCCACGGTCAGTCCCCGGACTGCCTCATCCGGGCACGCGTTTGTCCATGCAAGCTTCATGACATCGTCTGCTGTCAGCTCCTTCTTCTGGATCACTCCCAGGCGGATGTAGTCGGCTGCAATATTGCCAAGGGCCTCCTCTGTGATTGCGTCAGACAGGCCGAAATCCAGGGAATCCCAGAACTCCAGCTGATTTTCAAACTCACCTGTCATCTTATTGGTGTCAAACATTAACTGCACGGCATCCTCAGAGTGGAGACGGGCATACTGCCCTGCACGTTTAATCGCCATAACAATGTATTTTGCATGAACCGGGTTCTTGGCAAGAAAATCATTGTTCATGGCGGTTACACAGCACACCTCTCCCTCGAACTCATCGCTGGGGGTAATGGAGCATACCTTGCGCATCTTATCTCTGTAGTTGGCGATTACAAAATAATCCGAGAAAATGGAAGCGTCTATCTCGCCGCTCTCCATGGCCGCAACGCTGGCCGCGCTGTCTGCGATATCAAGATATTCCACCTCAGAGGTAGGGTCTATCCCCTCCCCGTCCAGCATACGGTATATAATGTTCTGGTCGGAGTTTCCGATGCCGTCATGGATGGCAATGGTCTTTCCCTTTAAATCCTCAGCCGTCTTAATCTCGCTGTCATTGAATACGTAGATGGATTTGCAGCCCATGTGGGCTCCTGCTACGAATGTCATATCCACACCGTTTGTCACCGGCACAAGCATGGTTGCGATATGGTCTGTTCCCCACAGGCACTTCCCTGTGCCAACCGTGATCACAACAGACTCGCCTTCAATGTATTCCGCGTTAATACCGTAATCCTCATAATAGCCCAGTGCCTCGGCAAGGTATACCGCAGACACGCAGGCCCCTCCGTTAAACAGATAATTTAATGTTGTTCCGAAGGCAGGTTCTTTCTGCATGGCCTCCCAATCCTCCTGGGACACAGCCTCCGGGCGGGCGGTGCCTCCGGTTGCCTCCTCACCGGTTTTCCCGGAATCCTGTGACTCTGGCGCTGCCCCTGCTTCCGCTTTTGTCTCCGCTGCCGCAGCTGCTGTGGATGCGCTTTCTGTGGTTGCGCCTTCTGTGGGAGAGCCTCCCCCCTGTTCCCCGCAGGCGCTCAGGGATAAGGCCATCATTCCCGCAAGCGCTGCTGCCAGAACGCGTTTCGCATTTGTTTTTTTCATCATACTGTTCTCCTTTTTGCTTTTAATAGTTATTTATGTACACAAACCATGGGGTCTGCGTTTTTTCTTTACAGGGTCCTGTCCGCTTTACTGCTGACCTCTGTTTTTTCCGCCGAAGTGCAGGCGGTTGAGGATTTCATTCCGGCAGGCCACAAAGGTCTGTGATGAGCGCTCTCTGGGGTATGCCTGGTCTATCCTAATATCAGAGACAACCCTCCCCGGGTGCGCGTCCATGACAATCACCCTGGTTCCCATGTAAATGGCTTCATCCACATCATGAGTAACCATAATCGCAAGCTGCTTTTTCTCCTGCCACACCTTTAAGATTTCATCCTGCATATTCATGCGTGTAAATGCATCCAGCGCTCCCAGGGGCTCGTCTAACAGCAGTATATCCGGCTCGTTAATCAGAGAGCGCACCAGCGAAACGCGCTGTGCCATACCGCCGGAAAGCTGTCCCGGATAGTCGTTTCTGAAGGATTCAAGACCGATAATTTTAAGCATCCTCTCTACCTTCTCCTCATTCCCCTTCAATTTTCCCTGCAGCTTTAAGCTGAAGGAAATATTTTTTTCCACTGTCAGCCATGGAAAAAGGGTTGGTTTCTGAAACATCATTCCCCGCTCCGGCGACGGCCCTGTAATCTGCGCCCCATTAACGGTCAGATAACCGGTGGTAGGCGGAATCAGCCCGGCCACAAGGCGGAGTATGGTGGATTTTCCGCATCCCGACGGCCCCACAAGACTGATAAATTCACCGCTCTTCATGGAAAGATTCACCTCGTTTAACGCGTGGGTAACCTCGTCGTGCTCCACCTTTGCAAAACTTTTTGATACATTGTCCAAACGAAGGATAACCGTATTTTCTGCCATTATTTCACTACTCCGTTCTGCCACCTGAGAACCCGGCGTTTAATCAAATCCAGCACCTTTGTCACAATAGTAAAAATAAAACAGATGACAAACAGCGCTGCAAACATTTTGTCGTAGGCCGCCCAGGATTTAGCCCAGTTCATATACCATCCAAGCCCTGCCTTTACCCCCATCATCTCCGCAATCATGATTGCAACACAGGAGGAGCTCATGGCCTGGGTGCAGCCCTGTAAAATAGAGGGCATTGCATGAGGGATCGCCACCCGGAATACAAGCTGCCGTTCACTTGCCCCCAGGGTCCTTGCGGCCTCGAAGAAATCCTTGTCCACATTCTGGATGCCGGACATGGATGCCACGGTAACTGCAAACCAGGAGCCAAGGGCAATGATAAACACGGCTCCCCTGAACAGGGAGGCTGCCACAACCATGATAATGGGAATCCATGTTGCGGTGGGGATGGGCCCCAGAAATTTGATGATGGGATTTATCCAGTACCGGGCCTTCTCGGAATAACCGCAGGTAATTCCCGTAACCAGTCCCAGGGCAATTCCGATAAAATAGCCTAAAAACAACAACCGCAGCGTGTGAAGCGTACATTCAAGCAGATAAGCCCGGTCCTCCCATGCAATGTTCAATATGCTGTTCATACACGGAACAAAGGGCTGGGACAGGATGCCTGTTTTCAGAGTCAGATAATCATAAAAGGTAAGCAGGAGAAAAAAAGCAGAAAACAGAGGCGCTCGGTAGCGCAGGTCCTCCGCAGTCCGCTTATCCCCCTTCCTGTATTTCATCCCGGCTGCAAGGGCATAGAGCGCGTATGCAGTCATAAAGGCTGCCACTGCCCACACATAGGTGTAGGGATGGCTGTTGGGACTTCCGTTTGGTACCTCCCAGTACTCGATAACAGCGATGAAACCGCAGATAACCGGAAGCAGCATAATAACGAGGTCCAGGATTTTCTGACCGCGTGTTTTATCCCTCTGCTCCAGTTCCTTTAGCTGCTGTCTCGTCAGATGTCCCAGCGGATTTATCTGGCTGCTGCCAGAGACAGGCTTTTCCTCCATAGTAGTTGACATAGTCCTTCTCCTCTGCATGTGATGGATATTAAAGCATTAAAATATCGCGTTTCTATTTTAATCCAAATTCAACGGACTGTACAATTTAAAATAACTAAGATGGAAGCCGGGTTTATAGCTTAATTCTATACCAGTTTTTATGAGTCAGCAGAAACCAGCAAAAAACCTCCCGTTTTATGGATGTTTGCGCAAAATAAACGCAATACCATAAAAGGGAGGGTATTGATACGGCAGTGTACAATGCCTCTTTATTCCGTTTTCCTAAGGTTTACATAAGCTTACCATGCATATGGCACGCGCACCCGCAGTCCTCCTGTCCCTTACCTTCATACGCCTCATCCTTCATCATCAGATGGACAGCGCCCAGCTTAAAGGTCTGGGGAAGGGCCAGGATATTGGGATTTTGTCCAACAAACTTTTTCTTGGCGTCAGCCAGTGCTTCCTCAATGGTGGCCCTGGTTTTAAGGCCCATCCCTCTGGCATAGCCCGGTTCCTGGGCGCCGCACAGATAGATGGCGGAGGTATTCATTTCCGCTATATGGCCGCAGCTAATCATGGAAAAGCCGTGGAATGGGTGGAACGCATTGCAGTAACGGTATTTTCTGATGTATTCCTCATTGGTGGCGAAGTATTCGCCGTACCGGTTCATGTCCGGCAGGGTGTTCATAAAATCATGCTGGAACATATCATACATTTCCCTGGTGTAAGGCCACAGCTCATCGTGGAAATAACCGTTGCACAGGGAGGAACAGATAATCACACAGTTATCGCTCATAATGCGCTTATGCCGGATGACCTGGGCCGAGATGGCCTGCATCAGCATAATGGGATTGGTGCCCATGCCCTCGCCGTAATGGAAAAACTGGGGCATGCCGAATATCATTACATCATACTTCTTTTCAGCCCACGGCACATAGGTCCTCTTATCCGCCGTAATCCAGGAATGGGGCTGCATGACTTTGGCATATCCGCTGTTAATCTCTATCTGACGGGACCTGGTGTCCAGCACTGCGTCACAGCAGAAAAACTTCTTTCCCATGCATTTTTCCATGTACTGGCCAATCTCATCAAATTTTGTCCTCATAAGCGACGTTCCGCTGACCGGAGTAAAATCCTTCCGGTGCATGACCTCAGGTACATGGTGGGAGGCTATGGATCGCCAATGGGTGATGCCCGTGGCGCAGTGCTTATACCCTCCGGAGTAGCCGCCGTAGGGGTTGCCCTGGGTGTGTCCGATCAGGATTGCCACATCGCTGTCATACACATATTTATTCATGAGCACCGGATCGCCGCGGTCCGTGGTGCCCAGGTCCACCAGATGCTCGTAATCCTCGCTGTCATGGTTGATAATCTGATGCGTGTGCCAGAACTCATGAAACAGCTCATCCCCAAGGATGTTGTGGATTTCCGTCTCCGTGTTCTTCCTGTGAAGTCCGTTGGAACAGATTAAAAGGATGTCCTTCTTCTCCACTCCCGCGCCGTACAGCTCCTTAAGTATCAATTTAATGGATATTTTTCTGTGGGAAGTGGGCTGTTCCCCTCCCTTTACCCTGTCCGGGAAAATAATGGTCACTTTGGAGCCCTTATGGGCCAGTTTGGACAGAGGCTCCATTCCCATGGGGTTTCGTATGGATTCCAGAGTTTTTTCCACCAGCTGGTCCTCCGGAATACAGGGCGGGTCTGCCACAGTCTCGCCGGGTATGAACACATCGGTGTTGTCCGGAAGCTCTGCCGCCATAAGCCCCGCACCATATTCAAATGATAACTTCATATGATAATCCTCCTGTGATTTTCAATTGGGTTCCGTAATATTCAGTCTCGCTCCAGATAGGTGCGCACGATCTCCAGATACTCCTCGGGATAGAATCCAATCTGTCCCTGGAACCTGGTGAGGGCAATCAGGCCGCCGTCCATGACAGGAACCGAAGCCAGCATCCTGGCATTGTCCGTCTTAAGGCCGCCTCCATAGACCACATCCATCCCTCCGGTCATCTCCTTAATATAGGTACCAATCTTCGTGATATATGCTTCATCCGGCGGCGTCTTGCCTGGTCCGATGGCCCATATGGGTTCATAAGCAATGACCACCTTCTCCTTGTCCACATCCTTAAGCCCTGTTTCCAGCTGCGATTTCAGTACTTCCTGCCAGTGTTCCTGTTCACCGGCTGTTTCTCCGATACAGTAAAGAACGGTAAGACCGGCCTGGATGGCTGCCTTGATTTCCTGATTCAGCAGCCGTCCTATTGCGTCTTCATCTGTGACCCCGGCCTCTTCCAGGATTCCGGCCTTATCCCTGCGCTCCTCGCAGTGTCCGATAATGACAGAACTGCATCCCATTGCCTTAGCTGCATTGGCCGTGCGGTTGGTGGTAAATGCGCCGAAATTGCCGTTCTCAGCCGTATCATCCCTGTACACTCCCTGACAGCCAATCTTAACCGGACTGTGCTCACACAGGGCTTTTACTGCCGGAATAAGATGGGCTTCCGGGAAATACATGACGAACTCCACATCCTCTGCGCTGTACGCCTTCAGCTTTTCCTGGGTGTTCTGAACAATATAGCTCCCCCATTCCTCCATGGGCGCCACACCGTTGACCCCTCCGTACTCCCTGGGTATATCGAACCGTTTCAGGTTCAGAAATATGTGTTTCATTTTCCCACTCCCATCTTTTCATACTCTTCTTTAAAATCCACAAAATCCCTCAGTTCTGGTCCGATAAGGGGCCTGCACCATTTCAGAAACGCCTCCGTCACATCATTGCCCCTGTCATTTATGTACTCATCCGGCAGAACCCGCTCATGAAGCATCACCTCTTTGATGGGTATGGCCGAGGTATGGACATGATACCCGCCGTCCTCTCTCTCATCCCGTATAAGGCCGATCATGACGCCGCTGCGGCCTGCCATGGCTGTGCGCAGCGCCTGACGGCCGGCCAAAACTGCCTCGTCCCGGTCCACAGGAGACTGCCAGGCTATGGACGCCCTTCCGCAAAGGCCGGGCTTCTCGCTCCTGGCCTTAATTCCCAGCTTCTGTATGACCAAATTCGCCAGATAAGCGCTGACATCCCCATAATAGGTGGCTCTCCCCGCCTTAAAAACAGGTGGCACAATGGGTTCCCCTTTTTCATTCTTAAGCCCCTCGCTGGCAACCACCACCACGCCTCCCTTTTCATCGTAAAGGCGTTTTACATCCTCCAGGAATTCCTCCTCATGGAAGGGACGCTCCGGCAGATAAATCAGATGGGGCGCATCCCCCGGTTTCTTCCTGGCCAGGGCAGACGCGGCTGTAATCCATCCTGCGTTGCGTCCCATGGCCTCCATGACGCACACATGGATGGGCAGGGCCCTGACATCCGCGCCCACCTCTGCCGT
>ENA-OPRU01001385-OPRU01001385.1-human-gut-metagenome-genome-assembly--contig:-NODE-1385-length-11053-cov-7.486452_pt1 | contig 11053 bp, 8 predicted proteins | sample MGYA00241897_ERZ501888 | MGnify/ENA primary metagenome ERZ501888 (study PRJEB25962, sample SAMEA2042398) | human gut metagenome | biome: human gut; feature: human-associated habitat; material: faeces... | reverse complement strand
TTATTATGGATTCATTTTTAGGGCAACACAATCCGTCGAATTATTTTGCGCTTACTTTAAAATCAGTAAGTCCTTATATTTTCCAATAAATTTATCAACATTTATCAAGTGGTGACAGCCCCAACGGCAACGGAAACCAGTTACAATTTTTCGGTAACTGTGTTTCATCTAAAATTAAGCTGTGATTAGGAGAGAATAAAGCTAAAATACTATCAAAAGAAGAAAATTCCAAAGCAGAGTGTTCTTCTGGATTTTTTATTTGCATAACGGAAGGAATTCCGCTATCTACCTGAATTTTGAAGCTTCCATGCCCTTTTATCGTAAAATTCCAACTTCCGGAGCTTAAAGGGATGTAAGAAGCTTTTACATTTAAGAAAAATTCTAAAACCTTAGGATAATCAAAAATCATATAATTATCATCCAAAGATATGGAAAATGACTCAAAAAGTTGGGTGCACCCTTTAAATAGGTGGGAGTCGCAGGGGGAAACTCTTAGGAAGAGCTCCTTTGAATTACTTTCTGTCAAGCATTTTTCCAGCGAGGTAAACAACAAATTTTCATCGGTTAAATACATTTCTAAGATATGGTTTCCCTGAAGGGCAGCATATCCCTTACACATCTGATTTTCCAAGATAGCATAAAGTTTAGTATTCCAGCTTTTCATAATAGAAAGGAAATCTTCGGGATTTCTTTTAACAAATAATAATTGATTTTCCTGTATTTCCTGAATTTTAGCCAGTAAAGGAGTTTTCTCATCCTGAATTTGGCAGAGGTTAATGTCCCGTTTGGGAAATCTTTCACGGCAGTGGCGAAAATTATCTGAGGTAAAGCAATATTGGAAAGTAATGCCGCCTTTTTCATATCCATAGTATTGATAGCGGTTTCTGAGACCGGAAAGCGTGCTCATAGAAATATTATTCTTTTTCATGTCCTGAATTGCCATGTGCATCAGCTTACGCATGTAGCCTTTTCCTCTGGAATAAGGATGAACGGAAACACTGCCTACGGTAGCGCAGGTGATGGTTTTATTACCGCAATATAAGGTAACAGGAACAACGCATACACAGGCTTTAATTTCTTCATTTTCTAAAGCAAGATAGTGAATAGATTTTTGCTCCTGTCCTTCTTTATAGATTTTGGGAAGAAGTTGACGGAAATCATGAGGGCAATGTGACATACTGAATACCATATTAAGAAAATCGAGAATATGAGGGAAATCCTTCGGAAGCGCTTTTCTGTAAGTAATCATAATAACCTCCTTGCTTGATGAGCGAAATAATTGTTAAAAAGGTAGATAAATGTTTCTGTATTTTAGCATATATTACAGCATCATACAATTAAGTATACAATAAAATTCGTGATTGAAGGAACAAAAGCTTGATGTTATAATGAATTTCGAAATGAAGCTTTGGAATTTGCTGTACAGGGGAGGAACTAAATGAAAAAGAAAGCTGTTTTACTATTGTCTTGCAGCATACTGTTGGCTTTGGCAGGATGTGAGAAAAAAGAAGATATAAAAACAGAGGTTGTAAATATTTATAAGCTTAACCCCGATAACGGAGTGTACATAACGGAAGCAAAAGAGTGTCAGACATTAAATGAAACAGTTCTATGGGAGTTATTAAAAGAGAATGGAATTGTTCCCACAGACAGCGAGATTTTGTCTTTTCAAGTAAGCGGAGACAAGCTTGAACTGGATACAGATACTGTGTTCGGGGATTGGCTGAGAAGTTTTGGAACTGCCGGGGAAAGAGAAATTGTGGGCTGTATTGTAAACACATATCTGGACGCATATAAAGCCGAAGAAATCAAAATTACAGAAGAAGGACAGACATTAACTACCGGTCATGCAGAATATGCAGAATATTTAAGAAAATTTGAATAAAATAGGAGAGAACAAATGAAAAAGAAGTTAGCCAAGTGGGCTGTTACGATGCTTGCAGGAGCGATGCTTGCACTGCCGGCAACAGGAAGTACAGTAAGTGCATCAAGTGAAGCAAAATCTCAGGTTCAAGAAGAAACAAAAACGATTGAAAATGAACTGAATTATATTTATATCGATGAAGCAGAATTAGACGTGGGAGCTATGCAAAGTGTTGTTCTTTCATGGGGAGAAAGCACATCGGATATTCGGAGTATAGATTTAGTAGTGGAGAATGAAGATGGCTCACGAACTGTTTTAAATTCCCAAAAGAAAGTGGACAACCTCTTCTTATATGAGCATAGCTTTGAACAAGGAGCTTATCATGTGGCAGAGCTGAGTGTTACAACAGACTTGGGTACAAAAACTTTTACAGCAGAAGACCTTGAAATCAACGCTTATTTTGGAGTGGGTGAGAAGGTTAACGATAGTGTTAAAAGTGATTACATAGAAATGGAAAGTCAATCCGGGGAAGAGGCAGTTGTTACAATTGAAACAGCGAATGCAGCAACTGTTGAAAAAAATGTTGCAGATGCACTTTCTGAGCAGGCAGTACCGTTTGATAAGAATAAAAAGGAGAGGAGCAATTCAAATTTAGTTATTGTGCTTGATCCCGGACATGATGCCAGCAAACATTCAGGAGCAACTGCTAATGGTGTCAGAGAGGAAGTTGTAACCTTAAAAATTGCAGAGTATTGTAAGGAAGTATTGGAGCAGTATTCAAGTGTATCTGTGTATATGACAAGAACAGACGGAAATTGTCCATATCCTGATACGAACAGCATCGATGATATCCTGAAACGTGTAGAGTGGGCAAAAACAAAGGATGCTGACGTATTTATCAGCTTTCATATCAATTCTTCGGTTTCCGGTGCAGCGCAGGGAGCAGAAGTATACTATCCGCAGGGAGAGGAAAATGCACAGGAGCTTGCGAAGGATATTGTAGGTGAGCTTGCAAAATTAGGACTTAAAAATCGTGGAGACAAAGGCGATGACAGCTATGCAGTAATCAGACATTCAAAGCGAAACGGTTTTCCGGGATTGATTATTGAGCATGCGTTTGTTTCAAATGTATCAGATGCAAAATGGTTTCAAACAGAGGAAAATCTTAAAAAATTAGGTGAAGCAGACGCCGCAGGAATTATCAAGTACTATGGCCTTACAAAAGATAAAGGTAAGTGGGAATTTACAGGTGAGCATTGGAAATGGAAGGAAGGAAACGGAAAATATGCAACAAGCACATGGAAATCCATAGACGGCGTATGGTATTATTTTGATACAAACAGCAACATGACGACCGGCTGGCAGCAGATTGGCGGAATATGGTACTATATGAACAGCAGCGGAGCCATGACGACAGGTTGGCAGCAAATCGGCGGAACATGGTATTATATGAACAGCAGCGGAGCGATGCAGACGGGTTGGCAGCAAATTGGCGGAACATGGTACTATATGAATGGAAGCGGAGTCATGCAGACCGGCTGGCGGACTATTGGAAATCAGACATACTACTTAAACGAAGGCGGAGCTATGGCAACCGGCTGGAAGCTTGTTGAGAACGTATGGTACTATTTTAACAGCTCAGGTTATTTGTTAAAGGGCGAGCAGACTATTGCAGGAACAAAATGGTATCTTGATGAAAATACAGGAGCATTATATACCGGCTGGCATTATACGGCTGGCAAATGGTATCATCATACAAATGAGGGATTGAAACAAACAGGTTGGCAGTTTATCGATGGAACATGGTATTATATGAACGCTGACGGAGTGATGACAACGGGTTGGCAGCAAATCGGCGGAATGTGGTACTATATGGACGGAAGCGGAGCGATGCAGACGGGTTGGCAGCTTATAGGCGGAACATGGTATTATATGGATGGAAGCGGAGCGATGCAGACGGGTTGGAAGCTTTTAGGAAATCATTGGTATTATATGAATGGAAGCGGAGCAATGCTCACAGGATTTCAGGCCATTGGAAATGAAAAGTTTTATTTTAATGCCAGTGGAGAGATGCAAACAGGCTGGCAGTTTATTGATAATGTGTGGTACTATTTTAATACTTCCGGTTATCTGTTAAAGGGTGAGCAGACGATAGGAGGACAAAAATGGTATCTTGATGCAAACACAGGAGCATTATATACGGGTTGGCATTTTACAGATGGTAAATGGTATTATCATACAAGTGAGGGCTTGAAGCAAATCGGTTGGCAGAAGATAGGCGAAACATGGTATTATATGGACAAAAACGGAGTGATGCAGACCGGCTGGCAGACTATTGGAAATCAAAAATATTATTTCGACGGAAGCGGAGCAATGGTAACGGGTTGGCAGCTTATCGATAACGTATGGTATTATTTTGAGAATTCAGGTGAATTGAATAATCAGCCGTCTTCAAAGCCGCCGGTAAATGACGCCATTAAGGTGTATTACGAAATAGCGGGAGACAGCTCTGTTACAGTAGAACAGATGGTGAGCTATTATAAAAAGAGCGGAAAACCTTATCCTGCTGAAGCGTTAAAGGCAGGTGGAGCAGCAACAATTGAAGAATTCTGCCAAATTTATTATGAAGAATGTGAAACCGAAGGAATTAAGGCGGAAGTGGCATTTATACAATCTATGATTGAAACAGGATTTCTGCAATTTGGCGGAAGTGTAAAAATCGAGCAGTTTAATTTTGCGGGATTAGGGGCTACTGGAAATGGTGTCAGTGGTAATTCTTTTGAAAATGTAAGAATGGGTATTCGAGCACATGTACAGCATTTGAAATGTTATGCAAACACAGAGCCGTTGAAAAATGAATGTGTTGATCCCAGATGGGGAGCATGGCTTAGAGGAAAAGCGCCTTATGTGGAATGGCTGAGTATTCCCAATAATCCTAACGGAACGGGCTGGGCAGGAGATGCAGATTATGCTGCAAAGATTTTAAAAGGAATTCAAGACATGAAAAAATAATAGAAGAATGTTGCAAAAGGTATTAGAAAATTATCGAGAAGGAGGTTTTCTAATACCTTTTTTCTTGCATTTACCCCATAATTTCGGTATAGTATGTTCCATAAAATAAACACAAAAGAGGAGAGCTTATGGTTTATACGTGGAGTGAATTATTTTGGATTTTTTATATCTATTCCTTTATCGGGTGGTGTGCAGGAGTCATTGCCAATGCCCTTCGCAGAAGAAGGTTTGTAAATACGGGATTTCTAAATATTCCGCTTTGTCCGATTTACGGAATTATGGGAGTTGCTTATTGTATTTTTTTGCCGGAGCTGACAAATAAGATTTTCTTCCTGTTTTTGGGAGGCTGCGTCATTGCGTTTATCATTATTGTAGTGACCGGTGCTGTTTTAGAAAAAGCTTTTAACAGGAAATGGTGGGATTACAGCAAGAGACGTTTTCAGTTTCAAGGATATTTGAATTTTATTCACTTAATATTTTTTGGCGTCAGCGCTGTAATATGTATGCGTTTTATCAATCCCCTGCTGGTAAAATTGATGAGCTTTATTCCCGGACAGATATTGTTGATTTTAGAGATTGTTTTCGGAGTTATTTTGCTGGTCGATACTGTTTGCTGTGTAACAACAGTGCTTCAGATTAAGCATACGATTAAAACGCATAAATTTGTGGACTATGTGCAGGGCGTTACAGAGAATTTTGGGAATGTACTGACGAAGAAAGTGCAGCACAGAATGGAAAAGGCATATCCGAATATTGAGAAGGAACGCATTATTGAGACTGAGGAACATAAGAAAGAGTCGAAGGTCTTTGCAGAGGGCTGTTGTTTTTATAAAATTGTAGGACTGTTTTTTATCGGAGCATTTCTGGGAGATATTACAGAGACGATTTTTTGTCGCATTACAGCCGGAAGATGGATGAGCCGAAGCAGTGTGGTATACGGACCTTTCAGTATTGTATGGGGGCTTGGCTGTGCTTGTCTCACTGCATTTTTGTATAAGTATAAAGATAAAAGCGACCGTTATATTTTCCTGTACGGAACAGTTTTAGGCGGCGCTTATGAATATATTTGCAGTGTGTTTACGGAGTTGGTGTTTGGAACAGTATTCTGGGATTACAGTAAAATTCCTTTCAATTTGGGCGGACGTATTAACTTGTTATTTTGTTTCTTCTGGGGAATTGCAGCAGTGGTATGGCTGAAAATTTTGTATCCTGTTTTCTCAGGATGGATTGAAAAGCTTCCGAAAAAAGGCGGTAAAATTATTATGTGGGCAGCGATTGTATTTATGATAATCAATATGTTGATTTCAGCTCTTGCCCTTTATCGCTATAATGACAGAATAGAAAATCCTGTTCCGAAAAATAATCTGGAAAAGATTTTGGACGAGCGTTTTGATGATGAGAGAATGGATAGGATTTATCCCAACGCAAAGAGAGGAAGATAAGAAATGTACGTCAATGAAATGACAGAGCTTATGAATATCTGCATGATTTATGACAATCATGGAAATGTATTGTTACAGAACAGAAGAAAGAAAAATTGGGCGGGAGTTGCGTTCCCCGGTGGACATGTAGAAAAGGGAGAAGCCTTAGTTCCTTCCGTTATTCGGGAGATAAAAGAGGAGACAGGCCTTGATATTAAGAATGTAAAGCTCTGCGGAGTAAAAGAATGGTTTAAAGAGGGTGTGCGCTGCATGGTATTCTTTTATAAAACAAATTGTTTTTCAGGAACGTTGCAGTCCTCTGAGGAAGGCGAGGTTTTCTGGGCTAAGGCAGATAAAATTTCAGAATATCCGCTGGCAAATGATTTCGAGAATAATTTAGAATTGTTTTATTCCGAAGAAATCAGCGAATTATTTTATGGAGCAGATGAAGAGCATATTTTGAAGAAATATTAAGGAGGCTTTGCAATGAGAGAATTATTAGTAGTTGTGGATATGCAGACAGATTTTGTAGATGGAGCTTTAGGCACAAAGGAAGCTCAAAATATTGTGGAAAATGTGGTTTCTAAGGTAAAATCTGCTAAGGAATGTGGAAAAGATATTATTTTTACCATGGATACGCATCAGGAAAATTATTCGGAAACTCAGGAAGGAAAGAAGCTTCCGGTTGCTCATTGCATAAAAGGAAGTAAAGGATGGGAAATTATTCCGGAACTTCAGGAATTGACAAAAGACTGCATGATGGTGGAAAAACCTTCTTTTGGAAGCACACAGCTGGCACATATTGCCGCCAGAGGGCAGTATGAAAGAATTGAGCTGGTTGGACTGTGCACAGACATTTGTGTGATTTCCAATGCTATGATATTGAAATCTTCACTTCCTGAGGCTGAGATTTTTGTAGATGCAAATTGCTGTGCGGGGGTATCGCCGGAAAGTCACAGAAATGCTTTAGAGGCAATGAAAATGTGCCAGATAGAAATATTGTAGAACCAATTGTAAACTCATGTAAAGAATGATAGAATATCGTATAAGAACAATCGTGTTGCAGGGTGGCTGACCTTCATTTTATGATACATAGAATGGGGGTGGTGCTGATGAAACATTTTGATTTTAAAGACCTTATGGCTTTCGGAATGTTTATTTTAGCATTACTGACATTCGTTTTTACGTTTTGTAAGTAGTGTTTTAAGCATAGAAAAACCACCCGTTGAACTTTGGCCGAGTCTCTTGGGTGGTAATCCATAGATTAAAAGGTCAACCCCTTGTGGGCGGTTGTTCTTTTTTCTTTATTATAAGCTGAATGGAAGGATTTTTCAACCTTTAGTAATGATTTAAATAAATATTCTTTCTATTGTTTTAGAAAAGTTATCTCAGCAGTGAACAAGTCAGCGTCTGTGGAAATATCCAGCCGTCCGCCCTGCAATTCTGTAAAGCTTTTTGCAATGGCAAGACCAAGGCCGCTGCCTTCTGTATTTCTGGACACATCTCCTCTTACAAAGCGTTCTGTAATTTCATTTGGGTTGAAATTCAGCTCTGTGGCAGAGATGTTTTTCATAATGATTTTTACATGATTTTCTGTATTTTCCATAGTAACATATACTCGTGTTCGGGGCATTGCATATTTTGTGATATTTACAATCAGATTTTCAAACACACGATAAGTTCTCTGGCTGTCCAGAGGCAGGATGACTTTTTCTTCCGGAAGCTGCCAGCGGAAAAGTAAGTCTGTTGCGTCAATTTTATCTTGAAGCTCCAGTTTCACCTGAAGCATAAGACTGACAATATCCACATCCATAATGTTTAAGGTGACAGTCTTGCTTGTTGCCTTGCTGACTTCAAATAAATCTTCAATTAAGATTTTTAAGCGGTTTGCTTTTGTATCCAGTATTTCCGTATATTTGCGTCTGTCTTCTTCTGATAAATCTTCTTTTTTCAAAAGGTCAACGTAAGTGATGATTGCAGTAAGCGGAGTTTTTAAGTCATGAGAAACATTGGTAATTAAATCTGTTTTCATTTTTGTACTCTTTACTTCCTCATCTACGGCTTTTTTAAATCCGGTCTGAATTTTTCCGATTTCGTCACGGAAGGGTTCAAAGATACCTAAATCTTCCGGAATTGTACCGTTTAAGTTGCCTTTTGCCAGTTCATTGGTTGCCTCTAAGAGAAGCCGGTACTGATCTTGGATTTTTCTTAAATATTTTCTCAGCAGGAAGAATAATACAACAGAGTAAACAATCAATACGCCAATTCCCCAGAACCAGAATAAACTGATGAAACCTAAAATAATAAAGTTGATTAAAATAACTTTGATTAAAATTTTGTTTGTATCGCTGCGAAGGTCAACGTGAAGGAGAGATTGAATTATTCTCTCTATTTGTTTTTTCATCCACGGATATATACGATAAACGAGAACGCTTTCTTTTATATATGTTTTCGGTCCGAGAACGAAAATTCTTCGGGCACATCCGGCAGTCCAGTAGCAGACAGTAAACACGCCAATCCAACCAAATAATCCCCATAAATATTGCAAAGTATTGGCAAGAAGCTCAGGAGAACCGATACTGGTCAATACATTGTAGATTGCTTGCTGACTGAGATTATCGGAGTTATATGCCACAGCCAGCGCCAGAACAAGCACCGTACAGGACACGGCAAATACAATTTCAAAAGGAACTGCAAAGATTTTCTCTTTTTTCCATGTGAAAAATTTAAAAGACGGAAGAAGCAAAGCAACGATTGCTACAATTCCCATCAGGGTTGCCAGAACAGTAACTAAATCACCCTCGTGATTTCCCGTATAATAGTTAACTTGATGGATAAAACTAGAATTTGCGCTTTTTAACGCTTTTAAATTTTCTGTTGTCATGGCAAAATAGTAAATCCGGTTCTGTGGTTTTTGAAATTCTTTATTATAACCATAATCTTCATCATAATTAGAAGCCGGGTTGGACTTTGCGCTTTTATTTAAAACTTGTGAGGTGTTTGTCTGTTCATGGGAAATGAAACTGGTAAAGTTAATATTTCCGTTTTCTCCATAGCCGATTGCACCAAGAAAAGCATAGTCATCATCTGCATCTAAGACGCCATTTTTTTGGTAATCAGATAAAAGGGCAGATAAAGAATTTTCTGTTTTATCTGAACCACGGTTGCTGTCTATGATTTCTTTGCTTTGCGCATCTATAACTTCGTATTCAATATAAGGACGAAGGAATGTAAAACGAGAAGACCAGTCGTCGTACATATCATTTGTTACGTCAGCAGCCCATTGCCAAGGCTCGTCATAAGAATAATCATCTTCATCAACATCCCCATCCCCATGGTCTTCATAAGGGAAAAAGATGTCAAAGGGCATCATTGTTGTCTGATTTTCACCCTGTATTTCCTCTGCGTGAAGCACATAGCTGCTTTCCACCAGAAGATCCGGCAGGTTAGATGCTGAAAACGGAAAATTGTATCCGTCAGCACCTCTTTGCTGCTTGATGTAATGCGGTCTTATAACCATCATTGCCAGAGAAGGCAAGAGTATTACAAGAGCGATAATAATAAGAGTTATTTTATGATAATTTTTCGATTTTGTATCCAACTCCCCACACCACCTTTACATATTTGGGCTCCCTGGGATTCACTTCAATCTTTTCCCTCAGGTTACGTATGTGTACCATGACCGTATCCGTATTCACTGCCCTTTCGTTCCACACCCGTTCGTAGATTTCCTCCGCGGGAAATACACGCCCCGGGTTCTGTATCAATAAAAGAAGGATTTTGAACTCGATAGGAGTTACCTTGACCGATTTGTCATCCACGGTCACCTCTACCGTCTCCTCGTTGACCTCCAGGCCTCCCAGCCTGTGGACCTTTGGATTCTCTGTCTGCTTTGAATTCAGACGGTCCAGAAACCGGTGGTAACGCCGCAGCTGTGAATTGACCCTGGCCATAAGCTCCATTGGGGTAAAGGGCTTTGTGATGTAATCGTCCGCTCCCATATTCAGGCCCAGTATCTTATCCACTTCCTCTGACTTGGCTGACAGGAAAATAACAGGAAAGTCATATTTTTCACGGAGTTTTGCAGTCATGGTAATACCGTCCATACGCGGCATCATCACATCCACAATGGCCAGATCAATCTCTCTTTCCTCCAGCACCCTGAGGCCTTCCACTCCGTCTGCTGCCTGGAATACTGCGTATCCCTGGCTTTTTAAGAATATTTCCACGCCTTCCCGTATCTCTTTGTCATCCTCTACCAGTAAAATCCGGTCCCCATTCATGTTCATTTCCTCCTTACGCTCTTTATACTAACAACTAAAACAAAATTTAACCTTCATAAAAAACAAAAGAATATCTAAAGTCTTATTGTAACATTCCTAAACACATTGTTCAACGGGTGATAAACTGTCTAATCCAGCTGTCCAGCCGCAGGAAGCGGTATACCCTGCATTGGAATAAAACTGCCGTTCCTACAGACATTTTCTCCCGAAAAATTGTGTGATATTGTTATTTATTTATTTAAATTGACAAAGCAATTTACCCATGATATGGTTGTAATAAATTTTTTATTTGGAATTATCCGTATTTGACAAATTATTCTCAATTAAAAGGGAGGAACTACATTGAGTACATATGTGATTACAGGCGGCACCACGGGCATAGGAGCCGCCACCCGCAAACTGCTCCTGTCCCAGGGCCATGAAGTGTTTAACATTGATTTTAAAGGAGGCGACTACCTGGCCGATCTGTCCGC
>ENA-OPRU01001374-OPRU01001374.1-human-gut-metagenome-genome-assembly--contig:-NODE-1374-length-11192-cov-6.439257_pt1 | contig 11192 bp, 9 predicted proteins | sample MGYA00241897_ERZ501888 | MGnify/ENA primary metagenome ERZ501888 (study PRJEB25962, sample SAMEA2042398) | human gut metagenome | biome: human gut; feature: human-associated habitat; material: faeces... | reverse complement strand
TTCCGTACCGGGAATGTTGACAAGGTTGCTCGTGGAATTTTTATCATCGTAAGCATAGCCTGTCATCATGAACTGCGTGGAGCGTTCCACGGTATGCTCGTCCATCTTCATTACGAAGGCTTCGAGGTCTGACCGCGATGTTATAGACTCCATGTCCGATTTTTTGACATCATAGCCGGAACTTACGGATTCAGTAGATAGATTGGCGATGCAGACTATCTGTACCTTGTTCAGAGAGGTGGTCTCTATCATGACGGAACCTTTGCTGTAGTCTCCGTTATAGCTGATGTCGTCAGTAAAGAAATTGCGGTAATGCACCTCCCCGGCGGGGTTGAAGATGAACACGTAGAGGTTGTTCACACGGTTCTCGTAGGTAGCGTCCTGCGCGGCACGGGTCTCCACGCAGCTCTTCTCGGACCGGAAGTCCAGCATTACACGTGCGGGAAGCCCCTCTGCCACGCGGGCACGCTCCTCGAACAACGGGTCCTCGGTACACGAGTACAGTCCTACCGCCAGCAGCATGGCCGCCAGCAAGGTCAATATGTTTTTATGTCTTGTTCTCATAACTCAAATGACATGCAGTTTCGTTTAATTGAACGGGGGAACGGTTATCTCTTCCGTATCCCAGTCCTTTACTTCAAATTTTAGCGTGAGGTTGGCCTCCGAACTGAGTGTGGCGTGTATGTTCACTTGCTTGTTACGGGCGATAGAGTTCAGAGCGCCGCCGTATTCGTTGATGAAAGGTATGGCGTCATAGGGAGCTGTACTTGTGGTGAAACCGATGGTATATGGCGAGTTCTTGCTTGCATCCGTCCATGCGTATGAGGGATAGATGTAAAGGGCCAGCGTCTTGCTGCCGTAACCTCCGATTTCGACAGAGAGGCTCTCGTAGTTTTGAACATCATACTCCGTGTCGTCGGGAACGTCAAGGGTCTGCTCGCGGAACAGGTAGAGCCGGTCGCCGAAGAACTCGCCGAAAGTCATGGAAGTGATGGTAATCGGGTGGCTCAGCGTGTTGTTCATAATGACGTTGAGCTTGGCCACGGAGCGCTCCAGTTCCACTTCGATGGTCTGCGGCGTGCCGTCGGATGGAATTATCTGCACATCGCGATGCCAGCTCATGGGTAGGCCGTGTTGTGCGATTTCCTGCTCCGTAAAGCGTTTTGGGAAGTGCGTGCGGTGTTCATCCATCACCAAAGCTTTTTTGGTGTTGCCGACCTGCACGAGGTTGTCCTCGAAGTCTGCCATGTCGGAATAGTCCTTGCCGAGGGCGGCCTCGTTGGCCACGGCATAGATGTCCACAGTACCTACCGGCACACCCTCGATGGTGACACTGCCGCCGGAGAGGTCGGCTTCCTTGAACTGTTTGTTGATGACAGGTTTGTCCTGCGAGAATACCAATATGCGCAAGGTGTTTATCTTCTCTTCAGCGGCCTTGTACTCCTCGTCCGTGGTGTGCGTGGAACGTATATCGGCCATTGGTACGTGCAGGGTAACGGAGGCTGTGCGTCCGTCGGGTATCCATTCGTCCACTCGGTCCGTGCAGCCGGCCAACAGGCTGGCAGCCCATGCGAGGGCGGCTGGCAGAAGCAGGGAGAAAGGATGCGGTAAATATCGTTTTATATATGCTTTCATACACCGTATGTATTGTTGTCTATAAATTTCTCATTTTATTGCCATGACACGGAGGTGTCCTGTTCATCCCAGTCGAGAACCTTCACGTTGATTGCGAGCGAAGCGGCCGAAACGGTCAGGGTGTAGGCATATTGGCTGCCTGCATCCCATTGTTTCGCATTCCCGCCAGAGAGGTTGACCGTGGAATTCCGGTCGGCGGTCTCGCCCTCGAAACGGTAGCTCACGGCGATTTCGGTACCAGTCAGGTCGGTGTGCGGGAGTAACAGCACGTCGCCCAGCATGTTGCGGGTCTCGCCGGCTGTGATGGAAATATCCTTTGCGGCCAACAGGGCATCGCTGTCGTTTGTCTTGGCGGTGTTGCTCCACGAGCTTCCACCGGAGGCATTCCAAGTAAGGTCGCCTTTGTAAGTCACGCCGTTCACTTTGAAGGAAGTAACCGTTACACCGCGCCCCACGGCCCTGATATTGAAGGCCAGCCTTGTGAGCCGATGGGAGAATTTGAAGCTGACAGATTCGGGGGCTTTGTCTGCCTCGATTACTATATTTGTTCGTTCCGCCGTCATCAGGTCGTGCCCTTTCGTGGCGACGAAGTTCTTGACGGTAAAGGTGCCGTCCGTGCAGGCGACGGACACGGCATCGCCCAGCGTTCCGGTGGACGGATAGAGGGCGTAGAAGTCGTAGGTGTTACCGGGGAGCCAGTATCTCGTGCCCTCGTAACCCCACATGCCGGAAAGGCATGTCACCTTCTCGGCGTCAAACACGCTCGTGGCCGTACCGCCCGTCACGGCGGTATAGCTGCCCCAAACGCTGAACGAGTTCCCGTCGGTCTGCATGTCGTCTGCGTCGTCGATGGCGGCTCGTGTCACGGCAGGACCGGCGAAACGGATCGCCAGACTGTCATCGCCTGCCTCCATGTCCGGACCCGTGCTTTCCGTACAGGCTCCCAGCAGGCAGGCTACAGCCGGTATGAACAAGGTCTTGAATAGGTTGTTGTTCATAATCATACATTGTTTCTTTATATCCGGTCATTTCTGATGCTACCGGCAGCGTAAAATTAAGGAGTGATACTCCCGTTAGTGGCCATGAGGGGACATTCAACCCCTCATAACCTGATGTGATGTCTTTAGCTATTTGCAAGCAATCATTCTCCGACCTCATTCGGAGTTACTGGAGTTTGGTCCACGTCTGTCCAGTCTTCCACAGCATCGACCTTGAACTCAATTACCTGTTGTTTCAAATCCGGGTCAATCTTGCTGCCGTTGATTTCAACCGTATAGTTGTACCTGAAGCCCGGAGTCCATTTGCCTTTTTCTGTACCTTCTTTATCTCCTTGATAGTTCAACTTTCCGGTGAAATTATTTTCTGCTATTTTCCCTGATTTATCAGAGAATATCGCGGTAAAGCTAACCGACAACTCTGTGTTGTCTTGCGGAATGACGAAGCAGGTCGTCGAGTGAGAATCGTCTTTCACCGGCTCCGCAATATCCTCTATTGTTTCGAAATCATAGTCCGCCTTTGGGACACTTGCAGTCTCCCAAGCGATAGTCGGTTTCTCCACCTTATAAGTCGCTGTACCCGTAGCGGTTTGTACCGCGTTCACCTTGATGTTTTCGATTTTCATGATGTAGTCATGGGAGTCCGTGTTCGTGAAGGTGAACTTCACCTGAGACAGCATGTGGTAGAAAGATAAGCCTACCGGAGTATTATCAGAAGCTTGTGCGGTCTTTTCATCGGGTATGGCCACGATCAGGTCTTTGGCATTGTTTGCCGTGTAATCTGTGAACGTCAGTTTCTGCTCACCCTCGATGAAATCCACGTTCTCGTTCTCGATTTTGCTATTCCCATCAGAATAAGCTCCGAAACGATACTTCTCGCCCGATTGCCAATAAGCGGTCTGTACAGGATTCCAACCTGATTGATCTCCCACATTTCCTCCTGTTACCTCGACATTGGTATACACGGGAGTCCACGTGCCCTCTCCATAGTTTCCGAAAACGAAGAACTTGTTAAGATTTTCTTCCGTTGTTTCGGTCACACTACTTCTCGTTGAATGGTTCACGAAAGTCTCGAACTGGATTGCCCGGCTCTGCGGCATATCCACGACTTCTTCATTCGAACAGCTTGCCAGTGCTGCTACAGCCACGCCAAGCATCAAAAAACTTTTCTTCATAAGATGTAAAAATTAAATTAAAAATGGTTATTCCAGTACCTGTTATTTTATTCGTTTCAGTCGAGGGGCAGCGGTATGTCCACCCATTCTCCCCAGCCGTCCACATCCACGTCAAAGCTGCCTCCGCCTTCCAGACCCTCGTCATCGGAAATCGACAGCCCGCTCACGACGATAACGCCGCCCCGTGGTTGACCTTTTACTTGGTCGGTGACATCGAACTCGAAGGTCTTGAACTTGCCGTTCACCATTCTCACCTCCAAGTTCAGGCTGTACCGCCGCCCGTCCGTATCGCCTCGCCCGTAATGTTCTCCCGGGTAGTCGGGCACGCCGAACGACTGTACCAGAGCTTCCGCTCCATAATCTTCCAGTGTACAGTCGAACAGTACCGTGGCCGCGTTTTCCCCGGTATGCCCGTCGTTCAGGTAGACCGTTTCGGCCATGCCCGCCAAGGCTCCGCGTGCCAAGGCCACGTATTGTTGTCCGCTTTCGAACTCGTAGCGTATCATATAGGTGTAAACCAACGGACGCAAGGTAACCGGCAGCTCCGTCGGGACAAGTGTCTTTTCCGCCGTGTATTCTTCCATGTATGCCCCGTAAAGCATGTCGGGCTGGTTCACGGTACGTTCCCCCGCGTGCAGTTCCCGGTAAGAACTCCGGGTCACGCCTCGTGTGGTGGCAGTGGCGGATTCCGAGGCGGCCACACCGTCGAACACGATATATTCCGTATCATTGTTGTAGAACAGCAGCTCGTGCGTGCCTTCCGGCATGGCAACCCGTCCTCCTTCATCGGGCAGGTTGCTCTCCATACGTTGTCCGTCGCTGGTATAGACTTGGACGCGTATTCCGTCGGCCGGAGCAGGGCGCAAATCGTCATAGTCATGCTTCCAGTCCTCTTCCCACAATTCTTCCCAGTCATAGGTATAAGCACGTTCCCATTCCTGTTCCCAGTCGGAAGAGAGATTCACCTTCACGGACAAGCCATGTTCGTCATGATCGTAACACAGGTCCTTCCGGCAGCTCGTGGAAAGGAATGTCAATCCGGCGAGCGTGAGTCCCATGAGGGTATATCGTAGCGTTGTTTTCATCGTGCGCCTCCTTTCTTTTTACCGGTATCCCACAACCGCCACACGAGGGCAAACTTCAGTTTCAACGGGCCGAAGTAGTTCATCCGGTTTGTCTGCTGGTACACGTAGTGTCCGTCGATGGGAAGGTATTCCTCGTACTTGCTGTGCATGTAGCCCACCCCGATACCGGCCTCTAAGGAGAACCGCCGTCCGATGGGGAACATGTAGCCGTAGCTGACACCCACCATTTCGGCCTCGCCCTGATAGCCCTCCTTGCCGTTTTCGAGGTCGTACCACGTGAAGCCTCCGAACACGCCGAGGTAGTGGCCGTGCCACGGGTTGCCTTGCTTCTGCCCGAACCACCAGCGTCCCTCCGGGCTGATCGTGGCCACTTGGTAATACTTGTGCCTGCCATCGTTCTTCCACCACGCTATCTCGCCTTCGAGGTTCACCGTCCAGCGGTCGGCAATGCGGTATTCGACTTCGAGCGAGGGCATCAGTATCGCGTCGTAGAGCAGGTTGGTCTTGACGGCCAGCCGCTGCACCGTCGGTCTTTGCGGTTGCACGGTCGCTTCCTGCCGCACCGTTGCTGGCTCGGAGGTCGTTTCCGCCACGCTATCGGGTTGCAGGGCCGGTTCCGGCTCTTTCACTTCCGCCTCTTTTCGGGAAATAGTCACGGGCGATTCCGATTTCCGGTAGCAGGCCACCGAGAGACTGGAACGCAAATCCGGGAAGAAGTTCTCCTGCATGTACACGTAAGGCCGTCCGCCGCGCAGCTCCATGAGCTGTTTCTTTCGTCCGTCCACCACGCGTCCGGATTCATCGAACACCCATACCGGCGTGTGATCGAGGATGTGCAGTACCTCTTTTTTATAAAGCATATCTGAGGCAGCGACCATCCGGCGCAACATGTCCCACGCGATACCTTCGCCATGCATACTGACGATACTGTCGGGGATTCCGGCATGGCGCACGAGATAAGCTTTCAGGGAGTCGGCCCTGCGCTTCGACAGCACCTCGTTAAGACGGTTCGCACCGTCGGGTGATGCCCACGAGCGTATCACGACGTTTTCGAGACGCCCCGTCCCGTGTTCTTCGCGCAGAATGCGGATAAAACGCTCCAATTCCGTGCGGTTGTCCCGGAAGAGCACGTCCACGTTCCTGTGCCCCTGCCGGTAATGGATACGGGCCGAGTCCAGCTCCTGCGCATGAACATACCCGCCACAGAATAAAAGAAATAATAATAGTATTCGTTTCATTGTCATATTCCGTCTATGCCAATTTATATCAGCTATTTATTCAATTCCCTGTACGTTTATCCGTGCCGTTCTTCCCCTTTAAAAGGATAAAAAGCACCAAACCAACAAATAATCAGCCGGATAACTGTCAGTTGTGCCGGTTTATTTGTTGGTTTAATCGTTGGTTAAATCGTTCATTAAAAAAGCTATCGGAAAAAAGGTCGTATTATTCGGACACTCCGGGAAAATTTGTCCTGCTCAAAGAGTTGAAACGCAAATTCTTGCAGATTTTCTTTGTGGATAATTTCTATTTTTGTAGCTTTGTGGCTGAAAACGAACGTAAAATCATACCGTCCGTTTTTGCGACTTTCCTTTCCGTCTTGTCTCTTTTTCTTTCATGGCCTTGTCTATTTCCTTATAGCGGCTGCGGAATTTCAAGAACGTATCCCGCGAGATGTCGAAACGCCTGCATATATCGGTAATCGTACAGTCTTGCTTCAACATGCCGACGACGACCTTCCGGTTTTCAATCAACACGTTCATTTTCGTGTAACTGCCTTTTTTCCTGCCGAGAACGACACCCTCGGCTTTCCGCAAGGCAAGCGCCTCCTTGGTGCGCATCGAAATCAGGTTGCGCTCAATCTCCGCCACCAGCCCGAAAGCGAAACAGAGTACCTTGCTATTGATGGAGTTGTCGAACGAATACCCCTCTTTGGTGGTGTAAAGGTTGATTCCTTTCTCCAGACATTTGCCCATGATGGCCATGAGGTCCGTCAGCGTGCGGCTTAGACGCGACACTTCCGTTACAATCAGCGTATCGCCATGTTTCATGCGCCGTATCAGCCCCCCTAATTTACGGTCGCACCCCTTCTTTTTGCCGCTGGCGACCTCCGTTACCCACTGGTTAATGGAAAGATTTCTACTGTCGGCGAAACGCCGGATTTCATCTTGTTGATTAGCCGGGTTCTGTTTGCCCGTACTGACCCTTAAATAACCTATTATCATATCCTTAATTATTTTACGGGAGCGACATTGCTCCCGTCTGATATAAATAAGGCATGATGGTTCGAAATGAAAGGATTTTGTGCGTAATTGTAGATATAACATCTTATTTTACACCTGTTTTAATATCTTTCCGTTATTTCTTTCCTCTTCTCTTTTCGTCAGCACTCCCTTGTCGGTTGGATTTTCCTATGCAAAGGTACAGCGGTCGTCCGGCATCAAGCACCGCCGTGCTAACGGCTCGTGGATTGCCCGGAAGCCTTCCCAAATCAGAGATGTCCTTTCAGTCCCCCGCCATGCTTTGCCTGTCGGGTTGGGTATTCCGTGAAATCCCCGGCTGTTTGCTTGCCTTCCCGTCCTTTCCCCGCTGTCTGACCTGCATGTAAAATCTCTCCCGACAAGGAAAGCCGAAAGGCTTCCGAGAGGAGGGAAAAGAAAAACAATATTTAACGAACCAATAAAAAATTACGATTATGCCAAACTGGTGCAGTACAGCGTATGCCATCGAAGGCGACGCACAGGAAATCAAAAAACTTTACGAGTTGATGAAAAATTTGCAGGAACGGAAAGAGCCGTCCGTAGAAAACGGCTTCGGTACATCGTGGCTGGGCTGCCTCGTGGATGCCTTGGGCGAAGACTGGAACAAGGTGAGCTGTCGGGGAGACTGGGCGAACCTCGAAATAGAGGACGAAACCCTCCGCTTTACGACAGAGACGGCATGGGGACCGTGCAATGAGACACTCGACCTCGTATGCGAGAAATTCCCGTCGCTCCGTTACTATTACCAGACGGAAGAGCCGGGCATGGGCATTTACGAGACCAATGACAGCGAAAGCAGATATTTCCCAGACAAGTTCCGTGCCGAGGTATATACTCTCGAAGATGAGTATTATAGCGAATACTTTACCAATCGGGAAGCCATGTTCGAGTGGCTGGAAGAAATCTTCGGGCAACCCGTAACCTCCGAAACGGATGTGGAGCGTATCATGGAGCAATGGAAGGAAAAAAATGAGCAGGTTTATTGCAGCGTGGTCAAGTACGAAATTGTGGAATAAAATTCGAGACGACATGAAAACCTATCATTGGAAAGAGTACGGTTTCATCGGGACAGTGCCCGACTTTGCCCGACATCTCGGAGTATGCAAAAGTCAGACTTTTGTCAATGCGGTGCGGAGAGTTTCCCGACACGTATATAACTGTATGAGTGCGCGGGAACAGGCGGAATATGAAGAGAAGCGGGAGCGGGTAAAACCCGCTTTCCGCCTCTATCTCGACCAAGAGCATACGCAATTCGTCACGGTCACGAAAGAGGAATACGAGGCTATCGACCTGCCCGTGGTGCAGGAGGAAATCGGAACATTCAAACTGTGTTACAGAAACAGAGTCCTGTCTGCATCGTTTGTAGGGGATAACCGTGATGAAATCTCTGTGGCATCTGCCATGAAAAAATACAAGGAGGAAGCCGTGCGTTTCGCCGAGCAAGGCATGTTGGCCACGGGTTACTTCAATACCCGTCTGTACTCGGAGCAGTTCAAGGTTGAAATAAGCTATACAGCATTGGTGTTTTTACACGGACTGGGATTGCTCGTTCCTGCCTTCCTCCTGCTTCCCGGATGGCTGGGAGTAAAGGGAATCTGGCTTTCCATGCCGCTTACTGAAATAACGACCTTATTGCTCGTCTTCCTTTGGCAGTACCGTATGAAATAGAATAATAGCCCAAAAGCCTGAGAGGCAAATGGGCTATTAAAGCTATTTAACAAGCTATTCCGCATTGAAAGCCTTTCGGAAGAACGTTTCTATCTTGTCGAAAGGAATCACGCTTAGGTTGTAGTACAAGTCGGTATGGTGCGCCGGATACGATCAGCAGCTCCTTGTTGCCGCCTTTCAGGCGCTTGAAGGTGTTTTCCCTGAAATAACGTGAATGCGTCTTCTCCCGTGCATCCCCGATAGTCTTACCTTCACCGATTTCCACACCGGGCAGAAGATAATGCCGCCACCTATCCATACATTTTGCCCAGATTTTAATTGGTCCTACCTTAATAAAGCACCTGCAGAGATCATAATTATTAATACTGGATTAATATTTATGTAAAGTTGAAGAATGAAATAAACGTAAATTGTTATTTTTGTGACAAATTATTAAATAGACTTTACCATGAAAAAGAACTCAGTAAAAATATGGGCTATTTACCTTTTAGCCGCAGGAAGTCTGATGGCATGTGGAACACAAGACATTCAGACCGGAAACCTGAATGTCATCCCGTTGCCGCAGGAAATTGTAGAAACCCCGTCGGCGGCACCCTTTGTCATCAACTCTTCCACCACAATTTGTTACGAAGAGGGCAACGAGAAACTGGCAGGCACAGCCCGTATGCTTGCAGGTTATATCAAGGAAGTGACAGGAACGGAAGTCAAAATAGGAACTAAGGCTGGAAAGAACTGTATTATCCTAAAGGTCGATCCGTCCATTACACACAAAGAAGGCTACGAACTGAATGTTTCGGTCGATGTCATCACCTTGACAGGTGCTACAGAAGCAGGTGTCTTCTATGGCTGCCAGACCATACACAAGGCACTCCCCATAACGGATGGAAAGGCGCTTGCCTCACTGCCCGCAGGAACAGTGAAAGACTTTCCGCAGTACAACTATCGCGGCTTTATGATAGATGTAGGCCGTCATTTCTTCCCGAAGGAATACCTAAAGGAGCTGATAGATGTCATGGCACTGCACAACATCAACTACTTCCACTGGCATCTGACCGAAGACCAAGGCTGGCGTATTGAAATCAAGAAATATCCAAAACTGACTGAAGTCGGCTCTTACCGTAAGGAAACAATTACTGCGCCGGGGTCCGGGAAATTCGACGGTACACCGGTCAGTGGTTACTACACACAGGAAGACGCCAAAGAAATTGTAGCATACGCGGCAGAACGTTTCATTACGGTCATTCCGGAAATAGACATGCCGGGACATATGTTGGCAGCACTGGCTTCTTATCCGGAACTGGGATGTACAGGCGGTCCGTATGAAACGGCTACAAAATTCGGTGTTTTCAAGGAAGTGCTTTGCGGAGGAAACCCTCAAACACTGCAATTTGCCAAAGACGTGGTAAACGAACTGATGGATATATTCCCGGATGCACCTTATATTCACATCGGAGGAGATGAATGCCCGAAAGCGGAATGGATGAAATGTCCGAAATGTCAGGCCAAGATTAAGGAACTGGGACTGCACGACACTGAAGAACACAGCAAGGAGAACCAGCTTCAGGTGTACTTCATGAACGAAGTGGAAAAGGAAATTGCCAAACGAGGCAAGAAAATGCTGGCATGGGATGAGATTCTGGAAGGCAATCCTAATCCGGAAACCACGACCGTCATGGCATGGACAGGCATAAAGGCATCCGTCAAAGCCGCACAACTGGGACATTCCACTATCGTCTGCCCAATCAGCCACCTGTATTTCAGCAATCCGGGTTATAACCGCCTGAAAGGCATCAGCAGCGTAGAACGCGTATATATGTTCGAGCCTCAGTCGGAGAAGCTGACCCCGGAAGAAAAGAAGAATATCATCGGAGTGCAAGGATGCATCTGGACGGAATGGACAAAGGACAGCGTGAAAATGGAATGGCAGATGATGCCGCGTATCGCCGCGCTGAGTGAGTTGCAGTGGTGCAATCCGGAAAGGAAGGACTTGAACGGATTTCTGAAACGCCTCCGTCACCAGATGGATTTATACGAATTGTACGGCTATCATTACAAAGAAGACATAGAGGATGTGACAATAAGTGTCAAGCCTAAAGGACAGGACGGCATTGCGGTTGTCGAACTGAATACATTCGACAATGCATCGGTCTACTACACACTGGACGGTTCCGAGCCGACAAGCGAATCGCTCCGGTATACGGAACCATTCATGATAAATCGGACAACGACCATCAAGGCACGAGCTATCCGCAACGGGCGTGAAAGCAATGTAACCGAAGAAACTCTGACGTATAATCTGGCTACCATGCATTCCATCACCCCTTGAGTTCAACTTATAAATGCAACTTTTTGGGTGCGGATAATAAGCAATAAAAA
>ENA-OPRU01001356-OPRU01001356.1-human-gut-metagenome-genome-assembly--contig:-NODE-1356-length-11303-cov-1.471906_pt1 | contig 11303 bp, 9 predicted proteins | sample MGYA00241897_ERZ501888 | MGnify/ENA primary metagenome ERZ501888 (study PRJEB25962, sample SAMEA2042398) | human gut metagenome | biome: human gut; feature: human-associated habitat; material: faeces... | reverse complement strand
GCAGCCGGCCGGTAGATGTCGCAGGCAGCTAACAGGGGCTTACGTCCCTTTGCCTTCATCTTTGCTGCAATCTTGGCCGTGGTCGTGGTCTTACCCGCGCCCTGGAGACCAGCCATCATGATAATGCTGATTTCGTTGGAGGGCTTTAAGGAAATCTCAGTCGTCTCGGAACCCATGAGCTTTACCAGCTCCTCGGTCACGATTTTGATGACAGTCTGTCCCGGTGTCAGGCTTCCGAATACATCCTCGCCCACCGCCCGTTCCTGAACGGACCCGATAAACTGTTTTACCACACGGAAGCTTACATCTGCTTCCAGAAGCGCCATCTTGACTTCCTTTAGCGCGGCTTTTACATCGGCTTCTGAAAGACGGCCTTTACCGCGAAGGTTCTTGAATACATTTTGTAATTTATCGGATAAGCTTTCAAAAGCCATGAAATAATCCTCCTAAGACTGCACTGCATTCAATGAATCACACATCAAAGCGTGCTGGTGATTTCTGCGGACAACCGCCTAATCTGGTCAATGAGTGCCATATCCCTGGTGCGTATGCATTCATCAGAGAGACGTTCCAGCTCGCCGGCTATCTCCTTGACTTTAATGAACTTGGCTACCAGATGAAGCTTGGCCTCATAATCCTTTAGTATCTTGTCGCATCTTTTTATCAAATCGTGGACACCCTGACGGCTGATTCCCTGCTCTCCCGCTATCTCGCTGGGGGAAAGGTCACCGAACACCACGTCCTCGTATATCCTGCGCTGATGTTCTGTCAGCAGTTCTCCATAAAAATCATATAACAAACCCTGTTCCACAATCTTTTCCATTTCAACCACCTGTGCTATCATACACGATAGAAAAAGGATTGTCAAGCATTTTCACTTGACAATCCTGAAAATTATTGATAGTAAACATTTTTGTTTACAGATATCAGCAGTATGGCAGCGATAAAGCATCCTATAATAAGAATTCGGTATATTCCGGAAAAACGGGCGCCAACCTGGCTGTCAATGAGGCAGAACAGGATACTGCCAAACATCAGGATGGTGGGAAGCAGCACAAAAAACATGTATTTTCCCTTGGAAACACTGCGGGGAGGCGGTGTGCACCGTACCAGCTTCACAAGAGGAATCCTGCCAAGGCGGAAACAGGGACCGAAGGTAAAGGATGCCTGATAGGCTATTCCCTCCAGCCGGACCAGGGCATAGGTGAATTCCAGCCGGATCGTCTCATAATTCAGATTCCTTCTGGCCGCGTAAAGAGCTGTCTCCCGCGCAAAGTCCTCCGGTGTCAGGATTTCCCCCTCAGGTTCAAAATAGATGTACTGGGAGTGGAGTTCCTTCTGAAACATCTTCCAGTCTTTCCTGATATCCTCCAGCCAGGTGGTATTGCCATCTTCACGGCTGAATTCCTCCAGACAGCTTTCCACGACGGAAGGTTTCAGCGTCTGCTGTTCTTCCAGTCTGGCACACATCTGTTCCAGCTTCTTTAACTGAGACATTTCCCCATCAATCCGGTCCAGGCGCATGCGCATCAGTTCGCTTAAGGTCAGCCTGCCCTCAAAAAGTCCGCGGATATCCCGGATGGGAATGCCCAGCTGCCGCAGAAAACGGATTTCCAGCAGACGCTCTATATCTTCCTCGCTGTAATCCCTGTAACGGTTTCCCTCCGTGCGCCGGGGAGCCAGAAGTTCCTCGCTCTCATAGTAACGTATATTCTTCCGGTCCAGGCCTGAACGTATTTCAGCTTCTTTCATCTTCATAAGCCCATCTCCTTTCTGTTTATGATTTGATTATAAGGTATCCAGCAGCTGTACAGTCAAGGGAAATTGTATATAAAAAGGGAAAACTGTTTTGTTTTCCCTTTCAAAGTCAATCATCCGTCCTGATAATATCTTTACACCTATAGATTCAGGAATAATTCCTATTATCGGTCGCAGAGAGGCTTGTAATTCTCTTCCTCCATAATGCTTGTATAGGCGGGACGTATAATCTTATCCATATTAATCAATTCCTCAATGCGGTGCGCGCTCCATCCCACAATTCTGGCAATTGCAAAGATTGGCGTGAACATTTCTTCCGGGATATCCAGCATGCTGTATACAAATCCACTGTAGAAGTCCACATTGGCACTGACGCCCTTGTAGATTCTGCGTTCCTCAGTAATAACCTTGGGTCCCAGCTCCTCAATCATGGAATAGAGGGCAAATTCTTCCATACGGCCTTTTTCCTCTGAAAGCTGGCGCACAAAGCGTTTGAAAATCTCGGCACGCGGATCTGACTTGGAATACACTGCATGGCCCATTCCATAGATAAGGCCTTTGCGGTCAAATGCCTCTTTGTGAAGCAGTTTCTTCAGATAGGATTCCACCTCATCCCTGTCAGTGACATCCTTTACCTCACTCCTTAAATCCTGCATCATTTCCACTACCTTGATGTTGGCTCCGCCGTGCTTGGGTCCCTTTAAGGAGGCCAGGGCTGCGGAGATGACAGAATATGTATCTGTGCCAGAGGAGGTAACCACATGGGTGGTGAAGGTGGAGTTGTTGCCGCCGCCATGCTCCATATGCAGGATTAACGCCAAATCCAGTACATGGGCTTCCACCTGCGAGTACTTCATGTCGGGCCTCAGAAGGCGGAGCAGATTCTCCGCTGTAGAGAGATTTTCGTCCGGGCGGTGAATGTACATGCTGCCGTCCCTCTCATAATGGTTATAGGCATGGTAGCCGTACACAGCCAGCATGGGCATTACGCTAATGAGCATCATGCACTGTCTGAGTACATTGGGAACGGTAATATCCCAGGCCTTCTCGTCATAGGAAGCCAGGGTAAGAATACTTTTGCTTAAGGATATCATCATATCTTTTGTCGGTGCTTTCATTACTACATCACGGACAAAATTTGTGGGAAGTGTACGGCTGAATGCCAGGCTTTCTTTAAATTTTGTAAGCTGATCTGCATTAGGAAGTTCTCCGAACAGAAGCAGGTATGCAATTTCTTCAAAACCATATCGGTTTTCTCTCACTACACCGCCAATCAAATCATAGATATTATAACCTCTGTAAAATAGTTTTCCTTCGCAGGGGACCTTTACTCCATCCACTACTTTGTTGGCTTCGATTTTGGACACCTTCGTCAGACCCGCTACCACGCCGTTTCCGTTTTTATCACGGAGCCCACGCTTCACGTCGTACTTTTCATACAGTTCCAAATCAATCCTCTCATCGCTCAGACAAATGTCTGACCACTGGCTCAAGTTGTCCATAAATTCCTTTGTTTCAATCATGCAAAACCTCTCCTTTCGACTGTTTGATTTTCTCTTATAAAATTCCTCCTGTAAAAGTGGTATTTTTACTATTTTATTCCATTTTAAGATTTTTTGCAAACTTTTTTTACTTTTTTGTATAAATAAATGTTCAAAACAGGAAGGATTCCTGCTCTATCACCTGTTTTTCGGCGCAGATTTTGTCTATGAGGGGCTGAAGGAGGGGTTCGGCTGTCCGCTGGAGTTTTTCCAGTTTACTGGTTTCTATAGGTTCACTGTAGGCCATATACTGATCATACGTTTGTGTATCCATAAGGTATGGATACAGTTTCGGGAAAATGCGTTTCTTAATATATTGAAATATCTTAACTCCACCATAATCCAAGTCGCCTGTGTGGAGATAGGCCGTCCCACAGGAAGTATGAATGCCGGACAAAACCCGTTCCAGCTGAATCAGAAACGCACGCTCATCCGGAGAAAAGTATCCGTGTGAATATATGATTAGAGTCCCTTCCTCATAGGGCATGCTTTCATAATTCGCTTTATTTTCCACTGTAATCACCTTTGAAATGGACTGCTCCGGTGGGATAGATGCGCTTCTGAGCGTCTGATTATTAAAGACAAATCCACTGGGAAACAGGGAAAGATTTATCTTGTTTCCTTCCAGTTCAATGACCAGGTTTCCTTTCACGGCTAACTCTTGGGCATAGCCGTTAATCATCAGCTGATCCAGTACCTGCCGGTCATCCATGTCATCATTTACCGTGTCCAGATAAGCCCTCGCAGCAGATAAGACTTTGGATTGCAGATGTTTTTCAAATGCCTTGGATTTACCCAGATATTTTTTACTGAAAATCCTTTTGTAGACTGGTTCCTGTAGACAATCTATGGCCTTGAAACAAGTAAACAGCAGTTCCCGTTTTGGGGTATCCAGTGCTTTGGGAACATCTCCTTTATCCAGACTTTGGAGAAAGGATTGGTAATAGCTGCGTATCCACTGGCTTTGTATCAAAGCAAGCTGTTGGTCCACCTCTTCTTTCAGTTTATTGATACGCTTGAACTTCGGTATTTTTCCCAGTCGTTGGTATATAGTCTCCATCTGTTCCAGGCTGTACCACGCCTTCTCCGCTTCGATACCGTACTGATACCATTTGACCTTCACCAGCCCTTCCATTTCCAGTTCCATAAGCTGGTTCATAAAGTCCCGTTTTCCTGTCTCTTTAAAATCCTGTTCCCTGAATATGACAGAGCGTTTTCCGCTCATACCTTTCTTCCAGTCCACAGTACTCTTCTCGTATTTTTGGATAATACATTCCAGCGGTGCATTCATAAACGGCTTCCCCTCCCTTTTTATAATGACGGTTATTATAACGTTTCCGCAAATTCATCCCCATCTTCTATATCCTGCATCAGCTCAACAAAGCGCTCCCGTTCAAATTCCTGGATGGATATGGACTTTTTGTTGGGATTTGCAAAGACAAAGGTCTTGTCCACGTTTTCCACGTAATTCTGGATTTTGTCATTGGTGGCGCTGATGATGGCCTGGAACCCAAGGCCGCGGATGAGTTCAATACAGCTGGCCACCTTCTCCCCGTCCATCTTGGAAAACGCTTCGTCCAGTACTACCAGCCGTATGGTTGGATTGCGCTCCACCTTGGAGGGCAGATTGATGCGGTAGGCCTGGGCAAAGCTGGCCAGAAGAGCCACATACAGCGGGTTCTGTCCTTCTCCGCCTGAATTCTTCTTAATCATTTTGCTCAGCCGTATTTTGATTACCTCGTCTTCATTCTGTATAAGCTGCTGCATGTCAAAGGACAGGTAGGTGCGGTAATCTGAATACTTATCCATGTTCCGCCTGGCCTCGTCCATCTGCTCCGGGGTGGCGTTTTCCGGGGGAATGAAAATACTGATGAGTTCATTCATCAAATCCCCATACTGTTTTTCATGTTCTATGGTAAACAGGTCCATCTGGTTTTCATAGGAATAATTGAGGTCGGCCGGATTGATGTCCAGTGAATCATCCATAAACATATCATAGAAACGCCCGTCAGGTCCTTTGTTGCGGCCGATAACAAACTGGTATTTGTCCTTTCCGAAATCCAGGCGGCTGATGATGCGGTTCAGCTCATCCTTGCGTATCAGGGCCTCCCGGATTGCGCTGCGGATTTTATACATAAAGTCATCCCGGAAATGTTCTACCGCGGATTTGGCCTGCTGCGTGGCTTTCTGCTTGTATTCTTCCAGATTATCGCATTTCAGGTCGCTTAAAAGGCGGTCATAGGCAGCATTATCTCTGGCGTTTACCGTAAAATTGCGGTTGGGGTAAGTCCTGATATAGCTGGTCCTGACGGCCAGAAGCACCTGAAAAGCTGCTTCCCTGGCCTCAGACAGTTTGCTGCACCTGGCAATGAAGGTTTCCTTTTCCCTGTCATAGCGCACCGTATCCCTGGAGGACAGATAGGCTGACAGTTCGTTGTCATAGTCAGGATTCTGCTTTAACTCCCGTTCCTTTGACGTGAGAAGGGACTGGCTGTCAATGGACTTATTCCGGCACCCTTCTATCTCCCGCTCTTTGTCACGGATCAGCACATTCAGGCTGTCCCTCTCCCTCTTTTTACCGTCGCAGAGCGTGATAACCGCCTGGCGGTCCCGTTCTAACTGGTCTACATTTTGCTCCTTTAAAAGCTCCAGCTTCTGTATCAGTTTTTTCTTTTCACGCTCCTTGGCTTTGTAGCTGTTTATGTCATTCAGCCAGTCCATGTATTCCGCGGGTTCGGCTGAGAGCCAGGGGAGGGCCAGGATTCTTAGGGACTCCCTGGCCGTTTCATCCAAAGGCTTTTTCTTTTCCTCCAGGCTCGCCAGTTCCTGCTCCAGAAGACGGATACGCCTCCTGACGCTGTCCTTGCCGATATAGGCAAATTTAGTGTAGTTATCCGGGTTGATATGCTGCAGGCGGAAGGTGTGGTAGAGCATGCAGCCGCTGGTGATGCCGATACGGCATTCCCTTAATTCTTCTATGGTATTGCACTTGATAACCTTTCCAAGCAGCAGGTCTATATAGGGTTTTAAGTAGGACTCCCTCACAGTCACTTCCTCTGAGAGGGCGCCTTTTTGTACCTGGGGCTGGTTCTGGGATGCCTTTTCCGTATCCAGCACAGCCACATTGAAGTATTCCTTTTTATCCAGTTCCCCGTAGATTTCCAGGGCGGATCTGGCGTATTTAGGAGCTACCACCAGATTTAATTTATTGTTTCCCAGATAGCCCTCCACCGCGTTGCGCCACTCATCCCTCTTTACGTCCAGCAGATCGGCCAGCACATGCACATCCACGCTCTTACCAGTTTTCTCCAGAAGGCGGCGCTGGATGTAGCTCCTGGCATTTTCCAGGTATTTGGGATAGGCTTTGCTGCCGGAACGAAGTTTTTCCAGTTCATCTCTTGTCTGCTTTTCCTGCTTTTTGAGCTCTCTGACAGCGGCGGCAGTTTCCTGATGCTGTTTTTCCGTATCTGTACGCATGGATACCATGTTTTTTTTCAGTCGTTCCAATGTCTCCAGGTCAATGGTGCGGTTTTCAAATTCCTCCATATCCCAAAGGGTCTGGTTGGAGGTGATGTCCTCTTCCTCCCAGCGCTTTAAGGCGGTTGCGGTCTGCTGCCACCTGGCTTCGCTTTTTCCCAGCTGTTCCAACAGTTCATTCAGGCTCTTAAGCTGGTTTTTAAGTTCCTCGTACCCAGTGGAGGCAATACGGCGCAGCAGCTCGTCGCTCTGCCGGGTCAGTTCTCCAATCTGTTCGTCCACGGAGCTTCTGGCCTGGATCTGCTTTTCCAGATCCTCTCCCGCCAGCTTTGCCTTGTGGGCCAGGGTGCGGACCTCTGACTGAAGCTGCAGAATCTCCAATTTCTGCACAAAGTAGGAACATTTTTCGATCTGCTGTTCCTTGTCAGCATAGGTTATGAATCTGTCCTCAATCTGTTTTAAGGATTGGATTTCCGCACATGTATCCTCGATTTTCTTTCTCATGCGGCCGTACTGCATAACACTTTCCTGCATGTCCTCGATATGGATATCCTGCTCCATGCAGATGTATTCTTTTACAAAATCCTCCAGTTTGATATTCATTCTGAATGGGATGGCCCGCTTGAAGAGAAGGGGGAATTTTTCAGAGTCCAGGCCCCCCAGGTAGGAATCATAGAGTATGCGGCGGAATCGCTCGTTGTGGGAGGTCAGGAAATAATCCTCCCGGCTGTAATTCGCCTCAAGATAGTCTTCTATTTCCACGATGGACATGGTCCGCTTCCCGCCCCTGTAGCCATTGTCCCACATGGGGCCTTTGTGCCAGAAGAAACGGCGGGATATCTCATTGGTGGCTGTCTCCACATCAAAGACAATTCCCACACACTGGCACTGGCCCGTATCGCTTCGTTTCAGCTCCAACACAATGGTGGAGGAGAAGTTCTGGTTGCGCAGATAGGAAAATTCGTTGTTGTCGCCGATATTTACCATACCTCTTAGGTATTCAATCAGGCTGCGGTCAGAGTCATCGGCAGCCGCCTTGTTGAAGAAACCCCTGCCGTCCGTATTGGCATAGAGCACAATCTGCATGGCGTCTATAACTGTGGATTTGCCGCTGCCCGAATGTCCGGTAAAAAAATTAATTTCATCATTAAAGGACAGGGTCCTTTTGGTTATATAGTGCCAGTTATTCAAGCATATCCTGGAAAGGGCGAGAAAACGATCGTTTGCTATTTTCTGTTCCATGGTTCTCCTTCCTCTGCTGTCATATCATCCGCGTCTTCTTCCTCCAGTTCGGCCTTCAGCTGGACTCCGCTGTCATCCGTATCCTCATCAAAGGAGGAAAGAAGCTGGCGCACATCGTCTCCCATGAGCACCACGTTGACGCAGGGATATATTATCATGCGGCTTTCACTTTTTAAGTCCTCTAACAGATCCAAAGGTTCAATGACCTGGTATTTTTTCAGAAGGGTAACTGCCCGGCGTATATCCGTGAGGGCGGGCTGCTTCTTAAACAGCCTGTAATTTCCCAGCTTTTCGTGGATTTCACGCAGGGATGTATAGACATTGACACTGGTGGAAACGCTTTCCATCTGTTCATCGTATATCAGCTTCAGCACCAGCAGGTACAGGGTGGCGAGACGGGGCAGCTTGTCACCCACCACATTTTCACCCTGGATGTACATGACGCCCATCTGGCTGTTTTCGCGCAGCTCCACTCCGCTGATGGCAAAATAATTCTTCATAAATTCCAGGTGTTTGCTGCATACCCGGTAGTCTCTGTTGTACTGGAATCTTCCGGTGCGCTTGTCATATTTGTGTTCCAGTATAAAGGTCTGGCGCCACAGGAGACGGATGATTTCCGTCACTTCCATCTGCTCCGACTGCATCAGATTGTCGTAGTAAGGAACACCGTTTCCGGTGTATCCGGCCGCCGGCGCGATGTCTGTCATGCTGTTTTCCAATTCCATGTTTTCCACTATCTTGTCCTCCTGACAAATACCAGCCGCGGATAGGTATAGCCTTTGCAGTGCACCATTTCCGAATCTTCCTCTTCCACCTTATAAGGGCTCGTTCTCCTGGTGGAATAGTCATAGGCCAGTATCAGTTTTTCAAAGTCCTGGTCCGAATGTATGGTTTGTTCGTCCACCACCATTTTTCCGTCTGTCATGCTGCCTTCTATAAAGGCTTCAATCTCCTTCTGGCTGTAACGGTTCCTGACCTTGTTCAGGTTCAGAACTTCCTCCATGGACAGTTCCTCGGATTCTTCCTCATCCTTTAACTGTTCCGTGAAATCCGCCTTGGTCTTACGGCGTTTGTACAGGGATTTTTCTGACAATATGGTCATCTGGGACAGGTTCATCCTGGCGCTTACAGCTGTCAGGTCCTCTTCCGGACAGCCGTATTCCGACAGATGGTTTAAAAGCCTGATTACAAGCCCCTTCATGTTGTCCTCCTGGTTTAACAGGTAGTTGAGGCGTGTGACAGTTGCCTTGACGTAACGGGAGTGCTCCTTGTCCATGTTGGAGATGCGGTGTTCGATATCGTCAAACCCATGCTCCAGCTGGTCCAGCTTCTCCACAATATCGTATTCTGTCAGGGGGGCCTTTTTCTGGCCTCTGGTTGAAGCCGCGCTTTTTGCGCACATTTTATTTATCCAGGAACTGTCCTCCCGCATGGCGGCTATCCAGGATTTAATATCTGTCTTGTAGAGATAAAAATTGTCCGAGGTCTTTAATATATGATATTTTTTATTGACGATTTCCGTCACGTATCCTTCCAGGTGCTCCTTTAACAGGGTACCGTAATTCTTCTGTTCCAGCAGGCTGCCAAAGAACTTATCCATATTGTGAAGCATGTCCTGAAGGGACTTGTTCAGTTTTTTCGTGTTTATGAGAGCCGTATTTAGCAGGCTGACGCTGGAGCGGGGGTCGTTTTTCAGAGAAAATAGAATGGCATAGACATTCTGGATATAAACCTGGGTCTCATCCTCATCATCGCCTAATAAACGTGAAAATGCCTCAATCATCACCGCGGCGTAATCCGGGAGGACGATGTTGACTGTCATACTGGCGTAATCATCCACCTTGCGGAGCCAGCCGGTCCTCAGGAGCCAGTTAAGAACCCTGGTGGCAGGCGGTTCCAGTTCATCCCAGTCATCCTCGGTCTCGTCCTGCCATATAACATATTTTTTCCGGGAGAAATATTCACTTAAAAGCTGGATGCAGACTTCCCTGCTGAGAAAGTAATTGCTGTACTCATACTCCTCGTTGATTTTAAGAAGTGCCTCTATGTAAGTAGACCGGTTGACAGAGCGGAACAGGCTCCAGAACCGGTCTGGTATTTCATTCATCAGTATCATTTACAAACCTCCGTATTTCCCTATCATTATAACAGGAAACACCGGAAGTGACAATCAGAAATCATTTCGCCCTTACCTTACCCTGACTCCAGAAGCCGGGCTTTCAGATACTCCAGAAGAACCGGCTGGATGTCCGGATAGGTCCAGTTATCGGGCGGTTCCCTAAACAGCGCTATGCGGGCTATCTCATACCCTTCAGGCATGGGTCCCAGTTCTGTGATATTGCCGTAATAGAGCATTCCGTAGTTTATGACAGGAGTGTCCGTGTCTTCCAAGGTCTCACGGACCGAATATGCGCTTAACGGCGTCAGGGTGAAGCAGGCTGCCCCGGTCTCTTCGTATAATTCCCTGCGGGCCGTGTGTTCTATCTTTTCCCCTGCTTCCCTGCGGCCTCCGGGACACTCGTAGGTATCCCGATCCCTATGCTGGCAAAACAGCCATTTCCCCTGGTATCGGGACAGGATGACTGCAAACTTCAGCAGGGAATCATCCACTGTGTTGTGAAATTCGACGTTTATCATGTAGTCGTTTCCTCGGTTTTACAATAAACGTGCATACAGCTCTCTAAATTCTTTCTCCGAAAGTCTTAACTCTGTTTCGTTATAATAAGGAGCACCATCTCTGATTCCGAATTCAAGAGCAGTAGGTCCATCCAAGTAGTAAGCTTTATATGCGTAGTTAATCGGTTCTGCCTGTCGGACATAATCTACTAAAGCCTTTGCTGCCTTTCTGGATTTTTCGTCCGACATACCACCAACTGCGGGGCCTGAGCCTGCGCAGTAAATATTTAAGTAAACTTCTTCCACTTCTTCCGATGCCGCCAGAATGCAGTATGAAAAAAGATTCTCCAGATTTTCCGTCTTATAGATTGGTTGACCAAATAACGCTTCGATTTTACCGCATATAAGAGAAAACTGATTTCCATAATCTGAAAAGCTTTCAATAAAATTACATAGTTTACTGCTATCTGTTAATTTTTCCATGTTTTTCACTGATTGAAATGTGTACGGCATTTTATTCTCATCTGCTTTAGAGCATGTTTGAAAAATTCAAATCTTTTCTAATCTGTTGCACCCTTATAATATAAGGCGTTTTCCATGTCGGAGCAAAACTATTTCAAATGTTCCTCGCATCTAAGCATCCGTTCCTCGTAGCCGTCCAGTTTCCAG
>ENA-OPRU01001354-OPRU01001354.1-human-gut-metagenome-genome-assembly--contig:-NODE-1354-length-11317-cov-2.869739_pt1 | contig 11317 bp, 9 predicted proteins | sample MGYA00241897_ERZ501888 | MGnify/ENA primary metagenome ERZ501888 (study PRJEB25962, sample SAMEA2042398) | human gut metagenome | biome: human gut; feature: human-associated habitat; material: faeces... | reverse complement strand
CATCCGGACGCCTGCCTCATCGCGGGAGATCTTGAACACCTTCGCGCCGAAGTCCTTCGTGTAGTCCGGACATGACGCAAACTCCCCGAGGGCGGTCAGAAATTCCCGGACGCCGGAAAGTTTTAACGCAGAGCCGAAAAAGCACGGGAAGAGTTTCCGGTCATGGATGACTTTCCGCACATCGTCTGTCTTTAAAGTACCGTCTGCGAGGTAAGCTTCCAGAAGCACTTCATCGCAGGTGGCGATCTCCTCGGCTGCCTCTTCTGGATCTCTGCAGACCGCCGCAAACGGTTCAGCAGAAGCTGAAAATGTCAACACATCCTCATTCCCGATCACCCCGCTGAAGTCCACGACTCCATGATCCAGCCGCTCCTTCAGCGATGCCAGCACCGCATCTCGATCCGTCCCTTTCTGATCCATCTTATTCACAAAGATAAACACCGGGATCCGGTATCGTCTTAAAAGTCTCCAGAGCGTTTCCGTATGTCCCTGCACCCCATCAGCCCCGCTGACGATGAGCACCGCGTAGTCCAGCACCTGCAGTGTCCGCTCCATCTCCGCCGAAAAGTCCACATGACCCGGCGTGTCAAGAAGTGTCACGGAGGCATCGCCTAACGGAAAGACCGCCTGTTTCGAAAAGATCGTGATGCCACGGGCGCGCTCCAGTGCAAACGTATCGAGAAACGCGTCCCGGTTGTCTACGCGCCCCATTTTCTTTAATTTTCCTGTCTCATATAAAATTGCCTCGGACATGGTCGTCTTTCCAGCGTCGACATGCGCGAGGATACCGATAACAAATCGTTTCATATACAATAAGGTCTGCTTTCTGTAATATAGATATAATAAGTGACCTGCCTCCTGAAAGAAAATAAAAGGCGGCAGCGTAAACATAGTATATCAGAAAACAGAATCCCATGCAACGAGGCACCGGCACAGGATTCACCAGGATCAGCATGATTTGCGTAAACGGACAGGTCTGTCGGGCTGGTCATTGTCCCAAAATCATAGAAAACACCCGGAAAACTGCACAGAAATCCCGCAAACAGGCACTTTTCCCAGCAAACCCCTTGATTTTTCAGATGTTCTATGCTATGATTTTGACGATAACATAAGTAACCGGTCAAAAGAGTGGACGAAAAAGTCCACTCTTTCGTTTTGCATAACCGGAATATTCCGGCAGAAAGGCGGTGGAAACCCATGGCAAGAAGAGATGAATATGAATCCAGGGTCGAGAAATTTTTAATTCCGATCATGGAAGAGAATAATTTTGAACTGGTGGACGTGGAGTACGTGAAGGAAGCGGGCACCTGGTATCTGAGAGCTTATATCGACAAAGAGGGCGGCTTCACGGTAGATGACTGTGAGATGGTATCGAGACGCTTAAGCGACTGGCTCGATAAAGAAGACTTTATCGATGACAGCTATATCCTGGAAGTAAGCTCCCCGGGACTTGGCAGACCGTTAAAGAAAGAGAAGGACTTCAAGAGAAGTCTCGGCGAAGCAGTCGATATCAAGCTGTACCGCGCCATCGAGAGACAGAAAGATTTCTCCGGAATTCTCACGGCATATGACGCGGACACTGTAACGATCCGCTACGAGGACGGTTCCGAGAACACATTTAATAGAAAAGACATTGCCTTAATCCGTCTGGCATTCGATTTTTAATAAGGAGGATAAAAAATGAACAAGGAACTGATGGAATCGATGAATATACTCGAAAAAGAGTACAACATCAGTAAGGACACATTGCTGGAGGCAATTGAGAATTCACTTCTCACAGCCTGCAAGAACCATTTCGGCAAAGCCGACAATGTGAAAGTCATCATTGATCCGGATGGCTGCGACTATTCTGTATATATGGAAAAAGAGGTCGTTGAGACTGTGGAGGACCCGATCACACAGATCAGCCTCGCCGACGCAAGAATGATCGCCCCGCGACATGTCCTTGGTGATATCGTCCAGATCCCCATTGATTCCCATGATTTCGGCAGAATCGCGACGCAGAACGCGAAGAACGTGATCTTACAGAAGATCCGCGAGGAGAGCCGGAAGTCCCAGTTAAGCGAGTGGCAGTGTAAGGAGAAAGAGGTTGTTACAGGTATCGTCCAGCGTTATATCGGCCGCAATGTCAGCGTAGATCTCGGAAAGATCGATGCGATCCTTCCGGAAGCTGAGCAGGTAAAGGGCGAGGTGTTCCAGAGAACTGAGCGCATCAAGGTTTATATCCTGGAAGTTAAGGACAGCCCGAAGGGACCGAGGATCTCCGTATCCAGAACACATCCGGACCTCGTAAGACGTCTGTTTGAGGCTGAGATCGCAGAGGTCCGCGACGGTACTGTTGAGATCCGCGCCATCGCCCGTGAGGCAGGCTCCAGAACAAAGATCGCCGTAAGCTCCACAGATCCGAATGTTGATCCGGTAGGTGCATGTGTCGGCTTAAACGGAGCGAGGGTCAACGCGATCGTAAATGAGCTCCGCGGTGAGAAGATCGACATCATCAACTGGGACGACAACCCAGCGTTCTTAATTGAAAATGCGTTGAGTCCGGCAAAAGTGATCTCCGTAGTTGCGGATGAGGACGAGAAAGAGGCACAGGTCATCGTTCCGGATTACCAGTTATCCTTAGCGATCGGTAAAGAAGGACAGAACGCGAGACTGGCTGCGAGACTGACTACCTACAAGATCGATATCAAGAGTGAGACACAGGCGAGAGAGCTTGGACTCTTCGATGATATGGACTTTGGTGAGGAAGGCTTTGAGGGCGAGTACGAGAAAGATGTAGAGCCGGCAGAGGACGAAGTTCCGGCAGAGGAAACTTCCGAAGCACAGGCTGAGACAGAAGAATAGGAGAGAAGGGAACGACCACAGTGAGTACAGTAAAGAAGGTTCCGCAGAGACAGTGCATTGGCTGCGGTGAAATGAAAAACAAGCGGGAGCTGATCCGTGTCTTAAAAGGTACTGACGACGTGATTTCCATTGACGCGACCGGAAGAAAAAACGGACGCGGCGCATATATCTGCCCATCCATGGCATGCTTTGAAAAGGCAGTGAAGAGCCGGGGACTGGAACGCTCCTTTAAAATGGCAATTCCAAAAGAGGTTTACGAAAGTCTGAAAAAGGAGATGGAACAGATCGATGAACAGAAATAAGGTCCTTGGCCTGCTGGGCCTGGCGGAGAAAGCCGGCAAGGTAAGAAGCGGTGAGTTCTCCACAGAGAAGGCGGTAAAGTCCGGAAAAGCCGGACTGGTGATCGTATCGGAAGAATCTTCGGACAACACAAAGAAAATGTTCCGGAATATGTGTACTTACTATAAGGTCCCGTACTTTGAGTTCGGAAGCAAGGAAGAGCTCGGACACATCCTGGGAAAGCAGATGAGAGCGTCCCTGGCCGTGATCGACGAGAATTTTTCCAATGCGTTGTTGAAGCATTTTACTGCAAAAGCGTAGTCCTGCGGACATGAGGAGCGCATGCCTGCATGCGGCGGGTCATGTACATTGGCGATGGTTTGCAGGGACTATTTTGGAGGTGGCGAGCGTGAGTGAGTTTGAAAAGGATTTAAGAAAGAAAAAAGAGGGAACAGATACATTGAATCAGAATCAGGAGAATTCCACAAAGCCGGCAGTTCCGGCTGAAGGAGAAAATAATGCGCCGGCAGCACCGGCAAAGGCAGCTGAGACTTCAGCAGCACCGGCACCGGCACCGGAGAAAAAGGCGGAGACAGTTAAGACAGAGGCACCGGCACAGGATCTTCGTGAGAATGTCCGTCCGCTTCCGAACCAGAGCCGTCCGGAAGGACGCCAGGGCTTCCAGTCCAGAGAGAGCCGTCCGTTCCCGGGACGCGACGGAAACCGTGAGAGCGGAAGAGATAACCGCCAGGGCGGCTATCAGGGCAACAGAGACGGAAACCGCCAGGGTGGCTACCAGGGCAACCGCGACAACAATCGTCAGGGCGGTTACCAGGGCAGAAACGACAACCGTCAGGGCGGAAACAGAAGCGGCATGGGCATTCCGAAGCCGTCCTTCGATACACCGCTTGCACAGAAGCAGCAGAACACAAAGCAGAGCAAGAACGCTTACAAGAAAGAGCATGACGCAAAGAAAGACCGCGATATCGAGATGAAAGGCAAGGCAGGAAAGGGCCAGAAGGGCGTAAAAGCTCCGGTTATGCCGCCGCAGCCGAAGAAGGAGGAGGCGAAGGTCGAGGAGATCAAGACCATCGTAATCCCGGAGGTTATCACGATCAAAGAACTCGCGGACAAGATGAAATTACAGCCGTCCGCAATCGTTAAGAAGCTCTTCTTACAGGGCACCATCGTTACGATCAACCAGGAGATCGACTTCGAGAAAGCCGAAGAGATCGCTATGGAGTATGATGTTCTCTGCGAGAAGGAGAAGAAGGTCAACGTCATTGAGGAACTCTTAAAAGAGGAAGAAGAGGACGAGAAGGACATGGTTCCGAGACCGCCGGTTATCTGCGTAATGGGTCATGTTGACCACGGTAAAACTTCCCTTCTTGACGCGATCCGCCAGACAAATGTAACCTCCAGAGAGGCAGGCGGTATCACACAGCACATCGGTGCCTATGTTGTTGAATACAACGGACAGAAGATCACATTCCTCGATACACCGGGTCATGAGGCGTTCACGGCAATGCGTATGCGTGGTGCCCAGGCAACAGATATCGCGATCCTCGTTGTCGCAGCGGACGACGGTGTTATGCCACAGACCGTTGAGGCCATCAACCACGCGAAGGCAGCAGGCGTTGAGATCATCGTTGCGGTCAACAAGATCGATAAGCCGAGCGCAAACGTAGAGAGAGTAAAACAGGAGTTATCCGAGTATGAGCTGATTCCTGAGGACTGGGGCGGAAGCACCGTATTCGTACCGGTTTCCGCACATACAAAAGAGGGAATCCCGGAACTTCTCGAGATGATCCTCTTAACAGCAGAGGTAAAAGAGTTAAAGGCAAACCCGAACCGCCGCGCAAGAGGTCTCGTGATCGAGGCGCAGCTTGATAAGGGAAGAGGACCGGTGGCAACGGTACTTGTACAGAAAGGTACCTTAAAGGTCGGTGACGCTATCGCCGCTGGCTGCTGCTACGGTAAAGTCCGCGCCATGATGGACGATAAGGGCAACCGTGTCAAAGAGGCTGGCCCGTCCACTCCGGTTGAGATCCTCGGTCTCAACGATGTTCCGAACGCAGGTGAGGTATTCATCGCGCACCAGAACGAGAAAGAGGCTAGAAGCTTCGCAGAGACATTCATCGCAGAGAGCAAGAACAAGCTTATCGAAGATACAAAGGCAAAACTTTCCTTAGACGACCTGTTCTCCCAGATCAAGGCCGGAAATGTCAAGGAACTTCCGATCATCGTAAAAGCCGATGTACAGGGTTCTGTAGAGGCTGTAAAACAGAGTCTCGTAAAACTTTCCAACGAGGAAGTTGTTGTCAAAGTCATCCACGGCGGCGTTGGCGCGATCAACGAGTCCGACGTTACACTTGCATCCGCTTCCAATGCGATCATCATCGGTTTCAATGTTCGTCCGGACGCACAGGCGAAGTCCATTGCGGACCGCGAGAAAGTCGACATGCGTCTGTACCGCGTCATCTATCAGGCGATCGAGGATGTAGAGGCTGCCATGAAGGGTATGCTGGATCCGGTATACGAGGAGCAGGTAACCGGTCATGCGGTTGTCCGCCAGACATTCAAGGCATCCGGAGTCGGCACCATCGCCGGTTCCTATGTGCTTGACGGTAAGATCACCCGCGGAAGCAAGGCCCGCATCACGAGAGACGGTGAGCAGATCTTCGAGGGACCGCTTGCATCCTTAAAGCGTTTCAAGGACGATGTGAAGGAAGTCAACGCAGGTTACGAGTGCGGTCTTGTATTCGAGGGCTTCAACGATCTCCAGGAAGACGATATGATCGAAGTTTATATCATGGTAGAGGTGCCGAGATAGTTGTCTGTCAGGTCTGTGCATAGCCGCGGAGAGTTTCGTTTCGCGGCTATGTCCGGGATAGTCGTAAAAAAAGAGGTAATATCATGAGAAAAAACAGTGTAAAAAATATCCGGATCAACGGCGAAGTCCAGAAAGCTCTGAGCGAAATCATCCGCTCCGAGCTCAAGGACCCGCGTGTTCATCCGATGACAAGCGTGGTCCAGGTCTCGGTCACACCGGACCTTAAGATCTGTAAGGCCTACATCAGCGTCCTTGCGGACGAGGAGCAGGCGAAAGATACGATCCGCGGTTTAAAGAGCGCGGAGGGCTTTATCAGAACCCAGCTTGCGAAAAAAGTAAATCTTCGGAACACCCCGCAGATCTTCTTCGTGCTGGACCAGTCTATCGAGTACGGCGTCCGCATGTCCAAGCTCATCGATGAGGTGACAAAGGATATGCCGGAGGAGCAGGAAGACGACGGAACTGAGAGCGAAAATTAAACGAAGGAACCGGTCTGCGTGGAAAATACGCGGACAGGAGCGTACTGAAATCATATAGAGGAATCCGGTCGGACACGCGTAACGCGGATTCTGCCGGATTTTTCTGTTTTTTATATTACAATACACATTAAGGGAGGCGGAACTTTTGGGAATTCTTGATGAGATGCTGGAAGGAAAGAAGAGCATTGTGATCCTGGGCCATGTAAATCCTGACGGGGACTGTATCGGTTCCTGTCTGGGACTCTATAATTATCTGAAGGAAAATTATGAGGGGCTTGAGGTCTCGGTGTATCTGGAGAAAATGGGAGTGAAATTTTCCTTTCTTTCCGGTTTTGAGGATGTACACACAGAATACGACGACACAAAAACATTTGACCTTTGCATCACATCGGATGCCAGCGACGTTCCACGCCTGGGCGTCTTCGCCCCGTACCGGGAGACAGCAAAAGATACATTCTGCGTTGACCACCACATCACGAACAAGGGAATGTGCAGGGTCAACGTGATCGAGAGCTGGGCAAGCTCCGCAAGTGAGGTGGTGTTCCGCCTTCTCGATAAGGGAAAGATCAGCAAAGCGGTCGCAGAGTGCCTGTATACGGGAATTGCTCATGACACCGGTATCTTCAAGTTCTCAAACACATCGAGACAGACCATGGAGATCGCCGGGTTTTTAATGGAAAAGGGCATCGATTTCCCAAAGATCATCGACGACAGCTTTTTTGCGAAGACATATGGTCAGGCGAAGATTCACGGCCGGGCTGTTCTCGAAAGTGTCCGGATTCTGGATAACCGTTGTGTATACACGGTTGTCACGACGGATGAGTTAAGGGAATATGGCTGCACCGTAAAGGCCACGGACGGAATCGTGGACCAGCTTCGGATCATTGAAGGCATCGAGATCGCGTTTCTGCTCTACCAGACGGGAAATCCTGACGAGTACAAGGTGAGCCTCAGAACGAACTCCGCAGTGGATGTGAGCCGGATCGCCCTGAGCTTCGGCGGCGGCGGACATGTGAAGGCCGCAGGCTGCACGATGACGGGGGAGCCGCAGGAGATCGTGGAGAAGATCAGCGGAAAGATCCGCGAGCAGTGGGAAGAGCTCAAGTAACGAACACCGGAGGAAAGAATGTACGACGGAATTATTAACGTATATAAAGAAAAAGGATTCACCTCCCACGATGTGGTGGCGAAAATGCGGGGGATCCTGGGTCAGAGAAAGATCGGTCATACGGGGACTCTCGATCCGGCGGCGGAAGGCGTTCTTCCGGTGTGCGCCGGAAAAGGCACAAAGCTCTGCGATATGCTGACTGACCACGACAAGACATACAGGGCTGTTCTTCTTCTGGGAACCGAGACGGACACGGAGGACACGACGGGTACGGTGCTGGAGACGAAAGAAACATCGGGCCTCACTGAAAAAGAAGTGCAGGACGCGGTCCTCTCCTTTATCGGGGATTACGCCCAGATTCCGCCGATGTACTCGGCACTCAAGGTCGATGGAAAGAAGCTCTATGAGCTTGCGAGAGAGGGGAAAAACGTGGAGCGGAAGGCGCGCCCGGTTAAGATCTTCGATATCAAGATCGAGAAGATGGAGCTCCCGGAGGTCACGATGACCGTGTCCTGTTCAAAGGGAACTTATATCCGAACCTTGTGCCATGATATAGGCGCGAAGCTCTCCGTCGGCGGCTGTATGAAGGAGCTGCTTCGGACAAAGGTGGGCCGGTTTGAACTCTCGGAGAGCCTGACACTGGACGAGCTTCAGAAGTTAAAAGAGGAAGAACGGTTGGCGGAGGTCGTACTTCCGGTGGAGGAAGTTTTCAAGGAGCTTCCGGAGATCCGCTCGGATACGGAGGAGCTCGATAAGCTCTTAAAGAACGGAAATCCGTTCCGCAGCCGCGCGGTAAAAGATATAAGGGGCGGGGACATGTTCCGGGTTTATCATTCGGATGGAACCTTTATCGGGGTGTTTAGGTACGACGAAGGGAAACACATGTACTATCCGGAAAAAATCTTTCTGGGAGGAAATTGACATGCAGTACATCGCGGAAACCAGAGAGTTTCAGATCAAAGAGAAGACAGTCGTCAGCATCGGTAAATTCGACGGTCTCCACAGGGGACACCAGAAGCTGATGCATGAGATGTTAAAATGGAAGGAACAAGGCTTTAAGATCGCCGTGTTCACCTTCGCGACGCCTCCGGGAACCCTGGTAAAGGGAAAGATGCAGACTATGATCATGACGAACCCGGAGCGTGAGATGCTTTTGGAGAAAGCCGGTGTTGACTACATCGTGGAATACCCATTTGATGAGGAAGTATGCCATATGGCACCGGAGAAGTTCGTCTCCGACATCCTGGTGGGACACATGAACGCCGGGGTCATCGTTTCCGGTCCGGACTGCCACTTTGGATACAAGGCAGCCGGGGACTGCGCGATGCTGGAGCGCCTGTCGTCTGAGTACGGATACCGCTATTTTGTTGTTGACAAGGAGCGGGACGAGGAAGGAAAGATCATCAGCAGCACCTACATCCGTGAGATGCTGGCGGACGGAAATATCATAAAGGCAAACAAGCTTTTGGGGTATTATTACTTTGTCACCGGAACGGTGCAGCATGGAAACGCCATCGGACACACAAAATTATATCCGACGGCGAACCTGATCCCGCCGGCGGTGAAACACCTGCCGAAGTTCGGCGTCTATGTGACGAGGGTGACCGTGGACGGAAAAACTTACGGTGGACTGACAAATGTGGGGGCAAAACCTACGATCTCCGGGGAAAATCCTGTGGGAGTGGAGACTTATCTCTATAATTTTGCGGGAGATCTCTACGGAAAAGACATGAAAGTGGAGCTTCTCGATTTTGTGAGACCGGAGATGAAGTTTGAGTCCATCGACGCGCTGAAGGCGCAGCTGGACCATGATATCAAGGAGTGCCAGAGACGGTATCTGGAGTTTGCGTAAATATTCATAAATTTCAGAAAAGTATCATAAAAAGGAACATCATCCGTTTCTCACAAAAGGATGGGAGACGGGCGTATCTTAAAAAGGGAAGGTAATTGTCTGGAAGAGCTTTGCCCATGCAGTGCGGATCTGACGGACAGTTATACATGGAGAAGGAAGAATTGGAGTTAGAAAATAAGCCGGAAGGCGGGGAAAAAGAAAAGCAGGCGCCGGAGCAGAAGCCGGCGATGACATATGCAGAATTTAAGGCCCAGAAAGGGAGAAAACGGGGGAAAAACCGTGGGACCGGAATGAATAAGGACCTGGCGGTAAAGATCGCGGCTGTGTGCGGCGGCGTGGTCGTTCTCGTTGGAGCCGTTGGCGGAGGCCTCTACTGGCATGAATCCTCAAAATACAAGACATGTTTTCTGCCCGGAACCATCGTTGACGGCATGGATGTGACGGGAAAGACGGCATCGGAAGTGGAAGACGCCATCATGGAGCAGTTAAAGGGATATACGCTGACCATCAATGGGCGTGAGGATCTCTCTGAGTCCATCACCGGGGAGAGTGTGGGACTTTACGCGGAGTTTGATGATACGTTAGATAAGGCCATCGCCTCCCAGAAGCCGATGGACTGGGGAAAATACCGGTTTGGAAAAGCGGTGAATGAGGTAAATACGGATGCCCTGCTCCGCTACAGCGACGATATGCTGAATGAGGCAGTAGGAGGCCTCTCCTGCATGGACGAGGAAAATATGAGAGAGCCGGAGGACGCGAAGATCTCTGATTATGATTCCGCGACAGGCTCTTACTCGATCATAAAAGAGGATGAGGGAACGGAGCTCCTGGAGGACAAGGTGAAAGAGGCGGTCGCCACTGCGATCATGTCCCTGGCGGAGAGCGTGGACCTCGAGGAACAGGGATGTTATCTGGCTCCTTCGGTGACCTCCGAGGACGAGGCACTTAAGACGGCCTGCGAGACCATGAACAAGTATGTGGGGGCGAAGATCACATATAAGTTTGGAGATAAAGCGGAGACGCTGAACGGAAATGAGATCCATAACTGGCTCACGGTCAACGGAACGAGCGTCAGTGTCAGCGAGTCGAAGGCGGCGGAGTATGTCAAGAACCTGGCATCCACCTGTAACACCGCGTATAAGCCGAAGACATTGAAGACATCCTACGGAAAGACGGTGACCATCACCACCGGAAATTACGGATGGAAGATCGACCAGGCGAAGGAGACGGCAGCTCTCGTGAGCCTCATCAAAAATGGGGAGCAGACATCCAGAGAGCCGGAGTATTCCCAGAAGGCCGCGAGCCATTCGGGAAATGATTATGGAAATACATACGTGGAAATCAACCTGACGGCGCAGCATCTTTACTTCTATGCGAATGGAAAGCTTCTTGTGGAGTCGGATTTCGTGTCCGGAAATGCCGCGAAGGGCTGGAGTACCCCGGCGGGTGCTTATTCCATCACGTATAAGCAGAGAAATGCGACCCTGAAAGGCCAGGGATACGCGACTCCTGTTTCCTACTGGATGCCGTTTAACGGCGGAATCGGTCTGCATGACGCGAATTGGAGAAAGACATTTGGTGGAACGATCTACAAGAATGGCGGATCCCACGGCTGCGTCAACCTACCGCCGGCAGTGGCGAAGACCATCTACGAGAACATCTCTGCGGGAGATCCGGTCCTGTGCTACCATTTAGACGGCACGGAGAGCTCCAAGACCGGCGGAACGAAGAAGGACGGGACGGCGGAGACAACGGCAGCTACGACGGCAGTGCCGACAACCGCGGCACCTGAGACGACGGCAGCACTGGCGACCACGGCAGCGCCGGAAACGACCGCGGCGGGACCGTCCGTGCCGGAGACAACCGCGGCACCTGAGACGACACCTGCAGTTACGGCGGGCGGGGACAACGAGAGCTTC
>ENA-OPRU01001352-OPRU01001352.1-human-gut-metagenome-genome-assembly--contig:-NODE-1352-length-11342-cov-2.052538_pt1 | contig 11342 bp, 10 predicted proteins | sample MGYA00241897_ERZ501888 | MGnify/ENA primary metagenome ERZ501888 (study PRJEB25962, sample SAMEA2042398) | human gut metagenome | biome: human gut; feature: human-associated habitat; material: faeces... | reverse complement strand
ATACGCGGCTGGGCCGTGGTAAATGAGGAGGATAAGTAAGATGGATTTAAAAGGACGCAGTTTTCTGACACTGAAGGATTTTACGGCTGAGGAAATTGAATATCTGATTGATTTGGCGGCTGAGCTAAAGGAAAAGAAAAAACAGGGAGTTCCCGTTGACACATTAAAGGGCAGAAATGTAGCTCTTATCTTTGAAAAGACCAGCACCAGGACTCGCTGTTCCTTTGAGGTGGCAGCCCACGACCTGGGAATGGGAACCACCTATCTGGACCCAAAAGGCTCCCAGATTGGCAAGAAAGAGAGCATTGCAGATACTGCGAGAGTTCTTGGAAGAATGTATGATGGTATTGAATTTAGAGGATTTAAACAAGAAACAGTAGAAGCACTAGCAAAATATTCAGGAGTACCTGTATGGAATGGTTTAACAGATGTCGATCATCCAACTCAAACACTTGCTGATTTTCTAACAATCGAAGAACATTTAGATAAACCATTAGAAGATATTAAATTTGTCTTTACTGGAGATATTCGTAACAATGTTTGTTATGGTTTGATGTATGGAGCAGTCAAAATGGGAATGCATTTTGTTTGTCTAGGTCCAAAATCATTACATATCGATCCAGAAGTTTTAGCTTATTGTAAAGAAGAAGCTAAAAAATCAGGTGGAACAATTGAAGTGACAGATAATGTTGATGAAGCAGTTAAAGAAGCTGATGTTATTTATACAGATATTTGGGTAAGTATGGGGGAAGATGAAAGCTTATATAAACCAAGAGTAGAAATGTTATCACCATATAAAGTAACTCAAGAAATGATGAGTAAAACAGGTAAGGATTCGACTTTATTTATGCATTGTTTACCTTCATTCCATGATTTTGAAACAACTGTAGCAAAAACAAAACATGAAGAAGGTATTGATATTCGAGAAGTTGAAGATGAAGTCTTTAGATCAAAAAATTCTGTAGTTTTTGATGAAGCTGAAAATAGAATGCATACAATTAAAGCTGTCATGGTCGCAACAATTGGAAAAGATGCTTAGGCATCTTTTTTAAATTTGTTTCTTTTTTAAGCAAATTATTTAATTTTGTGCTATGATAATTTTAGGTGATCAATATGAAAGGTAAGACATATGTACTTTCTGATATTCATGGTAATTTTGAAATATTTAAAAGAATGTTAGAAAAAATACAATTTAATAGTCATGATCAACTTTATATACTTGGAGATATTTGTGATCGCGGACCTTGCAGTTTAGATATCTATTTTTATATTCAAAAGTTTGATAATATTACTTTACTTAAAGGCAATCATGAATATATGATGCAAGAAGCTTTAAAAGAAGCAATTGATCATAATGATTTTGATTTTCCTAGTTGTGAATTTAAATTATGGGCACAAAATGGTGGAGAAAAAACAATAGAAAATATTCGAAATTATTTATGTAAAAAGAATTTGTATCATTGTGATTATACAATTGTAAGAAATGTCTTTTTGAGAAATCTTTATAATTATCTTAAAAACTTACCTTTATATATTGAACTTACTGTTAATCATAAAGATTATGTATTAGTACATGCAGGAATAGATCCCGAAAATTCATTAGAAGATCAAGAAGAAGATACGCTTTTATGGATTCGAGATTATTTCTTTTTAAGTGAATGTGACTTAAAAAAGACATATATTTTTGGACATACACCACTTTGTTTTATTAATAGAGATCAAAGTTTTAATGTTTGGTATGATGATGAATTTCATAATAAGATAGGTATAGATGGTGGTCTTGCTTTAGGAGAAAGAGGACAACTGAATTGTATATGTTTAGATGATGATAAAGTTTTTGTAATCAAAATGAGTGAGGTTAATCATGCGTAGTGCTTTTTATAATTTAATTAATTTTATTAATACGGCTAAAGTAGATGATGTTTATGCAAATGCAGCTAAAAAGATATTAGAAAATATTAATAAAATACCAGAGTTAAATATTACAGATGTTGCAGAAATGTGTTTTGTTTCTACAGCAACAATTTCAAGACTATGTCGAAAACTTAATTATGAAAGCTTCAGTGATTTTAAAATGGATGTGACCATGAATTTACGTTATTTTAATCATGATTCAATGCGTATGCAATTTGACCATCAACTTCCTGTTTTACCAGTTGCAGGAAAAACAACTAAAGATTTATTTAATGATCATTTTGAAAATATTGTACAAAACTTAAGATCAACTTATGAAATGATCGAATTTGAAGAATTAGAAAAACTGGTAGATCTTATTTATCAAAGTAATGAAATTTGTTTTGCGGGTAACTTTTTTACCCAATCTGTTTCCATGCAACTACAAATTGAATTATCCTATTTAGGAAAGAAATGTACAGGAATGTATCCTTTACAAAGTCAAAAAGAAGTGGTTCGTGATTTAACAGGAAATGATTTGATTATTGTTTCTTCGATTGCAGGAGGTTATTGGCAAGATCATCCAGATATGTTAAGAGAGATTGCAAAAAGTAGAGCACATAAAATATGTATTACTCAAGTAGAAAATATACCATATCAAGAGCAATTTGATATGATTATTCAAGTAGGAACAGATCATTTATCTTTAATAGGTAAGTTTTCGATTACGTACATTTTTGAATTATTAGAAGCGCTTTATCATATAAAATATGGAAGAGCATAAGAAAAAGGGCAAACGCCCTTTTTAAAATTGTTTTAAGTATTCTTCATTTAAAGCAATAACTTTTTTCATCATATCTTGTCCACATGCACCTATAGTATTTCTTTTGTTAACGCACGTATTAACATCAATAGCTTGATAAACATCTTCTTCAAAAACATCAGAAATATTTTTAAATTCTTCTAAAGTTAATTCATCAAGATCTTTATTTTGACTAATTGCATATAAGACAAGTTGTCCAATAATACCATGTGCATCTCTAAAAGGAACACCTTTATTGACAAGGTAATCAGCAGCATCAGTAGCGTTTGTAAAACCACCAGTAGCTGATTTTTTCATTTTATCTTTATTAAATGTTGTTGATTTTAACATATCACTTAATAATTGAAGGCATCCTTTAGTTATATTTAAAGCATCAAAATACATTTCTTTATCTTCTTGCATATCTTTATTATAAGCAAGAGGAAGACCTTTCATAGTTGTTAAAAATCCCATAAGGGCACCATAAACACGTCCTGTTTTCCCTCTGATCAATTCGCAAATATCAGGGTTTTTCTTTTGCGGCATGATTGAAGAACCGGTTGAGAAAGTATCATCTAAATCAATAAATTGATATTCATTTGTATTCCAAATAATCATTTCTTCAGATAAACGTGACATATGCATCATCATCGTAGACATTGCACTTAAAAGTTCGATTAAATAATCACGATCAGAAACGCCATCAATACTATTTAAACAAGGTCCTTTAAAACCTAAAATTTCAGCACTGTATTCTCTATCTAAGGGATAAGTTGTTCCAGCAAGAGCCCCAGAACCTAATGGACAATAATCCATTCTTTCATAAATATCATGTAAACGTGATTGATCACGCTTAAACATTTCAAAATAGGCTCCCATATGATGAGCTAAAGTGATTGGTTGAGCTTTTTGTAAGTGGGTAAAACCTGGCATGATGGTATCTACATGTTCTTTCATAATATCATGAATTATTTTTAATAAATCAACAAGTAAAGTATTCAACATTTCAATTTGGTCTTTAGTATAAAGTCTCATATCTAAAGCAACTTGGTCATTTCTACTTCTACCAGTATGTAATTTTTTACCAGTATCACCAATACGATCAATTAATGTAGATTCGACAAAGCTATGAATGTCTTCAAAGCTTTCATCAATTTCTAATGTTCCATTTTCAACTTCATTTAAAATTTCTTTTAAAGTTTTTTCAATGAGTTGACCTTCTTCTTGTGTTAAGATTTCTTGTTTTGTTAACATTTTTACATGACCAATACTTCCTTTGATATCTTGACTGGCAAAAGTCTTATCAAATTTAATAGAAGCATTAAAATCATAAACAAGTTGGTTTGTAGGTTTAGTGAATCTTCCACCCCATAAATTCATAAATTTCCTCCTTTAAATAAAAAGAGCAGTGGGCTCTTTTTATTTTTTGTTATTTAATTTCATTGCACGTACTTTAGTTGAAAGACCATATAAAGTAATAAATCCTTCAGCGTCATGATGGTCATATAAATCACCAGTTTTAAATGAAGCGATATCTTCATCATATAATGAGTAAGGAGAAGTTGTACCTTCTTTAATAATATTACCTTTATATAATCTAAAGTTTGTTGTACCTGTTACATATTCTTGAGTTTTATCAACAAAAGCAGTTAATGCTTCTCTAAGTGGTGAGAACCATTTAGCAGCATAAACAAGTTCAGCAAATTCAACAGAAACAAGACGTTTATATTTAAGTGTTTCTCTATCTAAGATAAGTTCTTCTAATTGTTGATGTGCTTCCATTAAGATAGTACCACCTGGTGTTTCATAAACACCTCTTGATTTCATACCAACAACACGGTTTTCTACGATGTCAATAATACCAATACCATGTTGACCACCGATTTCATTTAATTTTTCTAAGATTTCTCTTTGTGATAATTTTTCACCATTTAAAGCAACAGGAACACCTTTTTCCCAATCAATTGATAAGTGAACATCTTCTTCTGGAGCTTTTTCTGGAGAATTTGATAATACTAATAAGTGATCATAATTTGGAGCACATGATGGATCTTCTAATTCTAATCCTTCATGAGAAATATGCCAAATATTTCTATCACGAGAATAGCTATTATCAGCAGAGAAAGGTAAATTAATACCATGAGCTCTACAGTATTCAATTTCAGATTCACGAGAATCCATTGTCCATTTAGGATCACGCCAAGCAGCGATAATCTTTAAATCTGGAGCTAAAGCTTTAATTCCTAATTCAAAACGAATTTGGTCGTTCCCTTTACCAGTAGCACCATGACAAATAGCAACAGCACCTTCTTTACGAGCAACATCAACTAATACTTTCGCGATTAATGGACGAGCAGTTGCAGTCCCTAATAAGTATTTGTATTCAAATACAGCATCTGCTTGAACAGTAGGCATAATGTAATTTTCTACGTATTCATCAACCACATTTTCAATATAAAGTTTACTTGCTCCACAAGCTTTTGCACGTTCTTCTAGGCCATCTAATTCTTCTTTTTGACCAACGTCAATACAGCAACAAATAACTTCATAATCATAGTTTTCTTTTAGCCATGGAATGATTGCAGTTGTATCTAATCCGCCAGAATAAGCTAAAACAACTTTTTCTTTCATTTATAGTTTCCCCCTTGTTTTTATATTATAAATTATTATTATCATAAACTACTTTTTTTAAATATGCAATATCCTTGTCGAAATGTTGGATGTTAAAAAATGTAAACGTATCTTTATTATATATAAAAAATTTTTTCTTAATAAATCATTATTGACAAAATGGAAATTTGTCATATAATGATTTTAAACTCGAGGACTAAAAGAGTAGTCTTTATGGAAGTCAAAGCGATCCTATGTTGATGGAAGATAGGAATGGAAGTAAAGATGAAACGCATTTACGAGAGGAAAGATGGAAATTAAGTATATCTTTTGGTAGATCTGCCTTAAAGATGAAAGAGGTTGTAAGGTCAACTTACAACAATTAGAGTGGTAACGCGATTAGTCGTCTCTATTTATAGAGACGACTTTTTATTTTTTTTATAGGGGGAAAGTAAGAAATGATTAATGTAGGTATTGTTGGTTCAACTGGTTATGGAGGATGTGAACTTGTTAGATTTTTATTAACACATCCCAATGTTCATATTGAATGGGTTTCTTCTAGAACTTATAGTGATCAAGAATATAGTGATGTTTATAAGGGGTATTTCACTTTATTAGATCAAAAATGTGTAGATGAAAATCTTGAAAAATATTTAGATAATGTAGATGTGGTTTTCTTTGCTACACCTCAAGGGGTTTGCGCTAAGATGGTAAGTGAAGAAGTTTTAAAGAAAGTGAAAGTAATTGATCTATCTGCAGATTATCGTATTAAAGATGTAGAAACATATGAGTCATGGTATGGAATTAAGCATGCTTCACCTGAATTTATTCAAGAAGCTGTTTATGGATTATGTGAAATCAATAGAGAAGATGTTAAAAATGCAAGACTGATTGCTAATCCAGGATGTTATCCAACATGTTCAATTTTATCTATTTATCCACTTGCTAAAGCAGGGCTTATTGATATGAATACATTGATTATTGATGCTAAAAGTGGAACAAGTGGTGCAGGTAGAGGTGCTAAAGTACAAAACTTATATTGTGAAGTGAATGAAAGTATTAAAGCTTATGGAGTAGCGAGTCATCGTCATACTCCTGAAATTGAAGAACAATTAGGGTATGCTTCTTCATCAAAGGTTTTACTTAACTTTACACCACATTTAATTCCAATGAATAGAGGTATTCTAATTACTGCTTATGCTTCATTAAAAGATGGTGTAAGTGAAGAAGATGTTAAAAATGCTTATGATATATATAAGGATGAATATTTTGTACGTGTTTTAAAAGAAGGAAATGTTCCTGAAGTCAGAAATGTTAAATGTTCAAATTTTGTTGATGTAGCTTATAAAGTAGATCCTCGTACACATAGAGTTATTATGATGGGGGCTATGGATAATCTTGTTAAAGGAGCTGCTGGTCAAGCTATTCAAAATATGAATATTATGTTTGGTTTAGATGAAAAAACAGGGCTTATGTTAGCACCTGCTATGTTATAAGGGGAAAAGAGTATGAAAGTAATAGAAAATGGTACAGTAACAAATCCAAAAGGATATCAAGGGGCTGGATTACATATTGGTATTAAAAAGAAAAATAAAGATTTTGCTTTAATTGTTTCTGATGTTGAAGCAAAAGCAGTAGGAACTTTTACAACAAATATGGTAAAAGCGGCCCCTGTTTTATGGGATAAACAAGTTGTAGAAAACGGTGATACAGTAAAGGCTATTGCGATTAACAGTGGGATTGCCAATGCTTGTACTGGAAAACTTGGTGAAGAAGCAAATGAAAAATTCGCAAATATTGTCGGAAATGCTTTAAATGTTGAAAAAGAAAAAATTTTGATTTGTTCAACAGGAGTCATTGGTAAACAATTATCTACTGATCCAATTGAAAAAGGAATTGATGAAGCTTTAAAACAATTAAAAGATGATCATCAAGCAGGAATTGATGTAGCTACTTCAATTATGACAACAGATACAAAACCAAAACATTTAGCTGTTGAAATTGAAGTAAAAGGAAAAACGGTAACTATTGGAGCATGTTGTAAAGGTTCAGGGATGATTCATCCAAATATGGCAACAATGCTTGGATTTATTACAACTGATTTAAATATTTCTAAAGAATTATTAAATAAAGCATTAAAATCAGTTATTCCAGATACTTTTAATATGATTTCTGTAGATAGAGATACTTCAACAAATGATACTGTTTTATTACTCGCTAATGGTTTAGCTGGTAATGATGAAATTGTAAAAGAAGATGAAGATTATCAAACATTTAAAGAAGCTTTATATTATGTTAATGAATACTTAGCTAAATGTATTGCAAGTGATGGAGAAGGGGCTACTAAATTATTAGAAGTAAATGTAAATGGTGCAAAAGATGTTAAACAAGCAAAAGTAGTTGCTAAAAGTGTTTGTACATCACCACTTGTTAAAACAGCAATCTTTGGAAATGATGCAAACTGGGGAAGACTTTTATGTGCAATGGGATATTCTGGAGAAGAATTTGATCCTTATCAAGTTGATTTGTATATTGAAAGTGAGTTTGGTAATTTAAAACTTGTAGAAAATGGGATGGCTACTGATTATAGTGAAGAAAAAGCAACACAAATTTTATCAAGTGATTATGTTAAGACAAATATTGATATGAAAATGGGAAATGAAAAAGCAACTGCCTGGGGTTGTGATTTGACTTATGATTATGTCAAAATCAATGCTGATTATCGTTCGTAGGGGGAAATATAATGCAACAAGAGTTTACAAAAGAAATTAATAAAGCGGAAATATTAGTTGAAGCTTTAGGGTATATGCAAAAATATGAAGGTGATATTGTTGTCATCAAATATGGTGGAAGTGCCATGACAAATGAAATCATCAAAAAAAGCGTTTTAAAAGATATTGCTGTTTTGAAATCTGTAGGGTTAAAACCAATTATTGTACATGGTGGTGGTAAAGACATTAATAGAATGTTAGATCGTGTACAAATTAAAAGTGAATTTAAAAATGGTTTAAGAGTTACAGATTGTGATACCTTAGAAATAGCTGAGATGGTTTTATCTGGAAAGGTTAATAAAGGATTAGTGACACATCTTGAACAAATTGGGACACATGCTGTTGGTTTATCTGGTAAAGATGGAAATATGATTACGGTAGAAAAAGTAATGCCTCAAGGTGAAGATATTGGTTACGTTGGTAAAATTACTAAAGTAGATACAACACTTATTAATGCTTTATTAGAACAAGGATATACACCAATTATTTCAACTATTGGATTAGATGAAAAATATCATGCTTATAATATTAATGCAGATGATGTAGCTACAGCGATTGCTCGTGCTGTTAAAGCAAGTAAACTTGTTTTCTTAACAGATATTGAAGGTGTTTTACAAGATCCAAATAATCCAAATACATTGATTTCAAAGATTGATACAGCATCTGCTAAAGAATTATTTGAAAATGGTGTTATTACTGGAGGAATGATTCCAAAATTGAAGAATTGTTTAGAGGCAGTACAAAATGATGTTAAACGTGTTCATATTTTAGATGGAAGATTAGAACATAGTTTACTTATTGAAATCTTTACTAAAAAAGGTGTTGGAACAATGATTAAAAAATAGAACTCAAATATGAGTTCTATTTTTTTAGCTTTATAATATTGATTTCATCATATGTCATAAAACGATGTTGATCATTTGATTCTTTATGAAAACCATTAGAAATGAGAAGGGTAGTTCCATTATTAGTATGTTTACCACTTACATATTTTTTACCCATTTCTTTTGTTTCTAATCCGCCAATAAAAGGAATCTTATAGTATCCACCTAAAGTATGACCAGATAATTGAAGTTGGACAGAACTTTCTTTAATTTGTGTAAAATAATCAGGTTGATGAACTAAAGCAATTTTATAATGATCTTTATTGTCTTCGTTGATTAAACCTGAACAATCACCGGAATTTTCTAATCCTAATAAATCAATAATAGAACCTTTATAATAAATATAACGTAATTCATTATGCAAAACTTCAAATCCAGCTTCAGTTAATAAATTTGTGTTATTAGTAGAATCACCTTGATCTTTTTCTCCTAAAACAGCAAATTTACCATAACGAGAGTGGATATTTTTTAATATTTGACTTACTTGATCAGTTTCAAATGAATCATTACTATAAATATCTCCACCAAATAAAATTAAATCAACATCTTTTTTATTTAAATCTTTAACAGCTTCTTTTAAATGATTTAAATCTTCTTTTGTAGAAAGATTTAAATCAGAAAGATAACCAATCGTAAAACCATTAAATTCCTTAGGTAATGTCTTTTGAGTATAAGTAACACTTTTAAAACGATAAGTATCTTTACTTTGAATATACCATTGATAAAGACATAGAACTAAGAAAAGAGATAGGATACATAAAATGATTTTTTTTATTTTTTTCATTATTTTTTATTCATAATAACAGGAATTATCATTGGATTTCTTTTTGTTTTACGATAAAAATATTGAGAAAGAACATCTCTTGTTGTATTTTTGATTTCACCAAAAGTTGTTTTTCCTGCAAGTAATTGACCTAAAGCTTGGCCAACTAAATTTTCAGCTTCACGAATCATTGGAAAACTATCTTTCATATAGACAAATCCACGAGAAATAATCACAGGTTTTGTAAGTAACTTTCCTTCATGTGAATCCATAGCAATTAAAACAGAAACCATACCATCTTCAGATAAGATTTGACGATCCCTTAAAACAGCAGTTGATAAACCTGAAAGATCATTACCATCAACATAAATATCATCTACATGAATTCTTGGTCCTAAACGAGCAGTTCCTTTATTAAGTAAAATTGTATCTCCATTACTTAAAACAAATGTATTTTCTTTAGGAACACCTACTTCTTGAGAAAGTTCAGCATGAATTTTCAACATACGATATTCACCATGTACTGGGAAAAAGTATTTAGGTTTTGTAAGTAATAACATCAACTTTTGTTCTTCTTGACTAGCATGTCCCGAAGTATGCAAGTTATTGAATGCTGTATTGACTAAAACTTTGGCACCTGCTCTAAATAAGCGGTTAACAACAACATTGATACTTGATGCATTTCCTGGAATTGGACTTGATGAAAAGACAACAGTATCTCCAGGTTTGATTTTAACGAATTTATGTGTTCCATTAGCAATACGACTTAACGCAGCCAAAGCTTCTCCTTGACTTCCTGTACATAGAATTAAGATTTCATTATCAGGTAATTTTTTTGCTTCATTATTACTGATAAAGAAAGAATCAGGTGCTTTAATATAACCCATTTGTCTTGATACTTGGATGTTATTTTCCATTGAACGACCAAAAACAAGAATTTTACGATTAAATTTAACTGCTGCTTCTACGATTTGTTGGACACGGTGAACATTGGAAGCAAAAGTTGCTACAATTAAACGTCCTTCAGTTTTTCTAAATTCTTCTTGAACAGCATATGCTACTTGCTTTTCACTTTTAGAAAAAGTAGGAACTTCAGCATTGGTAGAATCGCTTAATAATAAAGTAACACCAGTTTCACCTAAAAACGACATTTTTTGGAAATCAGCAGGATCTCCTACAGGTGTTAAATCAAACTTAAAGTCACCTGTTGAAACAATTCGTCCGTTAGGAGAATTAATAATAATTCCTAAACTTTCAGGAATAGAATGATTGGTTTTAAAAAAACCAATATTAAAATATTTTGTTTTTATTTGATATTCATCATCGATACGAATCAAGTGCGTTGCATTTGTTAAACGCTTTTCCTCTAACTTTCTTGTAATCATCGCACAAGCAAGGGGAGAAGCATAAATGAATGGTATTTTTACAACTTGTAGTAAAAAAGGAATTCCTCCAATATGATCTTCATGACCATGAGTAATCAATAATCCTCTAATTTTGTTTTCATTACGTTTTAAATAACTATAATCTGGAATGACATAATCAATACCAGGTAAACCTTCTTCAGCAAATTTTACCCCAGCATCAATAATGATAATTTCATTATCGTGTTCAACACA
>ENA-OPRU01001347-OPRU01001347.1-human-gut-metagenome-genome-assembly--contig:-NODE-1347-length-11367-cov-1.528996_pt1 | contig 11367 bp, 10 predicted proteins | sample MGYA00241897_ERZ501888 | MGnify/ENA primary metagenome ERZ501888 (study PRJEB25962, sample SAMEA2042398) | human gut metagenome | biome: human gut; feature: human-associated habitat; material: faeces... | reverse complement strand
GGCAGGAGGAAGTACTTTGGGAAATATTTCGACAAGACAGGTTTCCTTGCACAGTGTGGATATCGGCTTGGCACAGCTGGCAATGCATTCCAGCTATGAAACTGCCGGTGTAAAGGATATTGCTTATATGATTGCTGCAGTACGTGCTTTCTTTACAACCTATTTAGTAGAAAATGAAGAATTGTCTTTTGAACTAATCTAGTCCGTGAAAGCGGACTTTTTTTTATTTCCTTCACATATAGTTATCTAGGGTGAGAGAATGTATATCCTATCTATTTTGGTAAGTATTCAACTGATTTTTGCTGGTTATAACAGCATTGATATTTATATTTGTGATGAAAATCAAAAACCGCTCGAATATGCGCAATTAAATGTGCAAGATGCGCAAGGTAAGCTTGTGGCAAGTGGAAAAAGTAATGCACAAGGATATGTGGCAGTCGGACAATTACTGAAGGGTAGCTATGTGCTGTCGGTGGCAGGTGTTGAAGGATATGCCTTAAGTGAACCGGTGGATTTACAGGTTACTTCATACAATGAGCAGCACCATGTGGTTGTTTCCATTGCTTTGGAAAAGGAAAAGCCGACGAAGTTTTCTGTCAATATTTCGATGTTGATCTTATTTAGTTTCTTGTGTGGAGGATTTTCCTTAGGTACTCGTTATGTTTGGAAAGTATGCAAGAAGGGATAGGAAAGAAAAGAGAATTCGTTTATAATAACAGTATGAAGAAAGTATTGGAAACCAAACGTGTCTATTTACGGGAAATGGATTATACAGATTTCGATGATTTATGTGAAATACTTTGTGATGCTCGAGTCATGAAGGCTTATGAGCATGCCTTTTCAAAAGAAGAGGCATTGGATTGGTTGAAGCGTCAAATGCAGCGCTATAAAGAAGATGGAGTCGGTTTATGGGCGATGATTCGAAAAAGTGATCAAGCGTTTTTGGGGCAGTGTGGAATCACAGTGCAGCAGCTCTGCAATCGCCAGGTGTATGAAATCGGTTATCTTTTAAAGTATGAGCATTGGCATCATGGATATGCAAGAAAGGCAGCGATTGCTTGCCGTGAATATGCTTTCCATACACTTAAGCTAGATGCGGTATATTCGATTATTCGTGATACTAATTATGCCAGTCAAAAGGTGGCGTTAGCAAATAATATGAAGCCGATCGGTACCTTTGTTAAGCATTATTATGGTATGGATATGCCGCATATTGCTTATGAGGTAAAAAATCCATGTTTATGCTTATATGTAGATAGTGAGTTTGATGCGGTAAGGTATGCAGGAAAACATTATCAATGCGTGATTTCTCTTGGAGCAGTATTATGTGATTTTCAAGGGAATCAAGTAACGAGTTTTTATGAAACGATACGACCACGCTATTTCAAATCACTAACAAGGGTGGTTTCGCAAATAACCAAGTTGACCGGACAAGAGATTCGCTCTTCCAAATCATTGGCAGAGGTATTGGAGCATTTTGAAAGGTGGCTGTGTCAATATCAGAAACAGCAGCCGGTGTTAAGCTTTAGCTTCGGTCCAGATGATAAGCGCACCCTCAACAAGCATTGTGAGTTGGAAAAGGTGGATATGCCATTGGTTTTACAGTATATGCAGGATTTGCAAAGACCGCTTTCGCAAAGTGTTGTTTATCATGGAAATGTTGTGTCGCCGACACTTTCCCTTGATGCTTTGAAAAAAGTTTATGGAATACTTGGAAAAGTAGAGCATAATGCAAGAAGCGATGCGCTTGATTTGATGGAGCTGCATCACTGTTATCAAGCAAGGCAACCGGTACTTGAGGAAGAGGTGTTAAAACTTGTAAAGAAGCGGGAAGAAAAAGCCTATGCCGCACGTATGAAACAGCAACAAAAACTGTATCAAATCATGAAAGAGCGCTTTGCTTTTTGTTCGGGAAAAGTGGAAATCCGTTTTTATCCCGAGGTATTACAAGCCTTTGCCACATGGCAGTCATACGATGAACAACTGCCTTTGCGTTTTCGAAAAAAAGGGGTATATTATGAGGGCAAAATGGTAGCCTATGATCATTTACACATGTGCATGTATATGGAATGGGAGGGAGAGCTTCCAAGTGTCATATTATCGTTATCCGATGGAACAACAAAGGGACACGTAAGGCTTTTGGTAAATTATCGCAATGCGACGCTTATCGAGACAATCTTAAAACGGTGTATGGATTGTTAAAAATACAAGAAAAGGATTGAATTTTTTTAAGAATATGTTACAATTATCCACGATAAAAGGTCCTTTAATATGATCCAGAGAGGTCATTAAGGCAACGTATGATTCTTTCTGTGTATAGAGAAGGCCCTTTTGTATGACAAAATGGTCTTTTTTTGAATAAAAGGAGGATATTTATGAATACAAAGAGCTTGTTTAAAATCAGTGATTTAACAAAAGAAGAAATCTTTGAAATCCTCCATGATGCGAATGCGTTTTCATGTTCTCATAAAGATTGGCAATTACCGGAACGTAAGCTGGTTGCTAATCTTTTTTTTGAACCGAGCACCAGAACGCATTTTTCCTTTGCCAGTGCGCAGCATCAGCTAGGCTGTTGCGTAGAAAATTTCAGTGCGCAGGGAAGCAGCGTGGAGAAGGGTGAAAGCCTGTATGATACGGTAAAAACTTTTGAAAGCATCGGATATGATGCGCTTGTGATTCGTCATAAAAGCGATGAATATTTCAAGGAGCTGGAAAACATCAATATTCCGATTTTGAATGCCGGAGATGGCTGTGGCAATCACCCAACTCAATGCTTATTGGATTTGTTGACGATTTACCAAGAGTTTAAGACCTTTGAAGGAATTAAGGTTGCGGTGATTGGTGATATCGTGCATTCACGTGTTGCTAACAGCATAAAAGAGGCAATGCAAATTTTGGGTGGTGAGGTCTGCTTTAGTGGACCGAAGGAATGGATTTCCGATTCGAGTTTATATAAAGATATTGATGAAGCAGTGGCTTGGGCCGATGCTGTTATGATGCTGCGTATTCAGCATGAACGTCATGCGGCGACAATGAATATGAGCAAGGAAGAATATTTGAAACGCTATGGACTTACAAAAAAGCGTGCAGAGCTGATGCAAAAGCATGCCATTATCATGCACCCTGCTCCGGTAAATCGCGGTGTGGAAATTGACAGCGATTTGGTAGAGGCTTCCAATAGCCGCATCTTTCAACAGATGAGCAATGGAGTGTTGGTACGTAAGGCAGTTATGAAGCGCGCCTTCGGATATATGTTTTCAAAGGAGGAAGAAAAATGAAGCTGATACATCAGGCACGATTGCTTGATCAAGAAACTTTATGCGATGTTCTCTTTGATGAAAACGGCATTCATAAAATTGCCGAGCACATTGAGGAGGAGGTCGATGAGGTCATTGAGGCAAAGGGACAGTATTTGTTGAGTGGTCTGATTGATGTGCATGTGCATTTGCGTGAGCCGGGTTTTTCACATAAAGAAACCATCAAAACCGGAACGCAGGCTGCGGCTCATGGCGGTTTTACTACGGTAATGGCGATGCCCAATGTTCTTCCTTATCCGGACTGTGCTGAGGTCATGAAGGAGTATTTGCAGCTTATTGAAAAGGAAGCTGAGGTTCATGTGATACCTTATGCTTGTATTACCAAGGGAGAAAAAAGCGAAGAGCTTAGCGATATGGAACAGCTTTATAAGCTTGGAATCCATGCCTTCAGTGATGATGGAGTAGGTGTGAAGAGTGCGGAAATGATGGAAAAGGCGATGCAGAAAGCCAAGGCTCTCGATGCAATGATCGTTGCTCATACCGAGGATATGAAGTATCGTACACCTACGGCTTGTATGCATGAGGGGATTCGAAATAAAGAATTGGGACTTGTCGGAATTCCGAGTGCCTGCGAGTATTCTCAAATAAAACGAGACTTAGAGTTGGCAAAGCAGACTGGTGCGAAATACCATATCTGTCATATGAGTGCCAAGGAAAGTGTAGAGCTTTTACGAACTTATAAAAAGCAGGGGGTGGATTGCAGTGGTGAGGTAACTGCTCATCATTTGCTGCTGAATGAAATGGACGTACAAAATCCTAATCATAAAATGAATCCGCCGTTGCGCAGTGAGGAAGATCGTCAGGCCTTGATTGCCGGTTTATTAGATGGTACGATTGATATGATTGCCAATGATCACGCCCCACATAGTGAAGAAGAAAAAAAGCGCGGAATGGAAAAAGCACCTTTTGGAATCGTAGCGTTGGAAACAGCTTTCCCACTTCTTTATACACGTTTTGTGAAAGAAATGCTTTAGCTTAGATCAACTTATGTACTTTATGAGTGAAGCACCGGCAAAGCGCTTTGGTATGGAGCGAAAGGGAAAGCTTGCCGTTGGATATGATGCAGATATGTTTTTGTTGAATGTAGAGGCAACTGATGTTATTGATCCCGCAAGTTTTCTTTCCAAAGGGAAGAATACTCCCTTTGATGGGTGGAATTGTGCGTGTAGAATAGAGAAAACATTTGTAAATGGTAAAATAGCCTATGAGCGAAAGGAGACCTTATGAAAAAACGACTTTTAATTCTTGAAGATGGAAGTGTATACGAAGGGAAAGCCTTCGGAAGCGATAACTATCGCATGGGAGAATTGATTTTCCAAAGCGGTATATCAGGATATCAGGAAATTATTTCCGATTCCTCTTACTATGGACAGATTGTGATGATGACCTATCCTGCAATCGGGAACTGCGGTATCAATCGTGATGATTTTGAAGGCTTATCTCCACAGCTGTTTGGACTTGTTGTTAAGGAATATTGTGAAGAGCCTAGCAATTGGAGAAGCGATGCAACGCTTGATGAATTTATGAAGCTGAAAAATATTGCCGGTATTGCGGATATTGATACACGTGAGATTACTCGTAAAATACGTGATCATGGAGTGCTGAAGGCAATGATGGCTGATGAAGATGCCGATGTGGAAGCAATTGTGAAAATGATGAAGGAAACGGAGCTTTTAAGCGATGGAGTAGCCAAGGTATCTACGCAGAAGCCGTTTCCGATTCCAAGCCGTGGAAAGAAGGTCGTGCTTGTTGATATCGGAACCAAATATGCCGTTATTCGTGAATTTAATATGCGAGGCTGTGATTTGATGGTCGTACCATACAACATGAGTGCCGAAGATATTTTGGCGATTCACCCAGACGGTATCGTATATGCCGGTGGTCCCGGTTCTCCGTATGATATCGAAGAAACCATAACAAATGCAAAAGCATTGTTAGGAAAATGCCCGATTATGGCAACCGGCTTAGGTCATGAGGTTCTTGCAGTTGCTTTAGGTGCTAGCGTTAAGAAAATGAAGGTCGGACATCATGGCAACAGTACGCCGGTACGCAATCTGAAAAAGAATAAGGTTGAATTTACAAGCCAAAATCATGGCTATGATATTGATGAAGCTTCTTTAGCAAATACGGGAATTACGGTTACACATACGGCATTGAATGACAATTCCATTGAAGGTTTTGTGCATGAAAGCTATTCGTTGATGTCCTTTGCCTTTGATCCGGCAGCGGCTCCGGGGGCTGATGATGTTGCGTATGTGTTTGATGAATTTTGTGAAATGATGAATGAAAGAGGTGCAAAATAATGCCAAAGAGAACAGATATTAAAAAGATTTTAGTAATCGGTTCAGGACCGATCGTCATTGGACAGGCAGCTGAGTTTGACTATGCTGGAACACAGGCCTGCACCTCCTTACGTGAGGAAGGTTATGAGGTTATTTTGATCAATTCCAATCCGGCAACCATCATGACCGATTCGGTAATTGCGGATCGTGTGTATATCGAGCCATTAACCTTGGAATTTGCAAGTCGCATCATTTATAAGGAACGACCAGATGCGGTACTTGGAAGTCTTGGTGGACAGACCGGCTTAAATTTGGTTGTGGAATTGGCAGAAAGCGGTATTCTAGATGAGTGTGGTGTAGAAATCTTAGGTACCGAGCTTGATGCTATTGAAAAGGCAGAAGATCGTGATAAATTCCGTGAGTTGATGTATGAACTTGGTGAACCGGTACCGGAAAGTGTTATTGTGCATTCCGTAGAGGAAGCAGTTGAATTTGCAAATACCAATGGATATCCGGTGGTTGTACGTCCGGCCTTTACTTTAGGTGGAACCGGTGGAGGCTTTGCGAATAATTTAGAAGAGCTAGAAGTTATTTGCGAAAATGGTTTAAAGTTATCTCCAGTTCATCAGTGCTTGATTGAACAAAGCATTGCCGGATATAAAGAAATCGAATATGAAGTTATGCGTGATAATGCAGATAATGCAATTGTTGTCTGCAATATGGAAAACGTCGATCCGGTTGGTATTCATACCGGAGATTCTATTGTTGTTGCACCAACCCAGACGCTTACCGATCGTGAATGCGGTATGATGCGTGCTGCGGCATTAAAAATCATTCGTGCTTTAAAAATTTGCGGAGGCTGTAATGTGCAGCTGGCACTTGATCCCAATTCCTTTAAATATTATGTAATTGAAGTAAACCCACGTGTATCAAGATCCAGTGCGCTAGCTTCTAAAGCAACCGGTTATCCGATTGCTAAGTTGGCTGCCAAGGTAGCTGTCGGTTTGACACTTGATGAAATCATGAATCCGGTTACGCAGACTAGCTATGCTTGTGCAGAGCCATGCATTGACTATGTTGTCGCAAAATTCCCACGTTTCGCCTTTGATAAGTTTCCAAAAGGAGATCGTACGCTTGGTACACAGATGAAGGCTACCGGAGAGGTAATGTCTATCGGACGTACATTTGATGAAGCAATTCTAAAAGCTATTCGTTCACTTGAAATGAAGGTTGATCATTTAGAAAAAACAGAAATCAATACTATGAGCCTAGATGCACTTTGGGATAAGCTGAAGCAAAACGATGATGAACGAATCTTTGTGATCACTGCTATGATTCGTAAGGGTGTGGATATTGAAGAGATTTTCCAAGAAACCAAAATGGATCGCTATTTCTTATATCGTTTCCGTTCCCTTGTGGCATTTGAAAAGGAAATCGCTGCACATAAGGGGGATCTCGAAGTCTTATTGGAAGCGAAAAAGCGAGGCTTTGCGGATAGCTATATCGCACGTGTGTGGGATATGAAAGAAAACGAAATCTATGATTTACGTAAAGGAAACGGTATTACACCGGTTTATAAGGTCGTAGATACTTGTGCCGGAGAATATGTATCTACAACTCCATATTTATATTCTACTTATGAGCATGAGAATGAAAGTATCGTAAGTGAGCGTGAAAAGATCATCATTCTTGGTTCCGGTCCAATCCGTATCGGACAGGGGGTAGAATTTGACTATGCTACTGTACACTGTGTAAAAACAATTCGTGAAATGGGCTATGAGGCTATCGTTATCAATAACAATCCGGAAACCGTATCGACGGACTATTCGATTTCCGATAAGCTGTATTTTGAACCATTGACTATCGAAGATGTCATGCATGTTATTGATTTGGAAAAACCGCTTGGTGTTATCGTGCAATTCGGTGGTCAAACAGCAATTAACTTAGCAGATAAGCTGGTAGCTCGTGGAGTAAAGATTTTAGGTACTTCGCTAGAAGCTATTGATCGTGCTGAGGATCGTCATGAGTTTGAACAGATGCTTCGCAAATTGGATATTCCACAGCCAACCGGAGATACTGCTTATGAAGTTGAAAAGGCTATTGAAATTGCGAATCGTATTACCTATCCGGTACTTGTTCGTCCAAGCTACGTTCTAGGTGGACGTGCGATGGAAATTGTGCATAATGATGAGGATTTACGTGTGTATATGGCGACTGCTGTTCAGGAAATCAGTCATGATGCTCCAATTCTAGTCGATAAATATGTTATCGGTAAGGAAATGGAAGTTGATGCAATCTGTGATGGTGAGCATGTGTTTATCCCTGGAATCATGGAGCATATCGAGCGTGCGGGCGTTCACTCAGGAGATTCTATTAGTGTGTATCCGGCACCGACAGCTTCTCAAAAGGTTAAGGATACGATTGTAGATTATGCGATTCGTATCGGAAAAGGATTCCACTTTGTTGGACTGTTCAATATTCAGTTTATCGTCGATAAAGATGAAAAGGTATATGTATTGGAGGTAAATCCAAGATCTTCTCGTACCGTACCTTTCTTAAGTAAGATTACCGGTGTACCGATGTCTTATGTTGCAACACGTTGTGTAATGGGAGAAAGCTTGCAGCAGCAAGGCTATGAGGAAGGCGTTAAGCCGGAATTGAACCGTACTTTTGTCAAGGCTCCGGTATTCTCTTTTGCGAAGCTGCGTGCAGTTGATACAACCTTAGGTCCGGAAATGAAATCTACCGGAGAAGCATTGGGTGGCGATGTAACACTTGAAAAAGCATTATATAAAGCCTTGATTGCTAGTGGTGTACGTATTCCTAAACATGGAAACGTATTGCTTACAATCGCCGATAATGATAAGGCGGAAGGTTATCGTTTAGCAAAACGCTTTGCGGATATTGGTTATGGTATTTATGCGACAAAGGGTACAGCAAAATATTTAAGCGAACGTGGTTTGTTTGTTCATGCGATTGCAAAGCTTGATGAGGATCACGAAAATAATGTTGTAGAATTGATCCGTAAGGGACATGTCAATTATGTTATCAATACGATGAGCATTGCGAAGTCGGTAAATGCCGATGGATTTGAGATTCGCCGTGCTGCTGCGGAAAACAATATCAGCTGCTTCACATCACTTGATACTGCCAATGCAATCCTTGCGGTTTTAGAATCACAAACCTTTACTACAATTTCCATGAATGAAATGGAGTAGGCAAATGAGAGAAGAAAACGGATTGATTCTTTCCAATACGTGTATTGCGAAGGATACTTATAAAATGATGATTCAAGCGGAAATGGCGAAGGATATGCAGCCGGGACAATTTGTTAATTTGCAGATTCAAGGCTATTTCCTGCGCCGTCCAATCAGCATTAGCTATGTTGATGATGAGCATTGCTTTACCATCGTTTACAAGGTTGTAGGCGATGGTACGCAAGCCTTGTCAAAGCTGTCTGCCAATGATGAAATCAATATCTTCGGACCACTTGGCAGCTTCTATCCTATTGAAGATGAAAAGGAAGTTCTATTGCTTGGCGGTGGTGTCGGTGTTCCACCGATGTTAGAGCTTGCGAAATGCTATCGTAAGCAAGGGACAAAGGTAGATGTCGTTTTAGGGTTTAACGATGCGGATAGTGTCTTTTATGAAGATGAATTTAAAGCTTTAGGCTGTGATGTCGTAGTTGCAACTATGGACGGCTCTAAGGGTGTGAAGGGAACAGTAATTGATGCTGTTGATGCACATCATATTACCTGTGATTATGTATGCAGTTGTGGACCTCGTCCGATGCTAAAAGCAATCGAAGCACGCTATACGCGAGGCTATATGTCCTTTGAAAGTCGTATGGCTTGTGGCATCGGCGCTTGTATGGCTTGTGTTGCCAAGGATAAAAAGGAAGAAAATTTATATCATAAGATTTGTAAAGAGGGACCTGTGTTTCCAATCGGAAAGGTGGAGTTTTAATGGATTTGCATGTAACATTGCCCGGATTGCATTTAAAAAATCCAATCATTCCCGCATGTGGCTGTTTCGGGTTTGGGCGTGAGTTTGCTCGGTTATACGATCTATCCATCTTAGGAGGGATTGCGATTAAAAGTGCAACCCCACACAACCGTTTTGGAAATCCTACCCCACGAGTTGCGGAAACACCAATGGGAATGCTGAATGCCATCGGCCTTCAAAACCCGGGTGTTGATGTCATTATGGAAAAGGAACTTCCATGGTTGGCACAATTTGATACGGAAATTATTGCTAATGTAGCCGGTGCAAGTGAAGATGAATATATCGAGGTTATAAAAAAACTAAATGACAATGCGGTTGTAAAAGCTTATGAGTTGAATATCAGTTGTCCGAATGTAAAACATGGTGGAATCGGCTTAGGGACTGATCCGAAGTTGGCCGCTCATATTACGAAGCTGGCAAAAGAAGCGGCTGAAAAGCCGGTATATGTGAAGCTATCACCGAACGTAACCAATATTGTAGAAATTGCCAAGGCGGTAGAAGAAGCCGGAGCTGACGGTATCGTGTTAATCAATACACTGATGGGAATGCGTTTGGATTTGAAAACGGGAAAACCGATTCTTGCGAATAAGACTGGTGGTTTAAGCGGTCCTTGTGTGAAGCCAATTGCCATTCGTATGGTTTATCAGGTGTATGAAGCTGTAAAAATTCCGATTATTGGAGTTGGTGGTATTACCTGCGCTGAAGATGTCCTTGAATTCTTATATGCCGGAGCACAGGCGGTAGAGGTCGGTGCACAAAACTTTGTTGATCCATACTGCTGTCAAAAAATTATCGAGGATTTACCGCAGGTCTTAAAAAAATATGGTTTAAACAGTCTGGAAGAGGCTGTAGGAAGGAGTCATAGATAATGAATAAAACGATTGTTGCGCTTGATTTTTCAACACGTGAAGAAGTAATGGAATTTTTGAAAGGATTTCAGGAACCTATCTATGTGAAAATCGGAATGGAATTAACCTATGCTTGCGGCTTGGACATTGTGAAAGATGTTCGCGCATTGGGACATCACATTTTCTTAGATTTAAAGCTTCATGATATTCCGAATACGGTAAAAGGCGGAATGAAGAATCTGGCAAAGCTTGATGTTGATATTGTCAATTTACATTGTGCAGGTGGTATTGAGATGATGAAAGCGGCTATCCAAGGATTAGAGGAAGGCGCTGTAAATGGAAAACGTCCGCTATGCATCGGTGTTACACAGCTTACCAGTACTTCAAAGGAAGCGATGAATGAAGAATTGGGTATTCCGGGTGAGGTATTGGATTGCGTTATTAAGTATGCTAAAAATGCGAAAGAAGCAGGACTTGATGGTGTCGTTTGCAGTGTGCATGAAGCGCGTGCCATTCATGAAGCTTGCGGAAAGGATTTCTTAACGGTTACACCGGGTATTCGGTTAAGTGATGATTCTAAAGATGATCAAAAGCGTGTTGCTACTCCGGCCTTTGCAAAGGAAGAAGGCTGTGATCATATTGTTGTAGGACGAAGCATTACAAAGAGTGCAAATCCGCAGCAGACATATTTCGATATTGAAGAAATGATGAAATAGGAGGAAGTCATGGAACAGTATAAACAAGAATTTATTGAATTCATGGTGGATAGCAAGGTTCTAAAGTTTGGTGAATTTACCTTGAAGAGTGGTCGAAAATCACCTTTCTTTATGAATGCCGGCGGCTATGTAACCGGATCACAGTTGCGTAAGTTAGGGGAATATTATGCAAAAGCCATTCATGATAACTATGGCTTGG
>ENA-OPRU01001345-OPRU01001345.1-human-gut-metagenome-genome-assembly--contig:-NODE-1345-length-11373-cov-10.261795_pt1 | contig 11373 bp, 10 predicted proteins | sample MGYA00241897_ERZ501888 | MGnify/ENA primary metagenome ERZ501888 (study PRJEB25962, sample SAMEA2042398) | human gut metagenome | biome: human gut; feature: human-associated habitat; material: faeces... | reverse complement strand
ATGCGTATGGATATTGCCGGAACCATTGTGACCATCGGTATGTGTCACGATAAGAGCCTGATATCCGGGAAATATTTTCTTTGCAAGTTCTAAAGATAGAGCCTGTGCTTTTTCTCCGGTCAGCCCACATCCTGATTTATCATCTGGATCAAAACTGATGATATAGTGATGACTTTTGATTTCAGATCTGCTTCGGTTCTTTTTAAAATGTTCATTACATTCATAGCATTCAACATCAAAAGTATCGGGATTACAGTTGAGACCATCCATGTAGAATTCATCTCTTCGCAGTGGCCGATTAAATTCATCGAGAATCATTTTTCCGGTTGATTCATCATGCTGGAAGATGAGATAATTCAGAGCATCTGAATAGTTTGCATTCCGACTTTTAATATGTTTCACTATTGCCACGATAATCACCTATCATTTTTAGCAACTCCTTTTTTAACCTATAGAGGTCGTAAAGGCATTGCTGGATTTCGTTTGTTATAGATTTAGAGTACGCTCCTCCTGTATTGAAATATTTTGCGATCTGATTAAGATTAGAGCCGATTTTTCCATACTCTGCTAAGAGCATTTTTATTGTTTGGCTATCAATGACAACTTCATAGTGTATAGCCATTTTGTGATCTAAAATCAGGTTTCTCAGATAATCAGAACGGGATAATTTCGCCTGAGAAGCGGCATGATTGACTAACTCTAATTCAATGTCACTTAATCTTAAACAAATGATATTAGAGTGTTTCATTTCATTTCTTTTTTTCTTTGGTGCCATGTTCCTCCTCCCTTAATTGAGTGCTTCCAACTTTATGGCACTCCACTAGAAATATCAGCTGTCCCTTCTGATACTTCTGGTGTTGCGTACACATTTTATGTGGAAGCCAATCTGACATTTTGTGAATGTCAGTAACGAGGGTATGGGGAGCGTAATCCACATCAAGATAAAACTCAGAGTAATCGGAAAGCCAAAATGGCGATACCGTATTACTGGGTGGATCTTGCTCTTGAAAGATTAACCCTCTCATATATCGAAATGCTCAGAGGGGAAAATACAGGGCGAGATAGAAAAAAAGTTAAAAAAATAAAAAATTGTTATGTTACCCTGTAAAAATCCGCTTTTTCCTTTCGTTATATAGAAGGATCTTTTTCCTTCGTATATTTAAAGAAGAAAGAGGGTTTTCATATGTCAGAAAAAAGATGTTATACCGTAAAGGAAGTACAGGAAATTTTAGATGTTAGTCGCCCGACGGTTTATGCATTATTAAAAAAGAAAGAATTTCGTTGGATCCAGTTGGATGGTGGAAAGTACAGAATTTCAAAAAAGAGTTTTGATGACTGGCTTGATAATCAGCCGGAGTAAAGGAAATCTGGGATGTTGGTTGGGAAGAAAAGTCACAATCGACATCCTAATTTTTTATTTGAAAATGATGTATGATGCAGAAAAGAAAGGAGAGTCGATCAGATGAATTACGATATCATAGAAGCAACTTCGTTTGAAGAAGTGCTTTCTGAAATAGAGGAGAACAGTAAATACAAGCGGCTTCCTCCAAAGGAAAAAAACTGGATGACAGTTCCGGAGATGGGAAATCTTTTGGGACTAAAGAAGACAGGTAGATACTGGCTGGTTCAGAAAAATTATTTTGAATGCAGAGAAATCGCAGGACAGATGCGAGTGAATATTGCGAGCTTTGAGAAATGGTATGCAAACCAGGTGAAGTATCATAAAGTGAACGGGGAAGAACCGGGGAAAAACCTAAAAAAATGGTCTTATTCCATATCAGAAGTTGCCAAGATGTTGGGGATTAGTGAAACTACGGTTTATGATCTGATTAGACGTGACGGTATAAAAACAGTTACTGTTGATTACTGGATCAGGATTCCGAAAAAATCTTTTCAGGAATGGTATGAGAAGCAATCGAAATATCGCACACAGAAAGACAGGGAAAAGGACAAGGAGCTGGAAGGAGCAACAATTACCATGCCGGAAATGGCAAGGCTTCTGGGAATTCCAAGACGTCAGGTATATGAGATTTTGAAGAATTCTAAATACAGCCATTTTTTTGAAACGATTGAAATTGCAGAGAAGAAAAGAATTACAAAAGAGAGCTTTCAGAAATTTTTAGATGGACAAGATCATTATAAATTGGATCCGGCCAACGATTATGAAGAGTTGTCAATGGAACAAAATTTTAGTCTGGCAAATTACAGACGAAAGAAATTAGCCAAAACCGGAGACCGTAGCAAAAATGGAAATCTTGGTTATCTGACATTTGACGAGGCAGCATTTCTTGCAAAGGTCAGTAGAGGAATGATTTACAAATGGATTGATGATGGGAAATTTTCGTCAGTAAAGATTGGATATATATCCAGAGTAAAAAGAGATGAATTTGAAGCATGGTTGAAAGAAAGAGAAAGGAAAGGGAATTAATATGGCATCGATCAGAGAACGAAAAGGAAAGTTTAATGTGATTTATAACTATAAGGATGATTCCGGCAAACGGAAACAGAAATGGGAAACATATGACACAAAAGCAGAGGCAAAGAAGAGGAAAAGAGAAATAGAATATAAACAGGAAATGGGATCGCTTGTTGTTAGAAAGTGCAATACATTGTTAGATCTGCTTACAGAGTACGTTTCCCTATATGGAAAAGAAAAATGGGCATTGTCCACTTATGAAGGGAATGTTAGTCTGATCAGAAATTATATTGAGCCTATGATTGGAACTGTAAAACTTTCGGAGATCAATACACGTTTTATGGAAAGATTCTATCAGGGATTGTTGCAGACAAAAGCAGTAGGAAATCCGGCAAAGGGAAATAAGAGAAATGAATATGTGTCAGCGAGTACTGTCAGAGATATTCACAAATTACTCCGCAATTGTTTTGAGCAGGCAATAAAATGGGAGATGTTAGAAAAAAATCCGTGTATCTATGCAACAGTGCCGAAACATAAATCACAGAAACGGGAAATCTGGACTGCAGAAACATTGATGTATGCAATGGGCGTTTGTGAAGATCAACGATTGAAGCTAGCAATCAATTTGTCATTTTCCTGTTCCATGCGGTTAGGCGAATTACTTGGTCTGACCTGGGATTGTGTAGATATTTCTCCGGAAGCAATCGAAGAAAATCGTGCATATGTTTATATCAATAAGGAAACACAACGGGTAAAAAAGGAATCGCTAAAAGATCTGGAGGGAAAAGATGTCTTACTGGTATTTCCTTCGCAGCACAAAACCAACACAACTGTTCAGATTTTGAAAACACCAAAAACAGAAAGCAGTATCCGTAAGGTGTTTCTTCCAAAGAGCGTTGCAAATATGTTGGTTGAATGGAAAGCAGAACAAGATGAAGTAAAAGAAGTGCTAGGCGAGGAATATATAGATTATAATCTGGTGATGGCAACGACATTTGGAAATCCGATTGGTACAGGGGCAATCCGAGGACAATTAAAAAAACTGATCGAAGAGCATAATCTTCCTCCGGTTGTCTTTCACAGTTTAAGACATAGCAGTGTAACCTATAAATTAAAACTGAATGGAGGAGACATCAAAGCGGTTCAAGGGGATTCCGGCCATTCACAGGTTGATATGGTGACAGATGTATATTCCCATATTATTGATGAGGATCGAAGACGAAATGCAGAATTATTCGAGGAAGCGTTCTATGAGAAGAAAAATCTGGATCCAAAGATGCGAGAGGAAACCACAACTCAGACAGTAGATGTGCCGGATGATGTGGATGCAGAGCTGCTTGCAAAAGTATTGGCAAATCCGGAAATGAAAGCACTATTGGCTTCGTTGGCAAAGGCGATGAAGTAATGAAAAATAGTGAAATTTTAGTGGAAAATTCGATGTGCAGAATTTTCAGCAAGTTAAAATATAAAACAGCAGTTTTTATCCAACTATTGAAAGTTTCATCCAAAATGGGGTATAATATGGACGAAAGAACAAAGGAATGGATGATAAACTTAAGGAAGGTAGGTGTAGAGGTGAGAAAGTTTGATTATATGAAATTAGCAGATAGATTGTGGGATGGAGAAGTCGTGTCATATATTGCAAAAATTCATGAATGTAAAGGGCGTCAGGAATTATTTACAAGGCAGAAGCCGGTTGAACTGGAGCGTTTGATAGAAATTGCACGTGTACAGAGTACAGAGGCATCAAATAAAATAGAAGGTATTGTTACAACAAGTACACGTATGAAACAGCTTATGAATGAGAAAACAACACCTAAATCACGAGATGAAAGTGAAATTGTTGGATATCGTGATGTACTTAATACCATTCATGAGAGTCATGATTTCATACCAATTAGAACAGCATATATTTTACAATTACATCGTGATTTGTTAAAACATGCAGGTCTTTCCTATGGAGGTCAATTTAAGAATACACAGAATTATATCAATGAGACAAAGGCTGATGGAACAGTAGTAACAAGATTTATTCCGTTGTCACCGTATGAAACGGAACAGGCAATAGAGGCAATTTGTGAAAGTTATAGAAGAACATTGGCAATGGAAACGGTTGATCCGTTGATTTTAATTCCAACATTTATTTCTGACTTCCTTTGTATCCATCCATTCAATGATGGAAACGGAAGAATGAGCAGATTACTGACTTTATTGCTTCTGTATCAAAATGGATATGAAGTTGGAAAGTATATCAGTATAGAGAAGCAGATTGAAAAAACCAAAGATGCATATTACGATGTATTGGAACGAATCGATTATGGATGGCACGAGGAAGAGAATGATCCAACTCCTTTTATTAAGTATATGCTTCAGGTAATTCTCGCTTGTTATAAAGAATTTGAAGAGCGAGTTGGATTGATGTCAGAAAAAAATAGAAGTACGGTATATGATGTTGTTAAAAATTATGTAACTGAAAAAATAGGTAAATTTACTGGTGCGGAGGTTATCGCAGCATGCCCGATTGGTAGTCGATCAGCTGTTTTAAATGCATTGAATAAGCTTACAAAAGAAGAGATAATTGTAAAGTGCGGTTCAGGGAGGGGAACGTTCTATGTACGGAAAGATGCTATGGAAAATGAGAACCTTCCCCAATAGAGGTGATATTATTCATAATATGTTGGAATATGTTGATATTGCTGGAGAGTATGTTTTAATCAGGTAAATGCCCGAAAAGTCTTAATGAAAATCACAATATACGAAAAAAAGGAAGGGATTTTAATGCTGAATATTTATTATGGTGATATGAAAGAAGCTGTATATAATACATCGGCTTATTTCAAATATGATTATGAAGACAGTTGGATTGTAGATCCTTTTGTGAAAGAAATGATTCAGGATGTAGATAAGTCAACAGTTTTGGATAGTGGAGTGATAGACAGTCCGGTTTTAGGCAAGATTCCGCCAACCGGGTTATCCGGAGGAGTAAAAACGTTAATCCTTTTTAAGTTTAATAAAGATAAAATTTTCAATGCATCAACTTGTGGAGATAACTGTGCGAAATGGTTGCTTAAAATTGCAGAATCGGAAGACAGGACAGTAAATCTGCGGCATTTGATGGATTTTGGTAAGGAACCTTTTACGATTCGTATTTTGAATACTAATGAAATTGTTCACTCTATGAAAGAACTGGTACCGATTGCGGGAGAATTTGTCTAATGGAGGGGTGGTGCGATGAGAGGGAAACATAGAGTTATTGTATCAACAAAACGTTTAAAATATGATTTTGAAATTCGGAGAAATTTGACGATCATTCGCGGGGACAGCGCTACGGGAAAAACTACTCTTGTAGGCTTGGTTGATTAGCCTCAGTCTAAGATTACGAATATGTAGCCCTAGACTATGTTATATCGGAAACAGAGACGATAAAGTCTCTAGAAGTGTTTCAAAGAATACATCGTATTTACCGGAGTCTTTTGAGTGGCTGATTTTATTTGCTGGAATTCTGAAAAACAATCATGTGACAGAGATATTGGATGCTCCATATGATTATGTAGATAGTGAAGCTTTTTTCAGTTGGGAAAGATTCTTTACAGCAGTTTTGATTGATCAAACGAAAGATACATATCTTGCATATATGAAAAAGAGATTAAATCCGGCATATCTACAGGATGGGATTAAGGAGACAATCCTTGAGAAAATAGAAAAAATTAGTCTGACATGGAAAAAATAGAAAAGACTACAGTTGTAATTTAGTAGTCAAAACACCGTAGACAACCAGTCTAAAGTACGGTATTATATATGTAGAAATCAGTTCAATTTCATATTGTTTATCATTCTCGAATGCTTGAAGAATGGTAGCCATATTTTTCATAATGGTGGTGACACGAAGGTATTCCCCAAGTATTAGCTGATGCAAATATTCTGCTAATAAACAGGTCTTATCTAAGGCATATATGTGGGGTACAGAGATTGACTTGATTTGACTCGGAAGTAGAAAAAAGCCTTGACTTTAAAGGGCTTATAATGATAGTTCTTGTCTGGAATTGACACTACCTATTCGCTCTCCTAAGCGAGGGGTCAGAGGTCCAAATCCTCCCGGAGACGCTAGACAAAGGCGGAAATGCAGTGGTTTTGATTGACTCACGTGCGTCCGCCTTTTGTTAGCAGAAAGGGGCTGTCGGGAAATAGACAGCTCTGAATAGGGCGAGGGACGGCTCGTATGAGTCGCACCTCGCCCTAGCTTTTTTTATAAAAAGAAAAAAAGAAAAAAAGATGGCTAACGACAACCATCTTTCTCTCCGTTACATGTTATAATGTAACTATGCAAAACACTAAGTATTATAACGAATTTTTTGAATTTGGGCAACAGAAAATCAACAATTGGTGCTATAATAGGTGTGTACTGTTAAACGGCACTTTCTGCACGCCTAACGACCGCAAATTAAATTATTCCAATTCCTTCATTGTTTCATGAACCAAATTTAATGATTCTTATATTTTAAGGAAAAAATCTAACGATTATTTCCTTAAATCCATTATATAAATCATTAAATTACCTAAAACAATGAATTTTCTCGGCATAAATTAATTTGCAGTTGGTGCAACAAAAAAGGTGTGTAGAGTTTGCGCTTCAACAGTGTACCTATGTTTAAATATCAATATCTAAAAGGGAGGAAGAGAAGTGTTTAAAAAATTAAGAATACTTGCATTCTTGATTATGATGACATTGGTATTCGGCATGTCAGCACAGGAAGTATGTGCAAAAGAAAAAGTTGATGATCATTTATCTTTAGAAATGCAAGTAGAACAGAACACAGATGAGAACTCAGTTAATGTAAAAATTGCAGTTCAAAATACGGGTTCTGGACAAGTAGAAAATTTAAAGATTAGTGGAAGTATACCAGCTGGAATGGAAATTTCCGATAATCAGTCTAATTCATTAGAAGTGGAAACATCTGCCCCAGGGACGAGGGAAGAATTAGAGTATTCATTAGTAGTATCATCAGAGGATGATGAGAACATCAATGATAATACAAAACCAAGTGATACTCCGAATGATAATTCAAGCAATGATACGGGAACGAAAGATGATTCACATAAGGGAAACAATGTTGATACAGGTGACCATGCACCAATTGGCTTATATGTGATATTAGGCAGTGGTGCATTAATTCTGGCTGCAGTAATTGTGATAAAGAAAAGAAGATTAAAAGCGATGTTGTCTTTATTGCTCTGTATTTCAATGGTGCTTCCTTTATGTACAGGAGCAATTCCAGTAAAAGCTGCTGAAAGTACAAAAAAGGTTGTAGAAGTATCAGAAGAAATTACATTGAATGGGAAAACCTATGTAATCAATGCTAAAGCAGAATATGATGAAGTAGAGGCAGTTCAGGTTTCGGGAGATATTGTAACACGTGCAGAATGGATTCAGACATTGGTTGATGCAATGGGATATTCTGAACATGTGGTAGAATATGATGAGGATGAACTTCCATATACAGATATTCAGGAACATGAAAATCTGAACGCTATTTTGCTTGCATATGCAAATGGATTCATTCCAGAAAACGGTGAAACAGAATTTAATCCTGACGAATCAGCAACAAGGGAATTTGCGGCTACTACATCTGTGCTTGCGTTAGGTTTTGTTCCAATTCAGGATGTTGTATGTGATGATGTGAATGAGATTACCTATAAACAGGAAGTAGAAACAGCAGTTGCTATGGATATTTTTAGATTGGATAATAATAAGTTTTATCCAACAAGAGAACTTTCACAATCAGAGGCGGATGCAGCAATTGATGGAATTAAAGGAATTGTTGACAGCGAAAAAATTGATGAGTCTTATGAAAGTGACATTGAATATAAAGAAGGTGTCATCGAATTACCAGAAGACTGTACATATAGCGTTGATGGAAATAGAATCTTCTTAGATGATCAGAATATGGCAGAAAAGTTATCAGAGGGAACAATTTTGGTTCTGCCAGATCAGACACCGTATAAACTTATCTCAGTGACAAGTGAGGATGGGAAATATATTGTTGAAACAGAAGTTCCTGAAATAGAAGAAACAGTAGATTCTATTGATGTGCAAGGATATGGAACAATGGATATGAGCGGTTTTATTCCAGCAGAAGGAGTAACTCTCGTAAATACATATTCAAGAGCTGCACGTGGTAATATTGCAGATGCATCAGGTTCATTAGGTGGTCCTGGGGAAATCAAGTTTGACCTTAAAAAGAGTTTAGGTGATGGAGAATTATTTGGTACATTTAAAATTGATTTACCAAAAGTTCTGTATAAAGCAGATGTAGATCTTGGTTGGTCTGGATTTGATGTTAATAATGTCTATCTGAAACTTCCAGCAGAAATTGAAATTGACGGCGGATTCAAGTTTTATCAGAATGACGGTAATTTTGGACGTCCATGGGAGCCAAAAGGCGGTATTTTTGAGTTAGGAAAAGTGCCAGTAACAGGTGTACCAGGAGCAACTGTTTATGTTCAGGTGGCAATTTATTATAGTGTAGAAGGTAGAGTGCACATGGTTTATAAACTGGATGGTACAACCGGTATTCAGGTATTAAACAATCGTCTTAGAATGATTGATGATCTGAATTCAAAACTGGAACTTCCAGAATTGGAAGCTTCAGCTAAAATTGGACCAAGAGTAGCTGGACTTCTTGAAATCTGTAACAGATGGGATTTGATTGATTTTAATGCATCTGTTGGTGCTGGATTTACTGGAACTGCATCCGTGCCTAACTTAAATTTATTCTGTTTAGATGCTAATATTTACATGTATGGTGAAATTTCAGCCCTTCAGGAAGGTGTTGTTGGAGATTGGCTCGATATAGGATATACATGGGAATTCTGGAGCAAGGATAATAGTCCATTGAAAAAGAACTGGCATTTTGAAAACTTGTTAAAAGTGGATGAGTGTACAGCTACAAGTAAAGGTACTATCAAAGGAATGGTAGCCAAGGCCGATGATCGAAGTGCTGCAATTAAGAATGCAACGGTTACTGTGTACGATAAGGGTAATTATAATGAGGTTGCAAGTGATAAAACTGATGCAAACGGAAATTATGAAATCAAAGTAAAAGAAGGGGAATATGTTGTAATCATTACAGCTGATGGATACATTTCATTTGAGTGTGACGTGAAAGTTGTGGCCAATGAAGAGCAATATATACAAACATTCTTACTTATTGATGAAGAAAACCTTGGTATTTATGGTGTGGCAGAAGGTACAATTAAAAATGCTGTTACAGGAAGCGTAATTTCAGATGTTCAGATGTCATTCAGAAAAGGATGGAATAAACAGGATGGAGATGTTGTATTAACAACAAAAACGGATTCTAATGGAAAATATCAGGTAGATCTTCCGGTTGGTAACTATACAGCCCACATGGAAAAAGCAGGATATGTATCTAATACATTGAACATCATTGTATTACCTGTAAGTGTAATGCAGCAGAATGGTGCATTAGTTCCGACTGGAGATGGACTTCCAGAAGGAGATCTTAGAATAGTACTTACATGGGGAAGCAGTCCATCAGATTTGGATTCACACTTAGTAGGACCTGCTGCTGATGGAAACGGATATTTCCATATTTATTATTCAAATAAGCAGTATTCATATAATTCGACAAAATATGCAGACTTAGATTTGGATGATACTAGCTCATATGGTCCTGAAACTACTACTATCTATAAGAAAACTGAAAATGGAACATATAGTTTCTATGTTCATGATTACAGTAACAGAGGATATAGTAGTAGCACAGCAATGTCAGCATCAGGTGCTATTGTAGAAGTATATGTAGATGGTCAGTTTTATGCCGGCTATCCTGTTCCAACAGGAAAACAGGGAACATACTGGCATGTATTTGACTATAATCCAACAGAAAATACGATTACACCTGTAAATGAATTTAAAGACGGAATTACTTATGGAGCATCTCAGAGAGCTCGCATGTCAACAGAAGTTCAGTTTGACATGAATAAATAGTAAATAGATAAAAAATAAGGATGTCCTTTCTATGACTAAAACATAAAAGGAACATCCTTTTTATCTTAACAAGCAACCATATGATGTTCGACCATCAAAAGAAAAGGTTAATATATAATCGTTTTCTTTTGCATTGGAATATTCTGTCTGTGTGCAATTTACATTTTTTATACGTGTTAGTGAGTCTGGAAAAACTACATCAAAGTAATAAAGTTTATTACGAGAACTATTGTTTCTTAAGGACCACACACCATGTAATTGACCAATTTGAATGTACCTGCAGGATTTAGTAGATGGGAGTAGTTTTCTGCTAATCGAAAAGGCAATTATAAAACATATAGAACAACCAGCGAATGCGGTAAAATCAAAAATGCCATTATATATGCAAAGAAAGGCAAAAGATAACCCCATACAGGTTGTTATGAGAATACCTTTTTTATTGTGTCTGTTGTACTTTTTTATAAAACTAGAAATAATAGCATTCTCTTGAACTGTCATTGTTCGTGAAGATAATTTATCAGGTGTTATATTTGTGTAATTTATTGTATTTTTAGGTATTATTTTTTTCATTTATGTATCACCTCTTTTTTATTATATATGATAATAGTGACGAATTCAACATCATTGAACGTAAGCGATGAATAATCACTGTATAGGTGTCAATGATTGGTAACACTTCACCTCTAAGATAATGTCAAGGGAAAGGTGGAGATTCTCAAAGAGAATACTACCTGACCTTGACATCTCATATATGATATAATGATTCTCGGCAACAGCACTTTTTTGCTGTTGCCCTTCAATTTCTTAAGCTGTTCATTATCCGCAACAACTTCATATTTGTAAATCATTGGCTTTTCCAAAATAAGATTTCGAAGATATTCTACTCTTGATATGTTTAAGGCTTCGGCTGATTGTTCTAAACATGCCAACTCAATATCCGTAAGCT
>ENA-OPRU01001341-OPRU01001341.1-human-gut-metagenome-genome-assembly--contig:-NODE-1341-length-11387-cov-1.591599_pt1 | contig 11387 bp, 11 predicted proteins | sample MGYA00241897_ERZ501888 | MGnify/ENA primary metagenome ERZ501888 (study PRJEB25962, sample SAMEA2042398) | human gut metagenome | biome: human gut; feature: human-associated habitat; material: faeces... | reverse complement strand
GGAGCAGTGCAGTGAGATTGACAACCAGGGTCTGGGCCGTAAGACTGGCCGGTGTGAATGGAAGAGGGATGACAATGTAAGCGGAAACACATATTAATGCGGTCAGCAGGGCCATTTTGGTGAGTTCTACAGTATTAAATTTCTGATTCATGATTACCTCCGTTTTTAAGTTTGATCTGGTGAGTGGATGGTCATGGTAAAACAGGTGGTACTGCCCACGGTTCCTGTTACCATGTTGTTTTTATGTATCAGGCGGACAGAGCCTCCTGCATGGACGGGGTGCAGGAACCGTATGGAAAGGGTCTCGACAGGTCTGTGGGAGCCGTACAATTCCTCCAGCCGGCTGAGCATCCACAGGCCGGGAACGACTGCATTTGGTCCATAGTGAATCGGGTTGGTATCCCCGGAAGCAGACAGGAAGCTCTTAAGGTCTTCCGGAAGAAAGGTCATGGTCAGTTGTCCCGGCATACACCTGGCCTCCTTGATATTTCCGGTATTCCTGAGAACATTAATGTCCACCAGGCAGATTTCAAGAGACTGACAGGGCAGACGGCCTGCATCATATGCAGTGGTTTCCAACAGGACATATCCGGGAGCAGTCTTTTTTGGTATGGATTCGTATGATGCGGGTTCTGACTGGCTGTGGAAACAGTACCGGGCCTTTCCGATAACCCATCCGTCAAAATCCTTCTGTCCCCATTGGCAGGCAGCTTGTATGAGTTTTATCATATTGAATACCTCTCTGAAATTTGCCGTTTTATTTTACTTATTATAGATAGTCGCCGCCTAATTGTCAACATAAAAGTGGAATGTGGTTAACAATTCAAGGGTCCAAAAGGATGGTATCCAAAGGAAAGTACCCAAAGGAAGGCATTCAAAGGATGGCATTCATTGTCATATACTCCGCTCACGGCATAAGGGTACATGAGAGCAAAGGATACAGTGACAGAATTGGTAATACTGGGAATCAATGACATAGAAAGCCCCTTTCCATATTCTTTCCGTTATGGTAAGATAGGTAGGTAAATTGAGATTGTATAGTGACAGGATGAAAAGATGAATTACATTGTTTTTGATTTGGAATGGAACCAGAGTCCCAATGGAAAGGAAGATTCGGTGGAGCATCTTCCTTTTGAAATTATAGAAATCGGAGCAGTGAAGCTGAACGGGAATTTTGAAGAGACAGGAGCGTTTCACAAGCTGATCCGGCCTAAGGTTTATAAAAAGATGCATTTTAAGATATCGGAAGTGACACACATGGATATGGCAAAGCTGCGCCAGGAGGGAGAGCCCTTTGATGTGGTTATGAACCGTTTCCTTGCATGGTGCGGTGAGGAGGAGTATTGCTTCTGTACCTGGGGCTCCATGGATTTGACGGAGCTTCAGAGGAATATGGCTTATCATAAGCTTCCCAACCCGTTTCCCAGGCCTCTTCTTTATCTGGATATTCAGAAGCTTTACTGCCTCCAGTACGGGGACGGAAAAAACAAGGTATCCCTTGATATGGCGATACAGCTTCAGGAAATGGAAGAGGAGAGGCCGTTTCACCGGGCGCTGGATGATGCCTATTATACCGGCCGCATCCTTTCGGTGATGGACATGGAGACCTTTGGAACCTATGTGTCGGTGGATTATTACGGACTTCCCAGGAATAAGGCCGAGGAATACCGGCTGTATTTTCCGGAATACTCCAAGTATGTGTCCAGAGAATTTGACTCCAGGGAAGACATCCTTAAAGATAAGGATATAACAGATATGAAATGCGTGAAATGCAACAGGATGCTGCGCAAGAAGCTCAGATGGTTTCCTTACGGACAGAGATTTTATTTCTGCCTGGCCGTATGCCCTGAGCATGGGTATGTGAAGGGGAAAATAAGGGTGAAAAAGTCAGAGGATGACCGCTTTTATGCTGTGAAGACGGCAAAAATGGCGGATGAGCAGGATGTGGAGCTTCTGGCCCAGAAAAAGGAGGACGGCCGGAAAAAGCGCAGTGCCAAGGCCCATCACAAGGCTGCCTCCAAATCCCTGAAGGGGAAAAGCAAGCAGAATCAGTCGGATAAGGTGTCATAAAATAAAACGGAGCAAGTACCTGACTACGGTCTCCCGGTCCCTCAAGTTTGAGAGGCCGGGGGATTTTTGTTTGATTACGCAAGGTTCTTCACGCTGGAGCGTTCCACCAGCTTTCCCGTAATCTGGGTCTTCATGGGCATGAAACGGGGGTCCTCTATGAGCTGCATCAGCTGGATGACAGACTGCTTACCCATTATCTTTCTCTGTACGTGGATGGTGGTCAGGGTGGGAGAGCTTATGGAGGAATAGGGAATATCGTCAAAGCCTATCAGGGATACATCATTGGGAATCTTGTACCCCTTTTCCTTCAGGGCCTTCATGGCACCCAGGGCAATGGTGTCGTTTTCCGCAAAAAAGCAGGAGGGAAGCACCGGGTTCTGATCCAGTATTCTGAAAAAATCGTCATGGGCACCCAGCATGGTGGGTTTTACACGGAACTCATTTTGGGAGTCAAACTTAAAATTCAATTCTTTTACATATCTGAGAAAGGCTATGTGCCGTTCATTAAAGTTTTCTGCACCTGTGGTACTGCCCAGGTATCCAAGTTCGGTATGTCCGCATTCCCTGCAGTACTGGAGGGCAATATGGACATTTTCGGCATTGTTCATGCATACACTGCTACAGTAATGGTTGGGAACCGTGTTGTCCACCACTACAAAAGGGATGGGAATGGAATCAAGGGCTGAGAATTCATCCCGCATTACCTCGGTGGCAATCAGGAACATCCCGCAGTATTTGCTGTAATCAATGGAATCCAGGGCCGGCTTTAGGCCGGTTTTGACCACGGTCATGGTCATACCCAGCTGCTCTGTGCGGAGCTGTTCCTCGATGGAATCAATAATCATGGAAATGAATCCCTGATTTTCCTCCACCAGCATACCGCTTTTATAGTATTTTACCAGGAGTACGTTCTTGCCGCTTTTGGGCTTGCGGGCAGGAGGCGTGTACTGGCAGGATTTTACTGCGTCCAACACCTTCTTCCGTGTATCCTCACTGACACCCTTCTTTCCATTCAGCACAATGGAAATGGTTGCGGGCGAAACGCCAATCTGCTTGGCCAGCTCTCTGACGGTCATATGAAATCTCTCTTTCCGGATTGCAGAGGTCAAATTAAACATCATTGAACAATCCATGTGATTTACTAATCATACTATAGTTTGAATTATAACACAGGGTTGAAACCGGGTCAATTCAATATATAAATTAGAATGTTTACTAAACAAAGACAAATACCAAAAGGGTGAAAATGCAGCTGTTTATTGATTTGAACAATTAAAATGCACAATAAACACAATAATTAATGGAAAATAATAACAAAAATACCAAAGACATATTGACATTAAAGAAAATTCGTTGTAGTATTTAGTTAACACAAAGAACGAGGCACACATATTGTTTAGTAAACAATATCAATAACAAAAAAGGAGGAAAGAGTACAATGAAAAAAATGAAAAAAGTGGTCAGTGTAATTGCAGCAGCTGCTATGGCAGCATCCTTGCTGGCAGGCTGCGGCGGATCGGGAGGTTCATCCACCACGGCAGCAGAGACTAAGGCCGCAGAGACCACCGCGGCAGCGGCGGCGGAGACCACGGCAGCAGAGGCAGCGGCAGATACCACAGCAGCGCCGGCTGCAGCAGAGAACCCGGTGGCAGGTAAGAAAGTGGCCTATATCATGCTTCTGCCTTCCGCAACCATTTTCCAGATGTGGAAAGATTCCTGCGCATCTCTTTGCGAAGCCCTGGATGTAAAGTTTGATTTCTTCTTCTGTGACGGTGACTTCAACAAGTGGCAGGATACCATCCGTACCTGCGCATCCGCAGGATATGACGGACTGCTGGTCAGCCACGGCAACCAGGACGGTTCCTATGTATTCCTTAAGGAAATCACAGAGCAGTATCCGGATATGAAGATTGTTACCTTTGACACACAGTTCTACTCCGACGGAGCGTATCAGAAGCTTCCGGGCGTTACCCAGATGTTCCAGCAGGATAAGTCCCTGGTAACCGTTCTTCTGGACCAGATGATTGAAAAGTACGGCGAGGGCGTCCGCCTGATTAAGGTTTGGAGAGGTCCTAACTACAACAGCCCGTTTGACCGCCGCGAGGCTGGCAGGAGTATGAGGCTGCCGGTAAGATTGTTACCGTAGGCGAGGTACAGCCTCTTCAGGATTCCGTTGACTCGGCAAACACAGTGACTGCTGCATATCTGCAGGGTGTAAACAGGGCGGATGTGGACGGCATCATCGCATACTATGACCTGTACGGCCAGGGCGTTTACAATGCAATTGCTGAGAATGACAACTTTAACGGCAAGAACGGCGACGCGCTTCCAATGGCATCGGTTGATATTGACCCGGTTGACGTAACCAACATGCAGACCCGTCCTGACATCTGGACCGCAGCAGGAACAACCGACTGGACCATGAACGGCGAGATTGGCATGCGTATCCTGATGCTGGAGCTGGCAGACCAGTATGATAAGATTTTTGACCCTGCAACCGGCGAGAGCGGCGTGGATGTAGTTGAGGTTCCCGGCACCGCAATCAAGGCGGATGCACTTAAGCCAGATTCCACCGTTGAGAACCTGGGCAATATTGCCGGCGAAACTTACGGAAATCTGGATTATCTGTCTGCCGCAGACTGGATGCCAAAGGATTTGATTCACAAATAAGCGGCCAGTAAAAAACGAGGTTTTTTTAGAACACAAAACCACAGGCAATCGTTTTTTTGGGAAGCGCGGGTTTTGGCCTGCGTTTCTCTTTTTTAAGAAGATTGTATCGCTGAAAAGAGGGACTCCATGGATAGGATTAGATTAGAAACGAAACATGTTTCCATTGAATTTCCGGGCGTCAAAGCACTTGATGACATTAACTTTGAGGTGACCACCGGTGAAATCCGGGCAGTCGTGGGCGCCAACGGAGCGGGGAAATCAACTTTGATGAAGGTGCTGGCAGGGGCAAACTCCACTTATACCGGAGATGTGCTGCTGAATGGAAAAAAGGTGGAGGTAAGGACGCCGGTGGATGCCAAGAAACTGGGAATCCAGATTGTGTATCAGGAAGTGGATATGGCGCTGTATCCCACCTTATCAGTTGCGGAGAACATTGTACAGAACGATATGGTCATGGGAAAGAGCGGCTATATCGTAAATTGGAAAAAAGTATATAAGCAGGGGCGCGAGGCCCTGGACCGGCTGCATATCGGCCGCGATCAGGTGGATGAGCACGAACTGGTGCAGAACCTGTCCCTGGCTCAGAAACAGATGGTGCTCATAGCAAAGGCCATCCGGTCGGAATGTAATTTCCTGATTCTTGACGAGCCAACCGCGCCATTAAGTAATACCGAGACAGAGGAACTGTTCCGGATTGTGAAACATTTGCATGAAACGGAAAATATTGCGATTCTTTTTATTTCCCACCGGTTAAATGAAATCCTGGAGGTCTGCGAAAATTATACGGTGATGCGAAACGGCAAAATGATTGACACCACGCCGGTTACAGGGGAGACCACCACAAAAGAAATCGTGGAGAAGATGCTGGGGCGCAAGTTCGAGGAGAACTTCCCAAAGGAAGCCTGCCAGATTGGAGAGGTGCTGTTTCAGACAGAACACTTATCCGGTGCAGGCGGCAAGGTAAAGGACGTGTCCATACAGGTGAAAAAGGGCGAGGTGGTAGGAATCGCCGGCCTGGTGGGAGCCGGGAAATCCGAGCTTTGCAAGACCATCTTCGGCGCATATAAAAAGACAGGCGGAAAGGTCATGCTGAAGAACAGGGAGTTAAAGATAGCAAATCCCTCCGGGGCAGTAAAAAACCGGATGGCCCTGGTTCCGGAGGAACGGCGCAAGGAGGGCGTTCTGGTAAATGAGAATGTAAGCTTTAATTTATCGGCGGCATGTCTTTCCAGGTTCTGTACAGGTCCCTTTATCCGCAGGCGGAAAGTGGACGACAATGCGAAGCGGTTTGTAAAGGACCTTGGGATTTCCACACCAAGTGTAAGGCAGCAGGTCAAAAATCTTTCCGGCGGCAACCAGCAAAAGGTAGCGGTGGGAAAATGGCTTGCGGCGGACTGCGATGTATACATATTTGACGAACCCACAAAGGGAGTGGATGTGGGGGCAAAGCAGGACATTTTCCATTTGATCAATGAAATTGCGAAACAGGGAAACTGTGTTATCTATGCTTCCTGTGAAAACTCGGAGCTGCTGTCTTTGACGGACCGCATGTATGTCATGTACAACGGTACGGTCATGGCAGAGCTGGAAACCGCTAAGACCACGGAGGACGAAATCATGTACTACTCAGTTGGCGGCAAAGATAATAAGAACGGGAAATAATAGACAGGAGGGATACGGTAGCGATGAAAAGTCGTACAAATATTAAGAGGTTTTTAGTGGATTGGGCTGCGGTCCTGGCATTGATGGTTTGCTTTGTTGCGTTTACAGCCTATAAGGGAAACTCCTTTATGTCAACAAGCAACATGGTGAATATTCTCAGGGCAATGGCCATAAATACGGTGTTTGGTATTGCGGCCACCATTACCATGGCGCCGGATGGTTTTGATATGTCAGCCGGAACACTGGCCAGCTGTTCTGCGTATGTGTTTGTGTCTGCATATCTCTGGCTGGGACAGTCATTAGGAATGTCAATTCTTATCTGTATTCTGGCAACTCTGGTTATGTACCAGCTGACCATGTTCCTGATTCTTGTCTGCAAGATTCCGGATATGCTTGCCACCTGCGCCCTGATGTTTGTCCATCAGGGAATCGGACAGTGGTATATAGGCGGAGGCGCTGTCTCCACCGGCATGAAGACTTCCTGGGGAGCGGCACCTGCACGTACCGCGCTTTCAGAATCATTTTCAGCCATCGGACGCGCTCCGTGGATCATTATTATCATGTTGGGCTGTGTGCTTGTGGCCTACCTTTTCCTGAACTTTACCAAGCATGGCCGGTATCTCTACGCCATGGGCGGCAATAAGGAAGCTGCAAAGCTGTCCGGTATTGATGTAAAGAAATACCGCTATCTGGCCGGTATGATTACAGCTGTGTTCATCGCCATCGGCGGTATCCTGGTGGCATCCAGGGGAAGCTCGGCCCAGGTTATGTGCTGCGATAACTATTTGATGCCGTCGCTGGCAGCTGTTTTCGTGGGACGTACCGTGGGCGGCGCTGAGAAGCCTAATGCACTGGGAACCATGATAGGAGCCATGCTGGTTTCCACACTGGAGAACGGACTTACCATCTGCGCGGTTCCGTTCTATGTTCTGCCGGCAGTGAAGGGTTCTGTCCTGGCACTTGCGCTTATTGCAGCTTATGCATCTAAGAAAGAAGATTAATCAGGAGGTTACTACATATGTCAAGATTTGATCATTATTTTCAGATGAACGTGGGGGATGTCATTGAGTATACACTGGAGAAGGCAACGGAAATCCCCTGGGACCGCGATTCCATGGAGGCAGTGGTTCCTCCCTCCCATGGCAACCTGAACTATGTATACCGTGTATGGGACGGCAAGGGACATTCCATCTACATCAAACAGGCCGGATCCGAGGCCAGGATATCCAAGGACATAAAACCATCCAGGGACAGAAACCGCCTGGAGTCTGAAATCCTTATGCTGGAGGACCAGTATGCGCCGGGAATGGTACCTCATGTGTATTTCTTTGACACCGTTATGTGCGCCTGCGGCATGGAGGACTGCTCTGATTATGCGGTCATGCGCGACGCCATGTTAAAGCATGAGACCTTCCCAAGATTCGCTGAGGACGTATCCACCTTTATGGTGAACACCCTTCTTTTGAGCAGCGATGTGGTTATGGACCACAAGGAGAAGAAAGAGCTGGTAAAAAAGTTCATTTCTCCGGACCTCTGTGATATCACGGAAAAACTTGTGCTCATGGAGCCATATATGGATTTGTATGACAGGAACAATGTATATGGGCCCAACCGGGATTTTGTGAAGAAGGAGCTCTATGAGGACGAGGCGCTCCACCTGGAGGTGAGCAAGCTTAAATTCCGGTTTATGACAGATGCCCAGGCGCTTCTGCACGGCGATCTTCACACGGGATCTATCTTTATCCGCCAGGATTCAACAAAGATATTTGACTGTGAATTCGGAACCTATGCGCCTATGGGCTATGATGTGGGCAATGTGGTGGCAAACCTGATATTTGCATATGACAACGGTCTTTCCACAGACGACGGGCCGTTCTGCGACTGGTGCCTTAATACCATTGAGGAGACAGTGGATCTCTTTATTGAAAAGTTCAGCAGGAAGTATGACGAGGCAGTGACAGAGCCAATGGCTAAGGTAAAGGGCTTTAAGGAGTGGTATTTTGACGGAATCCTTAAGGATACCGCCGGTTATGCAGGTACAGAGCTGCACCGCAGGACCGTAGGTATGGCCAATGTGGTGGATGTGACCACCATCCAGGATGAAAAGAAACGCCTCCTTGCGGAGCGCATCAATATACTGGCAGGCAAGGATTATATCATGAACCAGGGCTCCTTTAGGACCGGGGCTGATTACGCTGCGGCAGTGTTAAGGGCAAAGGAAGCAGCCCAAAAGACCCTTTAGGCACGGTTGGGATATAAGGGATGATACAGGTTTAGTAGAGAAGGAGGCATAAAAACCATGACGGTTGAAGAATTTTTTGACCATGTAATCACGGTCAGAATGAGAGAGGACAGAAGCTCGCTGGACATCATAGACCAGACGCTTCTTCCGGGTACCATTAAGCGCATTAATCTGAATACGAAAGAGGAAATATGGGAGGCAATCAAGAAGCTGAGAGTGCGCGGCGCTCCTGCAATCGGCGCTGCGGCTGCCTATGGAATTGCCCTGCTGGCATCGGGCATAGCCGAGGACCAGTATGACGCGTTCTACAGCCGGTTTAAGGAATTAAAGGATTATCTGGCTTCGTCCAGGCCAACGGCTGTCAATCTGTTCTGGGCGTTAAACCGTATGGAGGCGGCTGTGGTTGCCAACAGCGAAAAAGACGTGGCTGCGATCAAGGAGCTGCTTTTTGAAGAGGCGGATAAGATTCGGGAAGAGGATGTGGGGATTAGCCGCGGTATCGGAGAGATTGGCTTTGGACTGCTGAAAGAGCTTAAGAAGGAGGGGAAGGAAATCGGCATCCTGACCCACTGCAATGCAGGCACGCTGGCCACGGCCAAGTATGGGACAGCTACGGCTCCCATGTATATTGCCCTGGAAAAGGGCTGGCCGGGAACAGACATGCATGTTTACTGTGATGAGACAAGGCCCCTTCTCCAGGGCGCCCGCCTCACCTCCTTTGAACTCTATAATGCGGGTATCACCACCACCCTTCAGTGCGACAATATGGCGTCCATACTGATGAAGTCAGGAAAAATTGACATTATATTTGTGGGCTGCGACCGGGTGGCCAGAAACGGCGATGCCGCCAATAAAATAGGAACCAGCGGTGTGGCCATTCTGGCAAAGCACTATGGAATCCCCTTCTATGTGTGCGCGCCCACCTCCACCATTGATATGGATACATTGACAGGGGATCAGATTCCCATTGAGATGCGCAGCCCGGATGAGGTGACCGAGATGTGGTATAAGGAGCGCATGGCTCCGGAAGGAATCAATGTATATAATCCGGCCTTTGATGTGACCGACCACTCCCTGATTACAGGCATCATTACGGAGAAGGGGATGTGCCACGCGCCATATGACAAGGCGTTTGAAGCCTTGGGAATAGGGAGGTAAGCATATGCTGAGTGGAGTACCTGCAAGCATTTCGCCTGAGCTGCTTAAGGTTCTGCATGAGATGGGGCATGGGGATACCCTGGTTATCGGGGATGCCAATTTTCCGGCTGCATCCATTGCGGCAGAGAAGAATCATATTAATATCCGGTGCGACGGGCACCGGGCCACAGATATGCTGGACGCCATCCTGCAATTGATGCCCCTGGACAGCTTTGTGGAGAAACCCGTCACAATCATGGATAAAATGGAAATGCACCGTGACCTTAAGTGTCCTGTTTGGGACGAGTTTACGGATATTGTGGCAAAACATGACGAACGCGGCGCTGATGCGGTTGGTTTTTTGGACCGGTTCGCGTTCTATGACGCGGCAAAGGATGCCTATGCGGTGGTATCCACCTCAGAGACGGCATTTTATGCCTGCATTATGATACAGAAAGGATGCCTGTAACGGCAGAGCGGAGGGATTTTACATGCTTGATACATTAAAGGAGCAGGTGGTTGCAGTTGCAAAGGAGGCGGAGCGCCTCGGCATGTGCAGGCACAAATCAGGCAATTTCAGCATATTTGACCCGGAGACAGGGTATGTGGTGATTACGCCCAGCGGCGTGGCCAGGGATGTGCTGGGACCGGAACACGTCTGCGTCATGGACCTTAGCGGTAGGGTGATAGAGAGGGCGGCAGAGGTCAAGCCCTCCAGCGAGGCCATGATGCACCTGTATATTTATAAGGAAAGAAAGGATATCCGGGCAATCGTGCATACACACGCCCGATATTCCACTGCGTTTTCCATCATGAATAAGCCTATTAGGCCCATTGTCTATGAGTGCGCCTACCTGGGCAAGACGGGAACCGTTCCCGTGGCGCCTTATGGACGGGCCGGAACCGTGGACCTGGCTGAGAAGGTGGCGGAAGTGATGAAGGAGTATGACTGCTGTCTCATGGAGAGCCACGGTGCCATTGCAGCGGATAAGGACATGGATGCGGCATTCTTAAAGGCCCAGTACGTGGAGGAAATCGCGGAGATGTATTATATCACTCTGGCCGCCGGAAACGGGGCAGAACCACATGCCCTGCCGGTGGAGGAACTGCAGAAGTGGGCTTATCCAAAAGAAATCATTCTTTAGGAGGATTTAGGAGGATCTATGAAGAAAATAATAAATGCCCCGGAAGCTTATACGGATGATATGCTGCGCGGGATCTACGCTGCCCATCCGGATATGGTGAAATATGTGGAGGATGACCTCCGCTGCTACTGTACGGCAAAAAAGAAACAGGGAAAGGTGGCCATCATTACCGGCGGGGGCACCGGACATCTGCCCCTGTTCCTTGGATATGTGGGTGAGAACCTGCTGGACGGCTGCGGGGTCGGCGGTGTGTTCCAGTCGCCTTCCTCGGAACAGATTTACAATGTGGCTAAGGAAGTGGAGGCCGGAGCAGGAGTCCTGTTCCTCTATGGGAATTATACAGGGGACATTATGAACTTTGATATGGCGGCAGAGATGCTGGACATGGATGATATCAGGACTGCCAGCATTGTGGGGGCGGACGATGTGCTCTCCAATAAGGACGCCCAGGTGCGCCGCGG
>ENA-OPRU01001339-OPRU01001339.1-human-gut-metagenome-genome-assembly--contig:-NODE-1339-length-11398-cov-3.863440_pt1 | contig 11398 bp, 10 predicted proteins | sample MGYA00241897_ERZ501888 | MGnify/ENA primary metagenome ERZ501888 (study PRJEB25962, sample SAMEA2042398) | human gut metagenome | biome: human gut; feature: human-associated habitat; material: faeces... | reverse complement strand
CTTTTACGCATGGCAGCAAGGTGCATACGGACTTGATGAAAACGCAGGCTTTGCTCCACGCATTGGATAAGTATAAGTTTGATGCGGCATTCGGTGGCGCTCGCCGCGACGAGGAGAAGTCACGCGCCAAAGAGCGTATTTTCTCTTTCCGCGACAAGTTCCATCAATGGGACCCCAAAAATCAGCGTCCTGAATTGTGGGATATTTATAACGCCCGGGTACATAAAGGAGAGAGTATCCGCGTATTTCCGTTAAGTAATTGGACGGAGCTGGACATCTGGCAATATATACGTTTGGAAAACATCCCTATTGTGCCGTTGTATTTTGCCAAGGAACGTCCTTGTGTGGAGATTGACGGAAATCTGATAATGGCGGATGACGACCGCTTGCCGGAACAGTACCGCGACCAGATAAAGATGCGTATGGTGCGTTTCCGTACGCTGGGTTGCTGGCCGTTGACCGGTGCTGTGGAAAGCGATGCCGATACCATCGAGAAGATTGTCGAGGAAATGATGACCACCACCAAGAGTGAACGGACGACCCGTGTCATTGACTTCGACCAAGACGCAAGCATGGAGCAGAAGAAGCGCGAGGGATACTTCTAAAGGAATTAAAAATTAAGAATTAAAAATTAAATCATTAAGGATGAACGATTCTACACTTGATATAAAGGCTTTTCTTGATAAGGATGAGCAGAAAGACTTGTTGCGCTTACTGACTGCCGGTTCTGTAGATGACGGAAAATCCACATTGATAGGCCGTCTGTTGTTCGACAGCAAGAAACTATATGAGGACCAGCTGGACGCACTGGAACGCGACAGCAAGCGCATGGGAAATGCCGGCGACCACATTGACTACGCCCTTTTGCTGGACGGCTTGAAGGCGGAGCGCGAACAAGGCATCACCATCGACGTGGCATACCGCTACTTCTCGACCAACAATCGTAAGTTTATCATTGCCGATACTCCGGGACACGAGCAGTACACACGCAACATGATTACCGGGGGCTCTACAGCTAACTTGGCAATTATTCTGGTGGATGCACGTATGGGTGTCATTACGCAGACGCGCCGGCATACTTTTCTGGTGTCGTTGCTTGGCATCAAGCATGTGGTGCTTGCTGTCAATAAGATGGACCTGGTGGATTTTTCCGAAGAACGTTTTAATGAGATAGTCGATGAATACCGGAAGTTTATAGCTCCATTGGGTATTCCTGACGTAAACTGCATTCCGCTGTCAGCTTTGGATGGCGACAATGTGGTGGAGAAATCGGAACGTACTCCTTGGTATGAGGGTATTTCACTTCTTGACTTTCTGGAGACGGTACATATTGACAACGACCATAATTTGAAGGATTTTCGTTTCCCGGTTCAATACGTCTTGCGCCCCAATCTCGATTTCCGTGGTTTTTGCGGTAAGGTGGCTTCGGGTATTATTCGTAAGGGAGATGAAGTGATGGCATTGCCTTCCGGTAAGAAGTCGCATATCAAGAGTATAGTTACATACGACGGCGAATTGGATTACGCCTTTCCGCCCCAGTCCGTCACCCTGACTCTGGAGGACGAAATAGATGTGTCGAGAGGGGAAATGCTGGTACATCCGGATAACCTGCCCGTCATGGACCGCAATTTTGAAACGATGCTGGTTTGGATGGATGAAGAGCCGATGGATATCAACAAATCATTCTTCATCAAACAGACCACCAATATAAGCCGCACCCGCATCGACAGCATCAAGTATAAGGTGGATGTCAATACGATGGAGCATCTTTCCATTGACAACGGAAAGTTGAGCAAGGAAACATTGCCGATGCAGCTCAATCAAATTGCGCGTGTGGTGCTGACTACTGCCAAAGAGCTTTTCTTTGACCCTTATCAGAAGAATAAGGCTACCGGTTCGTTTATCTTGATAGACCCGATAACCAACAATACCAGTGCTGTAGGTATGATTATCGATAGGGTGGAGGATAAGGACATGCACTTAGCTGAGGACCTGCCTATACTGAATTTGCCTAAGCTGGGTATAGCTCCCGAACATTACGAAGCTATAGAAAAGGCTGTGAAAGAGCTGGAACGCCAGGGCGTGGCTGTACGGATAGAGCGCAGTACTTCTTTATAAGTATTGCAGTTCTCTCTCGGTATCACCGGAAGAAAACCATAACATATTAATATAAAGATAATAATGGGATTGTTAGAATTCAATAAGCTTCCGATAAACACCCTGGTAGGTGCGGATTGGAAAACATTCAAGGATATAACGGGCGGTCGTGACATCGGTGCTGCCTACAAAGGCAAGTATCGGCTGACAAAAGCCGTCTGCCGCTTGCTGTCCACTTTGGCTCCTCTGCAGGACAGACGCTATGAAAAGCTTCTGGCAGATAAGCCCTTGGAGCATGATCCGGTATTCATTTTGGGACACTGGCGTAGCGGGACTACGTTTGTGCATAATGTTTTCTCCTGCGACAAGCATTTCGGCTACAACACGACATACCAGACTGTATTTCCACATCTTATGATGTGGGGGCAGCCTTTCTTCAAGAAGAACATGAGTTGGTTGATGCCGGACAAACGTCCCACGGACAATATGGAACTTGCCGTTGACCTTCCGCAAGAAGAGGAGTTTGCTTTGGCAAATATGATGCCCTACACCTATTATAATTTCTGGTTCCTGCCCGAATATCAGCAAGAGTATGCCGATAAATACCTGCTGTTTGATGACATCACAGAGAAAGAGCTGAAAGTATTTGAGGAGACTTTCGTCAAACTGATAAAGATTTCTCTTTGGAATACGAACGGAACCCAGTTTCTTAGTAAGAATCCGCCTCATACGGGACGTGTGAAAGAGCTTGTCAAGATGTTCCCCAATGCCAAGTTTATCTATCTGATGCGTAATCCTTATACTGTTTTCGAAAGCACACGTAGTTTCTTTACTAACACCATTCAGCCGTTGAAACTGCAGGATATCAGTCATGAGGAGCTTGAGAAGAATATTTTGTCCATTTATGCCAAACTGTATCATAAATACGAAGCGGACAAGGCATGTATTCCTGAAGGAAACTTGATAGAGGTGAAGTTTGAGGACTTCGAAGCGGATGCAATGGGAATGACTGAATATATCTACAAGGCTTTGTCCATTCCGGGCTTTGTAGAGGCGCGTGTCGATATTGAGAAGTATGTAGGTGGAAAGAAAGGATATAAGAAGAATAAATACAAGTATGATGAGCGTACAGTGCAGTTGGTCCAGGATAACTGGAATTTTGCACTGGAACAGTGGAAGTACGATTTATAATGATTGTCAATTATCAATGAGAGAAATGATTCAAAAGAAAATTCGTATGTTGGGAGTGCTGTCTGCCATGCTCTGTTGTGGAGCTGTTTCTGCGCAGCAGCACGAGGTAGAGATGATTCCTTTCGGAAATATGGATCAATGGATTGACCGCCAAATCAAGGAATCCGGTATTATCGGCGGTGCCACGAAGAATGTGTATGCCATCGGGCCTGCTGCTACTATCACTGAAAGCAAGGCGTACAAGAATATGGGAGGTTCGCCGTGGGCGACATCCAATGTGATGGCCCGGGTAGCCGGTATCACGAAAACTAATACTTCTGTTTTCCCGGAAAAGAGAGGGGATGGTTTCTGCGCCCGCATGGACACCCGTATGGAGAGTGTGAAGGTTTTTGGAATAGTGGATATCACGGTGCTGGCTGCCGGCTCTATGTTTCTGGGTGAGGTGCACGAACCTATCAAGGGAACCAAAAATCCGCAGAAAATGCTGAATTCCGGCATACCGTTTACAAAGAAACCTATCGCCATACAGTTTGATTATAAAGTAAAGATGTCCGACCGCGAGAAGCGTATCCGTGCAACGGGCTTTAGCCGTATCACAGATGTGGAAGGAAAGGACTTCCCGGAAGTGAATCTGTTTCTGCAAAAGCGTTGGGAAGATGAGAAGGGGAATATCTATGCCAAGCGCGTAGGAACGATGGTCGTAAGATATTATACTACTACCGATTGGCATAATAATGCCACTTATTCCATCATGTACGGTGATATTACCGGTGACCCTGCGTACAAGGCCCACATGATGCGTCTTCAGGTTGAAGAACGCTATGCAGTTAATAGTAAAGGAGAGAGCGTACCTATTAAGGAGGTTGCCTGGGGAACGGAAGATGATGTGCCTACTCATTTGTTGTTACAGTTTACCTCCAGCCATGGCGGTGCTTACATAGGTTCTCCCGGTAATTCGTTGTGGATTGACAATGTAAAATTGGTATATTAGAATAAAAGCAGTTAAAGTTGGATGTCATACTTTAGCTGCTTTTTTAATGGAGTCACTGAGACTTTGGGTTACTTCTTATTTCTTATTTCAGATGAATTTTGTATGTTAGCCCTCCACTGAAATATTTCATCCTCTGCATTTCCACCTGCACATGCAGATGCTTGAACAACAGATAGGTGGCTCCCAAGGCAAAGTCCTTGGAGTCATATTCCGCTATCACCCTCAGCTGCGGATGGAAGGACGGATTGTAGGTGACACCCAGTGCAAAGCCATTCAGCTTGTACTCCTTGCGGTCATTATACAGATAGGAAAGATGCACGCCAACCTCCTCTTTACCCGCAACGGGTATCTGCTTGGAAGCGGCAATATAGAAACGGCTGTAATAGCCGTTACCTTCCGTAGTGCTAACTTGACCGCCGCCAGAGGAAGTGAACGGGTCAGATGTCCCCAGCACCACGGCCGGCATGTATTTCCAGAACTGCCCCTCCTTCAACACACGCAGACGGGCGGAAAAGTAACGGTCCTGGTTCGTGAATCCGCTGTACCCGTATGGCTTCAATCCTAACGCCTCTGCCTTGAAAAGTGTACACGTGTAGGCTATCTCCAGAAAGGGAAAGATAGTTACACTCAAGAAATAGTTGTAGGTATGATAGTACCAGGTGGGTGGTGTGAGCTCCTTGTTCAGGAAATTACCGCCGACCATGAAGGTCTTGTCACGCTGCATCTCCGCAGAGGGTGCATGCAACAGCCCGGTCGTACCATACGTCAACTGGGAAAAGGCTGAAAGGGAAAGGCTGCAAAAAAGAACGATAAAGAATAGCTTAAACTTCATCATCACATATAAATTCAGTCGCTGATAAAAAATGGATTGCTTTATGACATGCATCGGACATAGTACCAAAAAAAGGCGTCTGAGTCCCAGACGCCTTCATTTTTAGAGTCTATTTGTCACTTGGAGTATATTATTCCAGGATAACTACGCGGTTCAGGAAGTTCTTGCCGAACATATTGGCAGTACCACCGAATCCAACGAGTTCGAGCTGGTCTTTGTCAACACCCTGAGCAATCAAAGCATCGTAAACAACCTGAGCACGCTTTTCAGACAGCTTCTGGTTCCAAGAAGTGCTACCGGTAGCCTTGTCAGCATAACCTGCAACCTTGTACTTCTTGTCCGGATTAGCCTTCAGAATCTTAGCAGCCAATTCGATGTTAACCTTACCATAGTCGTCCAGACGGGCGCTACCAATCTTGAAGAAGATAGCACGCGGCCCGGCAACTTCAACTTCCTTAGTCACTTCCTTAACTTCAGGTTTAGCGTTGGCCAGTGCATTCTTGCAGTTAGCCAGGTCAGCCTGAGCCTGAGCCAGTTCACTTCTATATCTGTTGATTTCTGCATTGACTGCGTCTTCGTCAATCTTAGAAACCGGAATAAACTTCTTACCACCGAAGATGTAGCTAACACCTGCAGTCAAAGTTCCAGTACCTTCAGCCTTGCGATGGCTGCTGATGTTACCGAAAATGGACGGGGCGATAGCACCGCGAGCTTCTACGTCAATAGCCCACTTAGTGTTGATATTGAACTTCAAGCCCAAACCAGCAGAAGCGCCTACACGTGCTCTAGCCTTTTCATCCCCATCAGGAATCATTGTTCCATCGTTTTGAATCAGCACATTAGCTGACTTTGCAACAGTTACTTGAGGACCCAAAAATCCATAAACTTCGAAGAAACGGTTAGGATTAACGCCTGCGAACAATGTAGAAAGATTGATCATTGCATCAATGTTACCACCTACATAAGTCTTGTTGTGTTCCCAATAAGCATCATCCAAACACAGATGCTGAGTAATACCGTTTACCTGAGCACGTACACCCCACGTCGGAGTAATCAACTTACCAACTGATACGCTAAAATGCGGAGCCAATTTATTGAAACCATCATTGTTGATAGCGTGGACACCACCACCTACACTCACGAAAATATTATCGCTCCATTTCGGAGTGTAGTAGTTCGTTTTTTCTTGTGCATTCAGATTTGCTGCACAAGCGCCTGCTAATAATAAGGAGGCTATTACTAATTTACTTTTCATTATTCCTTTAGTTTAAAATTAAAATAATAACTAAAACGATTTTAGTAAGCTGTACCGTCACCATTACCACCACCAGCATTGTTTCCATTGCCATGACCGTGACCATGATCATGAGTAATTGAAACAATATCTTGTGTTGCAGTTGTATTAAGTGCAACCTTAATATTTACACCAGGAATATTATATACCACACCATCTACTGTTGCTGAAACATTATTTACAGAAGTCTGATAGTTTGTAGTAGCTTTCAAAGTAACAGTTGTATAAGGTGCAATTGTTACTTTTTCTGTTCTAACTACTGCAGTAAAACCGGTATTAAGACCTTCTACAGCAGCTTTCAACACAGCTTTCAGTTCTTCATTAGACAAAGCCTTAGTAGCAGGTATATTTGCATCAATCCAAGTTTTTACCTCATCAATGTTAGTAACTGTTTGACCGACATATGCTGTATATGACAATTCTTTGTCTTGAGGATTGGGGCCATCATTGGTATAACTTCCACCATCTACAACCTGACCTATTTCAGGCTTTATAGTCTCAGGATCAGGAGTAGGATATACATCCTTAGCGGCATCTGTTATTTTCTGCAAGAAAATGTTTACTGGAACAAAAGCGAATTGTCCTTTATTCAAAGCAGGAATCACAGCTTGTCCTTCGCCTGGTAAATAATCTTTTTTTGTAGCAGTAAACTTTCTTGTTTCAGGTGCAATTTTACCATCAGCACCAGCCTTCACTTCAGTGTCACCTGTAATATTAAGGCCTTCTGTTATGATAGAACGATCCCCCAAATCATATACAGTAACAGCAATGGTAGCACTTGCAGGATCCAATTCCACAGGTGCAACATTGAATTCTTCCTTTTCGCAGCTTGTGAACATCACACTCGTCAAAGCTACTGCAGCCAATGCTAATTTAGCATTTACGCCACTTAAAAAACTTTTCTTTTTCATCTCAATTAATTAATTAAAAATTTAACAATTCTGACTTAATAAAATATGGGTTAAAACTATTTTCTTCCATCATATTATCACTTGCCTCTGCCTTGTATTCCTTATAATAATACCTTTCATTACCTGCATTATAAGAAATACCCATATTGGTAGAAGTATTCACACGCGGTACATATCCTTTCCTTTTATACTTATAAGGAGGCAATGCCACCTGAAACCGGAATCCTCCATTCGCTTTAGCATGCTCTGCCTTCATGGCATAAAAGCCGATTGAGCAATAACGGAAATGACGAATCATATCGAATTTAATCCCCTTTTCCTTCAACAAATACTGTTCAGCCTTCAGTGTGAACTGTGTATTAAATCGCGGCCAATAGAAATTTCCCCCCAAAGACCACGTCACACGCCATAATGAAGGATCATATTGGAACTTAAATCCGTCCCAACGTCCAGCTCCCGTATATCCTATTCTTGCCAACAAAGAAAAGCGCTCATCATTAAAGGGTCGAAAGAAATCTACATCAGCACCATATCGGTTGCCACTAAAATAACCTACTGAGAATTTACCAAAAACGTTATAAGGCAATCGAAAACGTTGTGAAAGAGTCAGAAACCCCGGATGAACCTTTCCTTCCCGAGCTCCATATCCATCATTATAAATTGGTATCTTCACTTGTGCTGTGGCTTTCATACCCTTCCATAACGAAATTTCTATTGCAGGACTCAAATCAAATAGAACTTGATAAATCTGCGTAATAATCACGTTCTTGAAAGAGAATTCCGGATACACCAATATATCAATCTTGAACAAAGAACTATTTTTCAACTTTATTTTCCGTGCATTCTTCCAAGTATCACCCAATTCATAGCTTACATTCCAGTCATCACGTTCTGCTTGGAGCACCGAATCACCCTTTATAGGATGATAATAAAGAGAAATCTGGGGTACATTATTATCCAGAACTATTATGCGGCATGACTTTTCTTCCGGAATACACCTGCTAACAAATGGGCTTTTTATCTAAAACACAGACAATCCTTTGCTTCTCTCCCTTTGTTTGTCTGCTGTTGCATAGGGAATTAATGACGCCTAACGGCCATGAACAACTCTGCTAATGGTCGTCAAGCGATTGCTTTATGGTCGTAAGCAGGGTTGTTCATGGCTGTTAGGTGTCACTAACTCCAAGGCTTTTACGGATGAAGTACGTAGCCCGCATCTATTGTGGATAGGGCGCAAATGTATTGTACAACAACTTAAAGGATATTAGACGGCATTATTCATAGCCGTGAGTTAGGAATCATCCGCTTGAACGGCTCACTCTCCCGGTACTTTTCATAGCCTCTGCGGAATGCCGAACTGATTGATTTATGTAGCTCTTGCGTAATATTATGCTAGTAAACAGATTGTTACTACAAAACTCAGGCGTTTCAGACAAGTGGAAGCTAAATTTGCTTCCACCTTTTCGGATTGCTTCCACCACAGGGCAAATGCCGATGGATAGGGGGATACAGGAGGTGGGTGGAAGTGTGGAAGCAAAGTGATGGAAAATAAATTTCCAGAGAAAGTTTCCGCCGTCATAGCAATAGCCACACTCTTGATAGTTTAATTGTTTCTGGCTTATTATTATATTTGTTCTTTCAGTAACGTGGCGTTCTATACTGTAAATATTTGATAGCTAATAAGGTAATTATAAAAAAGACAAGAGTGATAGAACATGAAAACAATTTTTAGGATTGACTTTTGTTACTGTTTTGTTACTACTAATAATAAACTGTATGTTTTTATTTAAAGAATATGAAAAAACAATTGAATTTAAAAGAGCCAATAAAGGTGAGAACAAAAAAATTGGTTAATGGATGCCAATCCATATATCTGGATATTTATATGAATGGAAGGCGACAATACGAATTCTTAAAGTTGTATATTATCCCTGAACATAATCAAGCTGATAAAAAAAGAAATGCCGAGACGCTAAATTTGGCAAATGCGATAAAGGCTCAGAAGATTTTGGAAATATATAATCAAGCTTACGGATTTAATCATAGCAGATTGTCCAATATGAAGCTGACTGGCTATATGAAATTAATAGCAGAACAAAGTGTGAACAATAGAGTACGGAAAAGTGCCATACATGCTGTTGTATGCCATTTGGAAAGGTATACTCCGAATGGAATATTGCTAAGAAAGGTGGACAAGACTTATTTGTTGGGTTTTATAGATTACTTGAAGAAAACAAAACAAGAACATTGTAAGAAGGAAAAGACATTACATGTTAACACCCAATTCTATTATTTGAAAACGCTGCGATACTGCTTGAACAGGGCCGTATCTGAAGATTATATAACTGTTAATCCGATGAATAAAATAAAGAATGAGGACAAACCAAAACGTAATCGAACAGAAAGGGATTATCTTACTATAAAGGAATTGACCAGATTGGTTCATACTCCTTTTTATAATATCTTATTAAGGAAAGCATTTCTATTCAGCTGTTTTTGTGGATTGAGGCATTGTGATATTATTGCATTGAGATGGGAAGATATACGCTATGATGAAAATGGCAATGCACTATTGAGTATTATTCAGAAGAAGACGAAAGAAGCCATATCGCTTCCACTCTGTTCGGAAGCCATAAAACATCTGCCAGACAGAGGAAATGCACCAGAAACGGAAAAGGTATTTGCCGGATTGGTCTCACTGGGACGAAGTAATGTGATTTTACACAAATGGGTTGAACAAGCTGGGATATCAAAGCATGTAACATTTCATTGTGCAAGACATATTATTTCTTCTTACTCATTGAAAACAAAGAATTTACAAAGATTTTCAACTTAACAGGTAACGATTTGGAAACCAGCGAGCTTCTCCATTCTGCAATGTTCTACACTAATCAAAAGAACGCTTTTCTCATTCACAAAAGTAATGTTTTTCTTTTTCGCTGCCAAAACAATTTCATTGAAAAACGGAGAAAATCAGATTTTTAAAAATAATTGCAAATATAATTTCTTATTCTTTCTCTTGAAGCAGTATTGAATTTAGGCTTCCAGTATCCACATATTTGCCAATAGCACCTCATCAAAACACAAATAATTTGTTAAGCCATGTAATATAACCTAAAGTAAATGACGTATTTTCTAATGGAATCTTTCGCCATTGCGAATGAATAATAACATTTAGAATTATGATTTACGGATACATTAGAGTTAGTAGCGATAAACAGACGGTAGAAAATCAGAGATTTGAAATCAACAACTTCTGTGAGAGAGAAAACATCAAAATTGATGGTTGGATAGAAGAAACCATCAGTGGTACTAAAGCTTATAACAAAAGGCAGCTCGGAACACTTTTAAGACGAATACAAAAAGATGATTTAATAATATGTGCAGAACTATCTCGTCTTGGTCGTAATTTGTTCATGATAATGGAAATACTAAATATCTGCATGACAAAGGAATGTCGGGTGTGGACTATTAAAGATAATTATAGGCTCGGCGAAGATATACAGAGTAAAGTTTTGGCTTTTGCATTCGGGTTGTCAGCAGAGATAGAACGTAATCTTATATCTCAGCGAACAAAGGAAGCTTTAGCACGAAAAAAAGCGGAAGGTGTTATACTTGGACGTCCGAAAGGAAAGAAAAACGCTCCTGACAAGTACAAACTATCGGGTAAGGAAAACCTTATTCGTGAGTTAATACAAGTGGGTGTATCTAAACGCAAAATAGCTAAAATATGTAAAGTTGATAGAAATACATTATCTCGTTTCATCAATGATAGGATTGAAGCATAAAATTGAGCGATTTTGTTCAGCAACAGCATACAATCTGTAATTTTTCTAATGAAGGGAGTTGGGTAATTCTATCCCCAATAGAACAGAGCATCAAGCAAAAGATTGAGTCAGTAGGAACACCGCTTAAGGATTGGGATATTAAAATCTATCGTGGTGTACTTACTGGTTATAACGACGCTTTCATCATTTCAACAGAAAAACGAGACGAGATATTGGCTAATTGCCAGACTGAAGATGAAAGATTACGTACGGCTGAACTTATACGACCGATTCTTCGTGGCAGGGATATTAAAA